>Ga0307516_10007423_pt1 | contig 12607 bp, 17 predicted proteins | sample 19_EM_MG_FD_203310 | JGI IMG/M metagenome (GOLD analysis project Ga0307516, IMG submission 203310) | Populus trichocarpa ectomycorrhiza microbial communities from riparian zone in the Pacific Northwest, United States - 19_EM | ecosystem: Host-associated > Plants > Roots > Unclassified | place...
GCGCACCTAGAACCTTTCCTCGCCGCGCAACCAGAACCTTTCCTCGCCGCGCAACCAGAACCTTGCCGCGCATCTAGAACCTTTCCACGCCGCGCAACCAGAACCTTTCCTCGTCGCGCATCTAGAACCCCAAAACCCAAAACCTTCTCGCGCCGTGCAATCCAGAAACCGAACCTTCCTTGCGCCGTGCCATCCAGAACGTTCCAGACTCTAGTCGTTCGGGATAGGTGGTGACGGCGGCGGCGTGCCGTTACAGCCATGTCAGGGCATTTTCCTTCTGGAAGCAGCCGTGTCAGGGCAAATGGTGTCTGGACGACGCGTGTTATGGCACCGCGGTCATGCTGGCTATCAAGGCACGGAACATCGCAGCAAATACTCTTGTCGCATTCGCAAACACGCAGCGGGTTCCAGGCATAGTGACTCAGTCCAGTTCTATTCATTATATCTAATGTACATCTATATATGCTACTACCACACTTCGCGCGGAAACAAAGGAAAGTTGGCAAATACGACACGACATGTTGAGCACGATGCAATGAGCAAGACGAGATGAACACGACTCGATGATCACAACGCGATGAGTGTGACATGATCAGCACGACGCGATGAGCATGACGCGATGAGCACGACGCGATGAGCACGATGCGATGAGCACGACAACTATGAGGAGGATGGCGATCATGAGCACACCACCGGCGGCGAGGACGATAGCATGTAGGACGCGGCGAATATGATTGCAAGTAAGACACGGCGAGTATGATGGCGAGCTTTGTGACATGGTTAGCACAGCTCTCGGAGTGACAGACAGCGGGAAGTTGTACAATACAACGTGACGAGTACGATGTCAATGAGGGTGCCGGCGGCGAGAACGATAGCAAGTAGACCGTGACGAGTATGAGCGCGCGCAAGACGCGGCGAGTATGATGTCAATGAGGGTGCCGGCAGTGAGGACGATAGCAAGTAGGATGTGGCGAATATGATTGCAAGTAAGACGCGGCGAGTATAATGGCGAGCTTTGTGACAAGGTTAGCGCAGCTCTCAGAGTGACAGACAGTGGGAAGTTGTACAATACAACGTGATGAGTATGATGTCAATGAGGGTGCCAGCAGCAAGAACGATAGCGGGTAGGACACGGCGAGTATGATGTCAATGAGGGTGCCGGCAGCGAGAACGATAGCGGGTAGGACGCGGCGAGTGTGGCAGCGAGTAGGACACGGTGGGTATGGCAGCGAGTAAGACGCAATGATTATGTGGCGAGCTTTGTGACATGGTTAGCGCAGCTCTCAGAGTGACAGAGACACCGGGAAGTTGTACAATACACAGTGAGGAGTACAATGTCAATGAGGGTGCTGGTGGCGAGAACGATAGCGAGTAGGCCGCGGCGAGAATGAGCACGCGTAAGATGTGGTGTGTATGATGTCAATGAGGGTGCTGGCAGCGAGGACGATAGAAAGTAAGACGCGGCGAGTATGATTGCAAGTAAGACACCGCGAGTATGATGGTGAGCTTTGTGACATGGTTAGCACAGCTCTCGGAGTGACAGACAGCGGGAAGTTGTACAATACAACGTGACGAGTACGATGTCAATGAGGGTGCCGGCGGCGAGAACGATAGGGGGTAGGACGCGGCGAGTGTGGGCGAGTAGGACGTAGCAAGTATGAGAGCGAGTAAGATGCGGTGAGTATGATGGCGAGAAAGGCGCAATGAGTAAAATGTCGATTAGGGAAATGTCGACGAGTAGGATGAGGTGAAAGGAGAAGAAAAAAGGGGTCTATCTATAAGTGATGAGCGAGCCGAACCTTGCGAAAGCATAAGCGTTCATAGTGGCTTGGCGCTTTCTATTGCCATCATACTCGTCGCGTCTTTCACACCATCATACTCGCCGCGACTTACTCGCTGCATCCTATTCACTATCGTCCTCGCCGCTGGCACCCTCATTGACATCGTACTCCTCACTGTGTATTGTACAACTTCCCAGTGTCTCTCTCACTCTGAGAGCTGCGCTAACCTTGTCACAACGCTCGCCATTATACTCGCCGCGTCTTACTTGCAATCATATTCGCCGCATCCTACTTGCTATCGTCCTCACCGCCGGCACCCTCATTGACATCATACTCGCCACGTCTTGCGCGCGCTCATACTCGTCACGGTCTACTTGCTATCGTTCTCGCCGCCGGCACCCTCATTGACATCGTACTCCTTACTGCGTATTGTACAACTTCCCGGTATCTCTGTCACTCTGAGAGCTGCGCTAACCATGTCACAAAGCTTGCCACATAATCGTCACGTCTTACTCGCTCCCATACCCACCGTATCGTACTCTCTGCCATACCCGCCGTATCCTACCCACTATCGTTCTCGCCACCGGCACCCTTATTGACATCATACTTGCCGCGTCCTACCCGCTATCGTTCTCGCCGCTGGCACCCTCATTGACATCGTACTTATCATGTTGTATTGTACAACTTCCCGCTGTCTATCACTCTGAGAGCTACGCTAACCATGTCACAAAGTTCGCAATCATACTCGCCGCGTCCTACTAGCTATTGTCCTCGCCGCCGACGGCGTGCTCATTGCCATCCTCCTTATAGTTGTCGTGCTCATCGCATCATGCTCATCGCATTATGCTCATCGTGTCGTGCACATCACGTCATGCTCAACGCATCATGTCGTATTTGCCAACTTTCCTTTGTTTCCATGCGAAGTGTGGTAGTAGCATATATAGATGTACAATAGATAGAATGAATAGAACTGGACTGAGTCACTATGCCTGGAACCCGCTGCGTGTTTGTGAATGCGATAAGAGTATTTGCTACGATGTTCCGTGCCTTGACAGACAGTATGACCGTGGTGCCATGACACGTGTCGTCCGGACGCCATTTGCCCTGACACAGCTGCACCCAGAAGTAAAATGCTCTGACACGGCTGCATCTAGAAGGAAAATACCCTGACACAGCTGCGTCCAGAAGGAAAATACCCTGACACGGCTGCGTCCAGTAGGAAAATACCCTGACACGCTCCGTCCGGTAAGCAGATGCCATGGCAAGCTTCATCCAGACGTATGGCACCCTGGCATACAGTGTCTGAATGCACGGTGCCATAGCGTGCTGCGTCTGAATTCACATTGCCTGTGCGTTTCGCATTGGGAGCGGTATGTGTCCTGCTAGGGTGCGTCCAGAGTGTCCCGAGCACCTGATGCGTCCGGACGCAGCCTGTGCGTCCGGACGCAGATTTTTTTTCCTGATGTATGAAACATCGGCAGAACCACGACCGAATCCTGTTACCCAAGGAAGCTTTTGAGGTACCCTGAATCGATAACCACGCCAAAGTACTCCAAGCCAATACAACACAAACCATCAGCCTTGAAATAGACAAACAGCTACTGAGCGAAATCCGGATACTAAGCGCCGCAGATAAAGAGATCCAAGAAATCCGGAGGAAAAAGGGGAACGTAACCACCCGTGACGGAAAGATCACGCTAGGGCTATACGAGGAAAACAGCGGGTTGCTAATGTACGACGGCCTCATATGGATCCCTGACAACGACACCCTATGACTTCGCATATTAAGAGACCACCATGACGCGCAAGCTGCGGGACACCCAGGCCGAGCAAGAATCTTGGAACTTGTTAGCCGAAATTTCTAGTGGCCAAGACAACGAAATTACGTCCACAGATACGTCGACCACTGTAACACCTGCCTTCGTATCAAGCCAATCCGACACGTGCCATTTGGACTGCTAAAGCCACTCGAACTACCACACCGGCCATGGGACACACTATCAATGGAGTTTATCACCGCGCTGCCAACAAGCAATGGAAAAGACGCGTTATGGGTAATAATCGATCGCCTCACGAAAATGGGACACTTCGTCGCCTGCCATGGCACCATGAACCCCGAAGACCTAGCAGACCACTTTCTTCAACAGATAATCAGACCCTACGGACTGCCAAGCAGTATTATATCCGACAGAGGGTCCCTGTTTACCTCAGACTTTTGGAAACGAGTAACGGAAGTACTCGGGATATCACGCAACCTCAGTACAGCCTTCCACCTGCAAACGGACGGACAAATGGAAAGGGCCAATGCCACCCTGGAGCAGTATCTCCAGGCATACTGCAACTATCAACTGGACGACTGGGAAAGACTACTGCCAATTACCGAATTCTGCTACAACAACACCCAAACCGGAACTACAAAAATAACCCCCTTCTTTGCCAACTATGGATACCACCCGCAATTTCTGCCAGACCTTGGCACCAGGAACGATGAAACACCAGAAGTATCAGAATACATTGAGGCATTAAGGAAGCTGCATGAGGACCTCAGAGCAGAAATCAAAGAAGCGCAAATGGCTCAAACGGAGCAGGCCAACAAAGCATGACATCCAGACCCGGTATTAAACCCAGGCGACAAAGTCTGGCTGCGGCGAAAACACATCCGAACAACCCGACCATTGAACATGCTGGACCACAAGCAAATAGGCCCGTATACCATCCTGGAGAAAGTAGACTTACGCACCTATAAGTTGGACCTGCCAGCCACTATCAAAATCCACCCAGTCTTCCATATCAGTCTCCTCGAACACACAGCTAGCATCGAACCTATCCCCAGACACAACCAACCGCCACTGCCTCCCATAGTCATCCAAGAACAGCAAGATTGGGAAGTAGAGAAAGTCCTCGACTCCCGACACCACCGGAACCAGATCCAGTATCGAGCCAAGTGGACCGGCTTCCACAACCCCGATTGTACATCAGGAAAAAAAAATATGCGTTCCGAGTGTCCGGATACACCAGACGGTCGAGACACTCTGGACGCAATCTCGCTAACCGGGACGCAGTTTACCACAGCACCGTACGTCCCGACGCAACGTGCCACGGCACCGTGTGTTCAGACGTACCTCGCCCCGGCACTGTGCTTTAAGACGCACCTCGCGACGGCACTGTGTGTCCAGACGCAGTGGCCACGGCATATGCGTCTAGATGAGTAGTGTCAGGGCATTTCCCTTCTGGACGTAGGGTGTCAAGGCAAATATCGTCCGGACGATGTGTGCCACGGCATCTGCCTTCGGGACGAGGAGTGTCAGGGCATTTACCTTCTGGATACGGAGTGTTAGGGTATTTGCCTTCCGGACGTGGAGTGTCAGGGTATTTGCTTTCTGGATGCAGCGTGTGTCTTACAGATGCAGAGTGTCAAGGTAAATGGGATCCAGACAAGGCTTACGATGGCTTACCACACATAGGTAATAGAGTGGTCACGGTGGTAGCATATGCAACTGTCAGGGCATGGTACATTGCAGCGAAGACTATCAAACATGCATTTGGTTCCAGTCATTGTGACTCAAACCAGTTCTATTCATTACATCTAATGTACATCTATATACCACGTCACGTAGATGGCATCGCTCTGGGTGACAGTAACAAAGGCAGTTTGCCGGATGAGACACGACGCAATGAGAACGACATCAATGAAGTGGATACCAATGAGGATGCCGGCCGCAAGGACAATAACGAGTAAGACGCGACAAGTACGATGTCAACATCAGGAAAAAAAAAATTGCTTCCTGAGCGTCCGGACGCACTTGACGCACTGGACGTTTCAGACGCAACCTGATTAACTTGGACGCAGATCACCACAGCACCGTGTGTCCGGACGCAGATTGCCACAGCATCTGCTTACCGGACGGAGCGTGGCAGGGCATTTTCCTTCTGGACGCAGCCGTATCAGGGCATTTTCCTTCTGGAAGCAGCCGTGTCAGGGCATTTTCCTTCTGGACGCAGCCGTGTCAGGGCATTTTCCTTCTGGACGCAGCCGTGTCAGGGCATTTTCCTACTGGATGCATCTGGACAATGCGTGTCATGGCAGCACAGTCACACTGGCTGTCAAGGCGCAGAACGTCGCAGCAAATACTCAGGTCGCATTCGCAAACATGCAGTGGGTTCCAGGCATAGTGACTCAGTCCAGTTCTATTCTTTATATCTACGGTATGTACATCTACATATGCTACTACACACTTCGCGTTTCCAGCAAATGCACCCAGCGTCACACCCATCGCCGCGATCATCACATGCAGTAATGCTGTTTTGACGCGCGTAGCATTGCTCTGCGTGTTGGAAACAAAGGAAAGTAGACAAATACAACACGATGCAATGAGCACGACGACTATGAGGAGGATGGTGATGAGGAGGCCGGCGGCGAGGACGATAGCAAGTAGGACGTGGCGACTAAGAGAGCGAGTAGGACACGGCGAGGACGATAGTCAGTAGGACCCAGCAAGTATGATGGCAAGGTTTGGGACATGGTTAGCACAGCTCTCAGAGTGACAGGAACTGCGGCGGGAAGTGGTACAATACGAGATGAGGAGTATAATGTCAATGATATTGCTGGCAGCAAGAAAGATAGCGAGTAGGACGCGGCGCGTATGATGTCAATGCAAAGCGCCAAGCCATTACTAAGACTTGCGCTTCCGCAGGGTTCGGCTTGCTCATCGCTCCTACGTAGACCCCTTTTTTCTTCTCCTTTCACCTCGTCCTAGATACTCGTCATTGTTCTTCGCGTTTCCATCATACTCGCCGCCATCCTCACTGCCATCCTCCTCATCGACATCCTCCTCATCGACATCGTACTCGTCACATCGTATTGTATCAGTTCCCGCCACTGTTCCTGTCACTCTGAGAGCTGTGCTAACCATGTCCCAAACCTCGCCATCATACTCGCCGCGTCCTACTCGCTATCATCCTCGCCGCGTCTTACTCGCTCTCATAGTCACCATGTCCTACTCACTATTGTCCTCGCCGCCGGCGTCCTCATCGCCATCCTCCTCATAGTCATCGTGCTCATCGCATCGTGTCGTATTTGTCTACTATCCTTTGTTTCCGACACGCAGAGCAATGCTACGCACGTCAAAACAGCATTACTGCATGTGATGATCGCGGCGATGGGTGTGACACTGGGTGCTTTTGCTGGAAACACGAAGTGTGTAGTAGCATATGTAGATGTACATACCGTAGATATAAAGAATAGAACTGGACTGAGTCACTATGCCTGGAACCCACTGCGTGTTTGCGAATGCGACCCAAGTATTTGCTGCGACGTTCTGCGCCTTGACAGCCAGTGTGACCGTGGTGCCATGGCACACGTCGTCCGGACGCATCCAGTAGGAAAATGCCCTGACACGGCTGGGTCCAGAAGGAAAATCCCTGACATGGCTGGGTCCAGAAGGAAAATGCTTGGCTACACTCCGTCCGGTAAGCAGATGCCGTGGCGATCTGCATTCGAACGCACGGTGCCGTGGCAAGCTGTGTCCGAATTCACATTGCCTGTGCGTATTGCGTTGGGAGCGGTATGTGCGCTGACAGGGTGCGTCCAGAGCGTCCCGAGCGCCTGGTGCGTCTGGACGCAGCCTGTACGTCCAGACGCAGATTTTTTTTCCTGATGAATGAGGATGGTGGTGAGGATACCGGCGGCGTGGATGATAGCAAGTAAGACGCGGCAAGAAGATCAACAAGCTTCATGAATTTTTAGCGCAGCTCTCAGAGGGACAGACAGTGGGAAGTTGTACAATACGACATGATGAGTACAATGTCGATGAGGATGCTGGTGGCATGGATGATAGCAAGTAAGATGCGACAAGTACGATGTCGATGAGGATGCCGGCGGTGTGGATAATAGCAAGTAAGATGCGGCGAGAAGATCTAAGAGCTTCATGAATTGTTAGCGCAGCTCTCAGCGGGACTGACAGTGGGAAGTTGTACAATTCGACGCAACGAGTACGATGTCAATCAGGATGGCAGTGAGGATGCCAGCGGCATGGATGATAGCAAGTAAGAAGCAACGAGTACGATGTCAATGAGGATGCCGGCGGCATGTATGATAGCAAGTAAGACGTGGCGAGAAGATCAACGAGCTTCGTGAATTGTTAACACAGCTCTCAGAGGGACAGACAGTGGAAAGTTGTACAATATGACGCGATGAGTATGATGTCAATAAGGATGGTGGTGAGGATGCCGGCGGCGTGGATGATAGCAAGTGAGACGCAACGAGTACGATGTCAATGAAGATGCCGGCGGCATGGATGATAGCAAGTAAGACACGGCGAGAAGATCGAAGAGCTTCGTGAATTGTTAGCGCAGCTCTCAGAGGGACAGACAGTGGGAAGTTGTACAATTTGACACGATGAGTACGATGTCAATCAGGATGGCAGTGAGGATGCCAGCGGCGTGGATGATAGCAAGTAAGACGTGACGAGTAAGATGTCGATGAGGATGCCGGTGGCGTGGATGATAGCAAGTAAGACGTGGTGAGAAGATCGACGAGCTTCGTGAATTGTTAGCGCAGCTCTCAGAGGGACAGACAGTGGGAAGTTGTACAATTCGACGTGACAAGTACGATGTCAATGAGGATGGCGGTGAGGATGCCAGCGGCGTGGATGATAGCAAGTAAGATGCGACGAGTACGATGTTGATGAGGATGCCAGCGGCGTGGATGATAGCAAGTAAGAAGCGGCGAGAAGATCGAAGAGCTTCGTGAATTGTTAGCGCAGCTCTCAGAGGGACAGACAGTGGGATGTTGTACAATACGACGTGACAAGTACGAAGTCAATGCTGGCAGCGTGGATGATAGCAAGTAAGATGCGATGAGTACAATATCGATGAGGATGCCGGCAGCGTGGATGATGGCAAGTACGATGTGGCGAGAAGATCGAAGAGCTTCGTGAATTGTTAGTGCAGCTCTCAGAGGGACCGACAGTGGGAAGTTGTACAATATGACGCGACGAGTACGATGTCGATGAGGATGGCGGTGAGGAGATTGCCAGCAGCGTGGATGATAGCAAGTAAGATGAGATGAGTATGATGGTGGCGTGTATGATAAAAGGCGAAGAAAGAAGGGGTGGAATTGCGGCCCGTACTGTTGTATTTAGCAAGCTGTGCATTGGTAAGGGTGCCGATCAGTGGTAAGCAGGCCAAACTGTACGAAAGCACACGTACTAGGAAATGCTTGGCACCTTACAAGTTGCATGCAAAATCACTTGCAATACTCAAAACCTGTGAATTCCTCTCCCTTAGTCGTCGATACCCTGGCCCCCACCGTTTATATTGCACAATAATTCCCTATCATATCAATTCAGTCTGACCGAAAGTTTGTGCCTACTGGCCCCTGCTTTGCAACCTATTGATGCTGCTGTTCTGATTCAACTACTTCTGGTTGGAGAATCTGTACTACATACAATGCTCCAAATCCGTATGTCCTTCAAGTTTTCAGTATCACTACCATGAAAAGCAGGAGCCAGTAGGCACAAACATTCGGTCAAACTGAATTGATACGATAGGGAATTATTGTGCGATTATAAACGGTGGGGGCCAGGGTATCGATGACTAAGGGATAGGAATTCACAGGTTTCGAGCATTGCCAGTGATTATGCATGCAACTTGTAAGGTGCCAAGCATTTGCTAGCGCCTGCGCTTTCGTAGGGTTTCGCCCGCTTACCACTGATCGGCACCCTTACAAATGCACGGCTTGCTAAATACGACGGCACGGGCCGCAATTCCACCCCTTCTTTCTTTGCCTTTCATCATATGTGCTACCATCGTACTCATCCCATCTTACTTGCTATCATCCATGCTGCCGGCAACCTCCTCACCACTATCCTGATCGACATCGTGCTCATCGCGTTGTATTGTACAACTTCCCACTGTCAGTCCCTCTGAGACCTGCGCTAACAATTCACGAAGCTCTTCGATCTTCTCGCCACGTCTTACTTGCTATCATCCACGCTGCCGGCATCCTCATCAACATCGTACTCATCGCGTCTTACTTGCTATCATCCACGCCGCCGGCATTGACATCGTACTCGTTACGTCGTATTGTACAACTTCCCACTGTCTGTCCCTCTGAGAGCTACGCTAACAATTCACGAAGCTCTTCGATCTTCTCGCCGCGTCTTACTTGCTATCATCCACGCCGCTGGCATCCACATCGACATCGTACTCGTTGCGTCTTACTTGCTAGCATCCATACCGCCGGCATCCTCATTGACATCGTACTCGTCGCATCTTACTTGCTATCATCCACACCGCCGGCATCCTCACTGCCATCCTCATTGACATCGTACTCATCGCATCGAATTGTACAACTTCCCACTGTTTGTCCCTCTGAGAGCTGCGCTAACAATTCACGAAGCTCTTCGATCTTCTTGCCGCGTCTTACCTGCTATTATCCATGCCGCCGGCATCCTCATCGACATCGTACTTGTCGCATCTTACTTGCTATCATCCATCCCGCCGGCATTTTCATCGACATTGTACTCGTCGCGTCGTATTGTACAACTTCCCACTGTCTGTCCCTCTGAGAGCTGCGCTAAAAATTCACGAAGCTCGTCGATCTTCTCGTCGCATCCTACTTGCTATCATCCATGCCGCCGGTATCCTCACCGCCATCCTTATTGACATCGTACTCGTCGTGTCTTACTCGTTATTGTCCTTGCGGCCGGCATCCTCATTGGTATCCACTTCATTGATATCGTTCTCATTGCGTCATGTCTCATCCGACAAACTGCCTTTGTTACTGTTACCTAGACTGATGCCATCTATGTGATGTGGTATATAGATGTACATTAGGTGTAATGAATAGAACTGGTTTGAGTCACAATGCCTGGAACCAAATGTGTGTTTGATAGTCTTCACTGCAATGTACTGTACCCTGACAGTCGCGTATTCTACCACCGTGACCACTCTATTACCTATGTGTGGTACGCTATCGTAAGTCTCGTCTGGATCCCATTTGCCTTGACGCTTTGCATCTGTAAGACACGCGCTGCATCCAGAAGGCAATTGCCCTGACACTCCGTGTCCAGAAGGCAAATACCCTGACACTCCTCGTTCGGAAGGCAGATACCGTGGCATGCGTCATCCGGACGACATTTGCCTTGACACTCTGCATCCAGAAGCAATTTGCCTTGACACTCTGTATCTAGTAGGCAAATGCCCTGATACTCCTCATCTGGAAGGCAGATGCCATGGCACGCGTTGTCTGGACAACATTTGCCTTGACACCCTGCATCCGTAAGACACAAGCTGCGTCCAGAAGGCAGATGCTGTGGCACGTGTTGTCTGGACGACATTTGCGTTGACACTCTGTGTCTGGAAGAAATTTGCCTTGACACTGTGCGTCTAGTAGGCAAATGCCCTGACACTCCTCGTCTGGAAGGGAAATGCCCTGACACTCCTTGTTCAGAAGGCAGATGCCCTGGCTCGCGTTGTCCGGATGACATTTGCCTTGACACCCTGTGTCCGGAAGACACGCGCTGTATCCAGAATGCAGATGCCATGGCGTGTGTCATCCATAGGACCTTTGCCTTGACACACTGCATCCGCAAGAAATTTGCCTTGACACTCTGCATCCGGAAGAAATTTGCCTTGACACTCTGCATCTAGTAGGCAAATGCCCTGACACTCCGTGTCCGGAAGGCAGATGCCATTGCGCGTGTCGTTCGGACGACATTTGCCTTGACACCCTGCGTCCGGAAGACACACGCTGCGTCCAGAAGGCAGATGCCGTGGCGCACGTCGTCCATAGGACCTTTGCCTTGACATGCTGTGTCCGGAAGAAATTCGCCTTGACACTCTGCGTCCAGTAGGCAAATGCACTGACACTTTTCTTCCGGAAGGCAGATGCTATGGCACGTATCATCCGGGTGCAGACTACCTTGCCAGGTTGCGTCCCGAGCATCTAGATGTTTCAGACGCATATATAGCGTCCGGACACAGCCCCTGCATCCGAACGCAGAATTTTTTTCCTGATATACCTGGTATCCGGCCTGCAACTTTGAGAACTCACCCAACCTCATCCGCCAGTTCCACGAGGAATACCCTGAGAAATCCGCACCTCAACTCTAAAAGTACCGATATGTCCACCACTGCTACTGTTGACACCAACAAAGGCTGGATCTTCGCGGGCCGCAGCCGCACCTCTGAGTTTCCCACCACAACCGAGCCAGACAACGAATCCACTGGGCTGCCCACTCACAACGAAAACCCCAACAACTGCGGCATCGCAGCCACCACGACCGACGGATGGGGTGCCTCTCCAGCCGCAGCCTCGCCCCTGCTGTCCGCTGTAGGACAACCCCGTACCAACGATCATGCCTCCTTGCATTGGACGGCTTGCTACGATGACTATTGCAGCACACACCGCCAAAGCAAGGACAATAACTACTACCCCTGCCAGAGCTGCCACCGCTGCCGGGCGCAGAACTGCGACTGCCCTCTCCCGCACCCAAACGAACTACTCGAAGTAACCCGCGAACGACACCTCAACACCGTCAAGGCATGTGCAGACTGGCACCGAGGGAAGTTTTTTTTTTTGTTTTATCATACTCGCATGAAGCCTATCTAGACTATGGCGGCGTACATTTTTTGACCGTTTCCCCGCCGCTGTCCGCGCGATGGCGGCACGTTGCAAGCTTTCCTTTGCCATCCCCCCAGGCCTGTCCCAAGAAGATAGAAGGCGCCCCAACGAAATGACAAAAGAGAGACAGGAAGGAAACACACTGCATTCTCACTCCTCTTCCGCGGATGCCAGGAAGGCGGGCGTGGGGAGGAACAGG
>Ga0307516_10007425_pt1 | contig 12606 bp, 16 predicted proteins | sample 19_EM_MG_FD_203310 | JGI IMG/M metagenome (GOLD analysis project Ga0307516, IMG submission 203310) | Populus trichocarpa ectomycorrhiza microbial communities from riparian zone in the Pacific Northwest, United States - 19_EM | ecosystem: Host-associated > Plants > Roots > Unclassified | place...
AACGTCTTCCTCAGTCCCTCCTGTTGGGCAGGTGTTAACCTCTGGGGGAACACGATATCCCATTTGACCACCAAGTCCCCCTTCCTCTGGACGTTCCCGTCCTTCCTGATAGGCATTCCCTCGCCAGGTATAATCGTGGTCTGGCCGGGTTGGATGACTGGGGGCGGCACTGTCACCTGTATTCGTCTTTCGTCAAGTGTCTCTATCTTCTTCACCAATTTACCACCTCCAGGAGGTCCCGTCAATGCCTCGAGAAGGGTAATCGACAGTTTGCAAACGAGATCATTTCCTTCTCTCGTGATAAACTCGTGTGGCTTTTCTTCCACGACAAAGACCAAATCCTGGGCTTCTCCTGATGACGTCTCGTTCCCTGCACGCGGGAAGCGAATTTTCGTTCCGCTTTTGTAGCCTGGGGAAATGTGGACGTCGAGGACCTTGTTCTCAATGGTTCCGTCGAGAAGACGTCGACCGACTTTGATGTGTTTTGTGACGCCGGCGTAAAGCTCGTTTAGTGACAGTTTGAGTGGGCGGACGATCTCGGTTGGTGCGGATGGTTGTGTTGGAGCTCGCTGGGGAGCAGGTCGTTGGGGCATACCACCAGGAATTCCTCCACCGCTGTTAAAGTTGAAAGTCCTGCTGCCACCACCCATTTCGTCGTCATCGATGTCCATGTCGAACGTATTCCTCCTTTTGGCACCACCACCCATGCCACCCATGCCACCCATGCCACCCATTCCACCCATTCCACCCATGTTGAAGCCTCCCATGCCTGCGCCTCCGAATATAGATCTAAAGAGATGTATCGGTAAGTTTAGTACGCCGAAATGACTGCATCATTACTACTCACTCAAATATCTTTTGGGGATCGGTTGGTGAAAACCCGGATGAGCCACCAAAGCCGCCAGAGGAGGTGAATGTAAAAGGGGTTCCGCCGCCACCACCGCCGGGGAAGCCGCTAAAGCCAGAAAAACTGCCACCAGGGGCACCTTGTCCTGGCACTGGCCCGGAACGTTTGAGCCCTTCTTCTCCGAACTGGTCGTAAACAGCACGCTTGTTACTGTCGCTCAAGACCTCGAAAGCCTCGGATATCTGAAATAGGGATGAGGATTGTTAGCCGGAGAGAGTAGGGTGGTCATACCTCTTTAAACTTTTTGCTTGCTTCCTCTGAGCCCTTGTTTCGATCGGGGTGCCATTTCAGGGCCTGGAGGGGTGCGGTGAGAAGGGATGAAGGCAAGAGGGGGAAAGGGAGTGTACCATTTTCTTGTATCCGCGCTTGATTTCATCGTCAGAGGCGGACTTTGAGACGCCGAGTAGCTTGTAGTAGTCTGTGCCCATGGCTGAATTGAAAAATTGCGTTCGACGGAGGAGAATTTATGCGCTGGGAGCGAGCCCAGCACATTCTAGTAATTACCAGACACAGATGACGTCAGCTGAATCATCATTACGATGAGCAGCTCCTCTACGACGCCGCAGAGGAGACTCTCCGAAGACGAGGCCAGCGTCAAGCACCCCTCGTTGATCCGCAGATCCATCGTCGCTGTATCCGACGCCCTCTCCCCCTTCTCGCCCGCTGCACTCGCCTCTCTTCCCCGGCTTGCCAGACCAGCCAGGTACAACCGGGCAGATGCCATCCCTGACGATGCGACCGAGGATGAAGACGGCCAACGACCCACCGTTCGAGACTACCACTCAATAAACCTTCCGCCTCAAGTCCGCGTCCCAAAAAAAATACCCACTTCCATCAAAGTCGAGGCCAAGGTCTGGTTCGCCAACGAGAGAAGTTGGTTTCGTCCTCCATCCTTCATCATTTACATCGTACTCATTGTTCACGAAGCCTGGGTTGCCTGGTTGGACGTCTCCGTCCTCATCGGAACTCTTGCTATAGCGCTTTTCAACACATCCAAGGACGCTGTCGCTACTAATTTTGCCTATGCATATGCACTCATCAGTGTTGGCGTTTTGGTTCGTTTCTTCTTTCTCGTTCCATAACATATCCCATTCTTTCATGCAGGTATATGCTTTTTTGCTCTATCAACATCGTGTCTCTTTGATCCGACGTCGTTATTCTGGTCACTTCGGTGCATTCCGGTCTCTCTCTCATCAATTTGGATTTCTGATTTACTTGAAATCCAGATGCCTTTGGGGGACCAATCATCCTTGGAATGGTCCTTTTTGTCGCTGTCCTTGTCAACTTCATCATTAGAGGTAAAACCTTATTTTCTTTTCCTATTTAGACTTTGCTCAACGTTGTCCTTTACAGTCCGTCAAATGTAGGTTTTCCCAATGTTCGTCTTAACCGTAATATGTGACAAAATTTTTCAGAGACAGAAGAGAGCTACCTATTCCAGGACCAGGTTTTTTCTCCCGAAAGAGTTTTCCCACACCGCTCTCTCTTCATACTCAGGCTTGATCCTCACAGCCATACTGGCTGCATGATGGCCAGAGACATCTGCTAATTATATGAGATGCCCAACAACTCTTCGGATGGTAGCAATTATGCATATACCTTTGCTTGTCACCGGTATTCAACAATTATCATTTCTTTTACCCAATCACATCACGCCCTCATCTTGCTCACAGCACCATGCAAGATGTGTCGATCTCTCACATCATATCCAGCTCGCACCTATGTCAAGAAACAAATCCACGATCCATTCTTCGCGGTAATATACAGCTGTCTGATTCTTGATGGTCTCTCCCATGGACTCTTGTCAGCTTATAAGATAGGCATTGACTCGGCTGCAAGAACCTATCGGTGCTACTCCGAACGCTCGGTAGCTCGCATTGGCACGAATCAATTCACCCTGAACCGAGAAATATACACAGTCTATAATAGGATGGACTGCGCCATTGTTTGTCGATGCAAGGGCAAGGAACTGGAGATGGACAAGGCAAGCTTTAAACAAACTCGACAAAGCCCACAAGTGGTCTAACGGTGATTACTACAGTAAATGCACCTGCAGCAGGAAAGCGTTGGAATGGACCGGTGTTCCTGATCATCGAGATTCTAAGGCAGGGCGAGGACATCGGACTAATGGGATGTTCGAAAAACAAGATGCCACCGTCGATAACAGAGTCGGCAGACTACAGGTGATAAAACGATAAACAGGTTGACCTACGTGAGGGAAAAGGGTCATGTAAAAGTGCCGCGAGTGAGACCCCTATTAAAGCCCGCTATTCCTGAAGCAGGAATGTCAAAACCTTTTCTGATCTCGAACCACTATGGTGAGTCCCCTCCGCCTTGTTGCCTGGCGCATCCCGCCTCAGTATTGACGCGCATTTCTCCCTAGTACAGCAACAACGCCTCTGCGACGCCCGTATGTACAATCACAATCCAGTTCACGATAGGAGTTGCGGTAGGAATCATGGTCGTGATGGTGGTCATTAACCTAGCGGTTATCACATTCAAAAACCTCCGTCCTTATCCCGATTGTGCGGCAATCCATGAAGCAATCTCCACCCCCCCCCCCCCTTATCCTGATTGTGCGGCGATCCCTGAAGCAATCTTCCCTCCTTATCCTGATTATCCTGAGTGTGCAGCGATTCATGAAGCAATCAAAACCATGCGGGACGGATTGGACTTGTCCAATCCTAGCACATTTAGAAGGCTTCCGTTCCCTTCGTTGTTCCCAATACCAACCCAGCGCTTCGACACAAAGAAAATCAACGGCATCCACCAATTTGAATACATGGAAAGGTCGAAGTTTCGCGAATTGCAAAATTGCGTCGAGTACGAGGACTTCCTCGATGGGCTCGAAAGCATATACGTATCCGGGAATTCTGGTTCAGGGAAATCACATCTTCTTGGAGCGCTTGTGTGTCAGCTTATTCGTGAAGGAAAACTTGTCTTCTACGTTCCGGATTGTTCAACCTCACATCTTCTGGACCCTGCAAGCGCGATTTGGGCTGCATTACGCTTCACGTTCTACGACTCGGCTACACTCGGAACCATAGATCCCCACGATGTCAGGCCATTGATTGATTTTATGTCGAACCATCGAGATCTCTACATCTTCGTCGACCAGGTGAACGCTTTGGAGATCACAGAGAACGATAGTTGCAAAGCAACAAAGGTCCTGGTGTTGAAGTGGCTTAGGGCCATGAGGTTCAAGCATCCCTACATATTTAGCGCTACAGCTAACGAAAATTCCAATCGAGAAGTTGATAGGAAGCAAAGTGGAATTGCGGTTTTCCGGATGTTGGGAGGGATGAACAAGGTATGCTGATGCCCTCACGTTATGTCATACAATACTCATGACCTGTAGTACGAGTAACGAAACCGATATGAGTAACGAAACCGATACGAGTAACGAAACCGATCAGTGGTTTACCCACCATGGCCGTAAAATTCCGCAGTTGTCGGCTAAACAACGGCAACGCGTTGAATATCTCACTGGCTGCATTCCGCTCCTGCTTCGTTGTCTTTTCAACGTCAACAAATTTGTCGAGCTCGAGTTCAGGAACCTCTCCGAATTGCGCAACGTCAACCTCGATATCGGTATATTCTTCAGAAACAAGTACGCATCCCTGTCTTCGGAGAGCAAGGAAACGTAAGTACTCTGTTACATCCCCCTCCTATCTAAGATGATTTTTCGGACTAGATATCTCATGATCACGGGGGAGTGCAAGCGGGGTGATCCTGCCACAATCGATGACCGTAGCTTGCACGACTTGCGTTATTTTTACGTCGACGAAAAGGGATTTGGAGATCTTACGTGCCGAATCGCCCTCGAATCCATGATGTCGACATTACGAAAGCAAGGCGTTCGTTCTGGTGGTATGATGCAGCGTCACGATAGAATTACCCTATCACGATCCAGCAATCCCATTGTCCGAGGCTTCTTGGCCAAGCAAATATGCCTCAGCACCATCGCCACCAATAAAGGTCTAAGACGTCCAACGGCCGTCGACCCAAAACTTGGTCGAACAAGTTTCCAGCCAAAACCAGCCTTCGCCGAGTTTCTCTCGACTGGTCATGGCGTCATATTATTGTTAGATCGTGCCTCCAAGCAATCCAGAGATAACATCAGCCAGATTCATAGTTCAATCAACTTTTGTCTGGATAGGCAAACAGCAGCCGTCCGACCACGTCGAACCTCAACTGGTCAAAGTGCTCCGATCTGGTGATAAAATTGTTCAACTCGAATATTCTCTGGTTCATAATTGGTGTGGAAATCAATCACATTACACCCTCGTCTTTCTCGATTTGCTCCCAGCATTATGCAAGACGTGTCGATCTCTCGCATTATATCCAGCTCGCGCCTATGTCAAGAAACAAACACACAATCGATTCTTCGTGGTGATATACAGCTTTGACGCTCTTTCCCATGGAATCTGTCAGCTTATGAGATAGTCATTGACTTGCGCCAGACCACAACCCCTCCTCCATCGACCACCACAGCGATGGCGACCCACCCGTCGCTGATATCCACCCGCGCACGCCGACGACGCCCCTGTTCAACGCCTCCAAGCTCCCGACCCACCACCGCCTGTCTCGACATCCCTTCTTCCACGTCCAGCTCCTCGTCCACCAGATCCCGAACATTCCGCTCCTTTCTGGCGAGTTCTGGGAGTTCAAGAACATGCATGCGCTCCCGGGAGTCGTGATCGAGGTCCAACCTAGTCGGTAGGGATTCACCTGTTGATACATCATGACCTGTTGAACCGATATTATCACCCCCATCTCCCCCGTCCAAGGATCCGACGAGCTTGACATCCGACTCACCGCATGTGGTTTCTCCTTCCCTTTTCGCCAATGCGAGCGCCCCGGATCTGCTCACATATATCTTTATTCTCGATGGGGCTTCTCAAGGATAGAACCTCGTCACAGATGACAGCAGGCTTCTTCCGGATGAGCATTTTCCATCGATGAATCACTCAAAACATAACAGTTCATGTCATTTTATATTTGAAAATTTTGAAAAACAGAATTTACGAAAACCTGAGGATCCGGCCTGCCACCTGGTCCCTCTCAGAAGATAAGACCGTCAGCTATGTTCCTGCCACGGCGAATTCACCCCTTCATCGCCGAATCCACGTTCGCATCCTCCACACCTACATCCTCCGCCCGCGCAACCGCTGTATCAGCCACATCTAGCGTCACTGCCGCTGCACCGATTGGTCAGCCCCCATCCATCTAGCAGTTACTTCCTATAGCCGCTCATGATGCCAACGACCGTCAGCACCTCCCTATGGCACAGCGAGGTCGAGGTGGAAGGCGGCTTGTTCGTCCCAGGGTCTACGGGTGGCAGGGCAGCTCACGAAGATGAAGTTCCCCCATATGATAAGGTGGTGGATGCATCGTCGACGCGACGATGGATGTGGGTGTTGACGCCGGACAACAGAAGGAGACCCCCTTCCTCCTTTCTGACCCCACTGCCACCAAACCCCTCCTTAGCTTCATCCATTCAACTAAGCGCTTCAAAATAAAGCCCTCTACCCCATACGCGAACACCGCCCATCACAATTGAATCAACGACTCGTCCCCACCTGTCCCATGGCTCCCAACTCTCCTCCTGCCCATCCATATACCCACTAACCCTTACCCAGCCAGGCAGATTTTCGTTGAGATGCACATCTCTTTCCTGCGCTGCCTCGGCCAGCGCCTGCTGCCCCTCACATCAACGTCTCAACACGCCAATGTCCGTTTCCCTCAGGTCTTACTAGGGGAGCTTGGTCTAAAACGGTGTGGGATACACCGGCCCACTCATTCTCCCCTCACCTACATTTTTGGGGGGTGCGGCATTCCGTGGCTTCTGTAGCCTCGTAAATAGGTGTTGATTCGGATCCGTTCACTCCGTCTCTCCCTTAGATATACCTGCTCACATGTAATGTGCACAATAGGAGCATAGCTCTCCAGCACAATAAAATTGATTTAAAAAAAACAGAAGGGGGACGTGAGTAGGGCTGAGGGGTCCATTTGTGCCAGGGGAGCTAGGCGGTGGTAGGTTGTTCATGGCTGGCAACAGAGGGGGTAGGGCAAGACGACTCTGTTCATTGGGAGCCAGGTCGTCAATGAAAACGGATGGGGTCGAGGCAAGCGGGGTGAGGCAGGTTGGTTGCGCTGGGAGACTTGAGGGTAGCGGAAACGCGGTGGGAGGCAGATCGTTGACCCCTGACAACGGAGGAGGGGTGGGTCATCCGGCCGCCAAATACGGGGTGTTTAAACTTATGTTTACACTAATCCAATCTGTGCGAGGCCAACAATGAATACTATGCATGCGAGCGACCAGCGGTCACATGCCAAATGCATGACCGTCACTCCGCCGTCCTGTAGAAGGGTTCGAGGGTGAGACACGCTTCCAGGTCTCTCCCGCTCATCCAACCCTCTATGGGTAAGTGCGCATTATTCACGGGGCTCCCCCGCTCATCTGACCATCTGCAGTGTTGGACTCGGTCCTCGATTCTTTTCCCCTCAGAAATCTATTTTCAAAGGTAGCCAGTACTTCTACAAGGACCTGCTACGTTACAAAAAGTACTAGTACGGCCAATACACGACCCTCGGGGCTCTCGATTGACTCAACAGCCATCGGACGGCCCCGGGGGGTTTTCCCTATCTCCTCGCCCCTGCCGGCTAGATGACGCAGATTGGACGGAGTGAATTTGCAAATGGACCCAGACAATCTCGCCCAAGGGCCCCGCTTTTGTCGTGAACCAGTCCCGACACCACCACCATCTCGTTCCCCTCGTCATGAACTCCCCACAGACGGCAGCGTATTTTATCACCGTCACTCAGATATACTTTTGTGGTGCGTCCCAGCCGTCACGCTTCCGCTCTCCACCTAACCCGAGGGTTTTGCAGCCATGTGTACCAAATTCTCCTTCTGTCCTGTTTTCCTCGATTTTGACGTGTGTTCTTGCGCATAGATGCCATTGTGGTCTACGACTGGCTTATCAGTCTTAGCAAAGAATGGACTTTTGTGAGCACTGCCCGCTCTTTCCCTCCAACTCATTCATGTCTCCCGTGCCAGGTTTGGAGGACGCACTGGACTCCCGTCAAGATGACCTATCTGTTCTGCCGGCAAGTTTCCCTCCCCTCCCATTCCACTCCACTCATTGGTCAATTCAGCTATTGGGTCATCGCCGTCGTCCCTTACCTCCTCTACTGCTTCGTCATCGATCATTCACTCGAAGTATGCGAGCAGATATGCAGGGTACCACCTCCCTTCTTTCCATTCTTTTACCATGCCTCTAACACATACGTTTCATCAGACCCCGGTGGTGCTCGCAATATGGAATCAAGTCGCCTCACAAGGCTCGTTTTCTCTCGGACCTTTACACTATCTTAATCTTGAAACTACGCATAATCAGCCATTCTTCTCATTCGAACTTATGCGGTTTTCAATAAGAATTGTTTCGTTTTCGCCTTTCTTTTGTGTGCCCTTTACGGGGTAATTGTCTACCAGGGCTATGCCGCTCTTACCCAGACGCTTTGTAGGCGTCTCTCTTCCTCCCCTTTTGCGCCTACTCACCTGATTTTGAACTAGTATTTCCGTTCGCTCAGCCTCCTCATGTGAGCCATATCCCGGCGCCCTGCATGTTCCATTTATCTCTGCTCTCAGACTAAAGGGCCGTGTTTTCCGGTGTCGAAACCTCATTCGGCACATCGTCTCGGCGAGTCACTTCTTCCCCTGCCATGCGATCCCTAAGCTCAACTTTTGGACAGGCTTTTTTGTTGGTGGTTTGCTACATCACTACAGCAGAACGCTCATTCTTTTCTGGCAGATTGCCCCGCTCCTCTTTGACACTATTGTTACCACCATGACCATAGGCAAGGCCTATGCCACCCGCAGACAATACGGCGGCGGTTCACACAATAGACTTATTCGGGCTTTCATCCGCGAGGGTGTGTCGCCGTCTTCCCACCGTTAACTTGGTTCTAACTTCTGACCCCTCCACACTAGGTGTTTTTTATTATATTCTTATTTCTATTGCAAACTTGGTTTGTCTCGACATTGTATAGATTTTACCGGTTATTATTGACTGGAGCCGCAGGTTAATGGGATATTTTATATGCAGTATGCACCTCAGACTCGCGCCATGCTTCGTATACTCATAATCCCCCCCAGACCTCGTCATGTCATCTCTGCTATCAATATTCCTCTGAGCGTTATGATGGGTTCTGTTTTAGCTTGCCGTCTCGTACGAGGCTTTTTCTCGTCGCTCCCACATACCTATAAACCCCTGCTTAAGGTCCTCGACCTTCGTGAACGTGGTTCAAAAACGGTTTCCGAATCAGAAGGGACAGCAGCATTTACTAGCAAGTCACTCCAGCAAGACTTACCCTTTACACCCCCCGAACTCACACACAAAGGCCATGGCCGCACTCGCAATGAGTTCAACACCTTCAGTTCCAACATCATGTTGACTACCCTAGAGAAGGTTATTAACGACGGCGGCGAGGTGGGTCAACAGTGCCAGATGATGTGGGTGGAGGAGGGCGGCATCGTCAAAGTCAAGAGCCAGGGAGGTTGAAATTGAATGAAAGAAAAACAACGGACCGACAGGGGAAATGTATGATATCAACAGAGAGCTCTGTGTATGAGGCGAGGCGGCAGGGAATGAAGAATCAAGACGAGAAACAGAATATATATCATGCAATATCTGTCCTAGACAGAGGCTAACTATCGAATGTCGCCCATAGAGGTCTCACGTCAACATCAGCGTCCGCACCACTTCTTCAGTTGCCGAAAGAGTCACATCAGTTAACACGCTCGAAAATCAGGCAGGGAAGATGACACGCCAGTCTTCAGCGAAATGCCAAGCAAGTGTCGGATCAACCATTTCCACACCAATATGAACCACAGAATACTCGGGTTGAACAATTTTATCGCCAGACCGGAGCGCTTTGACCAGTCGAGGTTCGACGTGGTCAAAGGGCTGCTTTTGTCTATCCAGACAAAAGTTGACTGAACTGTGAACCCGGCTGATATGATCGCTTGGATCCACGTCGGCCACAATTTCGTGTAGAATTCCTTATCTGATTGCGTGTTGTCCTTGGATAGCGCGAATTGGATAGGGAACATGGTGGCTTGCTTGGAGGCACGATCCAGTAACAATATGACGCCATCCACTGTCATAAAACCGTAGGAAGTGAGAACATACAGACATATCTTGATCGGTCGAGAGAAAGTCGTCGAAGTCTGGCCTTGTCTGGAAACTTGCAGTAGACGTTCGACCAAGTTTTGGGTTGACGACCGTTAGACCCTTAGCGGTGATGGTGCTGAGGCAAATTTGCTCGGCCAAGAAGCCTCGGACAACGGGATTGCTGGATCGTGATACTGCATCACACCAGCCATACTCTCGGAACGGAGCGCCACCCTGCGTTCGTAATATGGATATCATGGATTCGAAGGCGATTCCGGAAGTGAAACGTCCAATTCCCTTTTCGTCGAGGTAAAATAACGCAAATCATACAAGCTGCGGTCATCGTCTGTGACAGAAACACCCCGGATGCACTCCCACATGATCATGAGATATCTAGTTCAAAAAATCATCTTAGATGGAAGGGGGATATAATCGAGTACTTACTTACGTTTCCTTACTCTTCGAAGACAGGGATGCGTACTTGGTTCTAAAGAATATATCGATATCCGAGTTAACCCGATACAATTCGGAGAGGTTCCTGAACTCGAGCTCGACAAGGTTCTTGACGTTGAAAAGGCAACGAAGCAGAAGCGGAATGCAGCCAGTGAGATATTCAACGTGTTGGCGTTGTTCAGCCGACAACTGCGGAATTTTGTGGCCATGATGGGTAAACCACTGATCGGTTTCGTACTGCAGGCCATGAGTATTGTATGAAATAACGTGAAGGTATCAGCATACCTTGTTCATCCCTCCGAATATCCGGAAAACTGTAATTCCGCTTTGCTTCCTCTCAGCCTCTCGATCGGAATTCTCGTTAGCTGAAGCGCTAAATATGTAGGGATGCCTGAACCTCATGGCCCTAAGCCACTTCAACGCCAGAAGCTTTTCTGTATTGCAACTATCATTCTCTGTAGTCTCCAAAGCGTTTACTTGGTCGACGACGATGTAGAGATCTGGATGCTTTGACATTGCGGGGATCTATGGTTCGGAGCGCAGCCGAGTCATAGAACGCGAAGCGTAATGCAGTCCAAATCGTATTTGCAGGATCCAGAAGAAGTGTGGAACAATCCGGAACATAGAAGACGCGCTTTCCTTCACGAATAAGGTGATACACAAGGGCTGCAAGGAGATGTGATTTTCCTGAACCAGGCGTCCCGTAGACGTATAGGCTTTCGAACCCATCCTCGTACTCGATGCGATTTTGCAATTCGCGAAACTTCGACCTCCCCATGTATTCAAATTGTGGGATACCGTTGATTTTCTTCATGTCGAAGCGTTGGAGTGGTATTGGGAGCAATGATGGGAAAGGAAGCCTTGTAAATGTCGTAGGATCGGACAAGTCCAGATTGTCCGGCATGGTTTTGATTGCTTCATGGATCGCCGCACAATCAGGATAAGGGCGGAAGATTCTGAATGTAATAACCGCCATCGCGACCATGATTCCTACCGCAACTCCAATTGGATATACAGGCGTCGTGGAGGCATCGTTACCGTACTAGGGAGAAATGCGCGTCATTGTTGAGGCAGGATGTGCCAACAAGGCAGAGGGGACTCACCGTGGTGGTTCGAGATGACCTTGCAAGGTCTCTCCCCAACCTCAATAGATTGGATTGTGTAACCCCTATTGAACAGCGGCGTGACGTGGAACATCCATACTCTTCTTGCGCTCTCAATAATGGTGAACGAAACAGCGGGAAGCCTGAAATTCGTTCAAATAAGTAGAGGAATGAGTATCACTAAACTTAACCCATGTGGAGCCCACCGCAAATCGTAATGTCTGACCTGCCGGTGATTGCCGAATGAGAACCATCCGCGAAAATATTCATGTACTCTTCGTCGCGGCGTCGCCTTTGTCTTGCCGCAAGAAGTCGGACTTAACGTTGGCGCAGTAACCATTGAAAGAAATCATTCTCTACCTCGTAAGTTTACAGTACTTTTTAGGGCCCGTCAATCTCTCATACGCTTCCTTCATTATGTTGTGCAACATTTCCAATCTCCTACCTTCAGCCAGAAGAACGCCGTCGTGCGTTTTGCGTTTTTTTTGAAGATGTTAGCATCGAAACCTCCTGGTACTCGGATAGTGTCGCTTCCCGAAATGTGTTATAAAGCGACATACGGATTGAAAACTTTGATTCCGTTCGGAGGAGGTGCGAGATCCACCACGACGTATGGAATGGTCTGACCTTGTCAATGCTATTGCTGATAGCAATGAAATAAAACCTCCAGTCCAAGACTCCTACCCGCTTGTTTTGTCAGAGAAGTCTCCCGAGTCCGGGAGGGTCTAGGTGTGTACTTTGCACGAAAACCTTGTGTTGGGCCGTGAAAATGCTCGGAACAATGGTACATAGTAAACAAGCCCGATCATATTGGTGAATCCCACCATGCTCGCTCCTGGTGCCATGGCGGTTGTGGATAGCAGTGTGGCTCCGGAATTGGGGGTGCGCCAGTTGTACCCCCAAGTAAGACATACCAGACTGGATTCTACCGTTCCTTTCTGTGTTCGAAATTATTGAATGACTC
>Ga0307516_10007426_pt1 | contig 12605 bp, 12 predicted proteins | sample 19_EM_MG_FD_203310 | JGI IMG/M metagenome (GOLD analysis project Ga0307516, IMG submission 203310) | Populus trichocarpa ectomycorrhiza microbial communities from riparian zone in the Pacific Northwest, United States - 19_EM | ecosystem: Host-associated > Plants > Roots > Unclassified | place...
TTTTCCCTGATTTTCGTGCTTTGCGTGCTGTCACCAACGTCGGCCCTCCTCCCGCTCTCCCGCCATCCCTCTCCGGCACAGAAGAGCAAGATGTTTACCTTCAATTTCACCTTCCACGTCCCAAATCCGTTTTCGATGTCGGCCTTGACCTCGGTAGTCAACGCCGCCACGGACGCCTTCAATTCGGTCGCTACCGATATACGCGAAGATCCGGAGTTGTTGAATTATATGGTTACTGGGTTGGGTTCTGGAGGTGTCGCTGGTGGGTTTGGGTACGATTCGAATAAGCTCGTCAAGCCTCCTTCGTCTTCCACAACACACTCGTCACTACCGGTCCAAAACTGAAAGGGTTGGAAAGTACACAAAACAGACACGGCCCTGCGAACCCTCACGCTCAGCATCGGAAACGGTACTCACAAGGTTGCGAAAGGAATCAAGGGGACTTTCATCATCGAGAATCGACATCCGGATTCGTCGGAGTCAATTCGCCTCCCGGATCCGGCACCCGATGTTCCAGACACGAGCTTATTCTCAGCCGAACTCGGACGCCTATGGGTTTGGTCAGGGGGTGCGGAATTAACTGTACCCTTTGCCGGCATCGAGGAAGAGGGGTTGGGTTCCTGTTTTGTCTGAACCAAGTTACGCACCACCAAGGAGGACTTCACGACCAGATCCTTTCATACCCCTAAGTGTTACGACGTTAACGAGATGGGAGGCGTCGCTTCTCATCTTGTTTTCGGTCACGACGGACGCGGGAATGGGGTCGGATAGGCGGAAGTTGGTGCACCTTACATCCCATCCAACTCTGTGCAATTCCCCGACTCCCTGTGTCCCTTGTATTTACTATTGCATTCTGATTCGCGTGTGGGTATGTATAATGCACGCCGATTCCCTTTTGGTTCACGATGTCATAGCTCGATCCGAATACAACACCCCATTCCTCACTCGATGTCCACTAGGTTTTGGATCTGTATGGACATACCCAAAGAGCCAGAGTATCATCCTGTGTCTCCAGGCCCCAGCCCTCCCCGACCTGTGGTTCAAGCAGTACTGTGCTAGGGGCCATTTGTGTCAATTGAGATATGATGTACTTGTTATACTCCAGTACTCATGGCCTGTGGTGCATCAACTCTTTTTCTCAGCATTGGTCTATTGAAAAAATATCCATAAATTTCATTTCCCTATATACTGTACATTTGAATGACTGTTAGAGCATACACAAAAAATTGGATGACAGGGAATGAAAGTTTTTAATGACACAGCTCATACCAGATTTTCACACTATGTCATATGAGTACCAGGTGCCAATGTATGGTGAACTAATGACAGTGGAGGGAGGCTGTGCAGGTATATCATAGCTACCATTGCATCTGGTTCCATCTGGATTTATATGGAGGCAGGGAAGAGTGAATGCCTCCCCTGCTGCCCTCTGAACTGCAGATGGAGTGCACCAGGGATGGATCCCATGGCAAATGTGGTAGCCCAAGGGGACAGTGTGGGTATTGGGTCTCTGGTTATCATGCTCCCAGGCATACTTGGCAACAGAGAGGGTATTACCTTCCTTGTCAGTGTTGTTGAGGAATAGGATGGAGGTGTGGATACCAAGATTGGAGGAGTGGAGGAGGGAAGAAATATAGGATTCAGCAGTCATCCAACTGATAATAACCTTGTCAGCATACATTAAAATCCAGATGGTAACATGATGGCCAATCAGTCTGGGAGCCCCATGTCATGATTTGTGTCTTTTTTCTTTCTTTTCTTCTTGACAAAGACTATTTTCTCATGCCACACACTCATTTGTTACATTTTTCTTTTCTTTTCTTTTCTTTTCTTTTCTTATGTTTTTCTTCTTTTACAACATCAAGAACAAAGAGATCATACTTGGACACCTTTTCTACTCTACTCCTTGTACAAACGGGTATCCTCATATGCTGGGAGTACCATACCAGCATGTACCAACAGATTGGTCTCCCAGTTAGCCTCTCTGTTATCCTCCTCCCTGATAGGAGTATCCCTCAACACCTCCATCACCTCTTGTGGTGGTGGAGTCTCTGGCACAACAGATCCCAACCACTCATCAAACCTGTTGTCCAACCACTTGTTGATCAGACCCCCTACCAACTCCTCATGAAGTGAGGTTAATCACCTCTGGAATATAAGCTGGGGGATCATGTTGGGTCTCCCTCTCCAGTCTTGTAACCACATCCTCAAGGAACCCAACCCCATCCTGCAACACACACTGGGGGCAAGGGCCTCTGGAAACAAGTGGGAACATGTCAGGAACATTGAAGGGAGAGAATCCATTTACCTGCCATAAGCACAGTAGAACAACCTCTTCTTCCCCAGCCTATGACTGTGTTGTATGACAGGAGAAGAAGATAGGAAGAGGCACCAAGATTATACAGTGGGCATTGGGGTCAAATCCAGGCCAGATTATACCTTGTTTATAGCCTAATTAGGTTAAACATTTCATGTATTTTTGTTACAAGTTTGATGTTCATAAATCAGTAATAATATTGGTCTAAAAATATTGGGAAAGTGTGAAATATTCCAGAACAGAATATCACAAAATCCAGGGATTGGGAGCAGCTGATTGGCTCACAAGGTGGGAAAGTCTGCATAAATTTTGACCTATTTGAACTACAAACCAGGGATAATCTGGGTTGGATTGGACCCTGATGCCTGCTGTGTTACTGGAAGGGTATAGTTAGACCATGCCCAAGAGATTTTGGCAAATCTGTGAACAGGTATAAATAAAAACAACATGACAGATTGTACTGCAGGCTTACTAGAGATACCACACTGCCCATGTTGGTTGCTGAAGCAGGGATACAGCATACAGGGTGATCTCAGAGCATTTCTACTCCCAATGAATTGCCATCCTTGTAATATCACAATACTAGCCAAAATCATGGAATACACACTATACATCTCTACTGAGGGATCATGTGGTTGAGGTCCAAAACCAGAACTGCTCCAGAGTCATAACCAGCAATAAGGTATTGGCCATCCCACTGTGCTACAATGGGCTTCCCATATTTCCCAATCAGTCGAAAGACCTCTTCCCCTGTGATCATATTCTTGACCCTGGATGATTCAGTATTCCAGACCCCAGTACAATCAATGAAATCCAGGTGGGATCTGGGCACAGGTAATAGGGAAGAGCCAGATAATGGAACAGGTATTGAACCTGTAAACCCAAAGTCCCACCCCTGAATCTGTAGGTCCTTGAAGCGAACCCACACTCTTGGGCCATCAACAACAAGAGAGTTAAAGAGTGGTTTACCCTCCAACCTCACCTCACCTGCAACCCCTCCTGTTTGGATATACCAGGCTCGAATGGATTTGTCATCCAGGAGATAAACTGTGGGTCCACTCCCTGATATCCTGAGGTCCATGACCAAGAAGTGGGATTTCACATCCACTGTTTGGAGGAGCTCCCCTTTCTTGGTATCCCAGAGGTGGATTTTGGTACCTGAGCACCAACCAAAGATTAACCTGCCATCAACCAGCTCTGCTTCTCCCCACTCAATCTCCTTGGCTGGGGTGTGAAAGGATGTCTTGCAATGTCCAGTGGAGATGTCCCAAATCTTGATTATTCCAGCTGAATCACATGAGATAGCAATCCCATTGTTTGCTTGTAGACTGACAGACATGATTGAAGCTGAAGTAAGTGGGGACATTGGATCAGTTGAAACTGAGTCTGTTGATGTGGGTCCAACCTGCCAGAACTTGATTGATCTGTCCTGGGATGATGAGACAAGGGAGGGGAAAGATGTGAGGGAGGAGGAAAATGTGAGGGAGGTGATGTAATCAGTGTGTCCAACAAAGGTCTTGATGGGGTGAGGGTCTGAGTTTGTAATATCCCAGACATAGATGGTGTGATCAACAGTGCCAGCCATAAATTTTCCATTGGAGGAGAAGCAGCAGTGCTCAAGATATGTTCTGGGTGCCTGGAGTTCAGCAACAACTCCTCCAGAGCCAGAGTTCCGAACTGTGGCAATTTTACCCCTCCATGAAATGAAACAAGTTCCATCCAAGTAGGAAGCAACATTGTCACCTTCAAATGTGGGTCCAATCCGGTAACCATTGATGTTCCACTGTTGTACTGTGTGGTTGCTGGATGCAGATACCAAGAGTTGGGGGTTTGTGGGGGAAAAAATGATAGAGGTGATGGCCACATTGTGTCCCCTGATAATGTGATGACACTCTCCTGTCCAAACATCCCACAACCGTATTGATTCATCCTCAGACCCTGAAGCAATTGTGGTGCAGTCCAGTGAAATAGAGACAGAACAAACTCTACTGGTGTGGCCACAGAAGGTCTTGATTACTCCACCAGTTAGGATGTCCCAGAGCTTGGTTGTTTTGTCATTGCTCCCAGATACAAGGTATGTCCCATCTGATGAAAAGGCAAGAGATTTTACCAAACTGGTGTGTTTGGAGAGGACAGACATGTGGACCTGGGTGACTGGACTGAGGACAATGATGTTGCCAGAGTCAAAACCAGCTGCAACTATGCCCTTCCAACAAGCAAGGGCCAGTGGGAAATGGTCCAGGGAAATTGTTTGAGAGCATGGCCCCCAATTGGCTTGAAGCCCCTTGACCACCTGGACCTCTTGTAAGAGCTCTACACTGTAGCACTCATGAAGCCAGGATGAAGAGGGAGAAAAGGGGAGGGCATAATGGTATATCTCAGAAGGAGTGGTGTGGATAACATCAGCATGTTCCAAGATGAAACGCTGACTATCATCTACCCACTTGCAGACCAAGCCTGCCTAAACAAGAAAACATTAGAACAAGCTTTGGTAAACAAAATGTTCATAGCTCACTGAGGCATACCACTGCTGAATGTCATCAATGGCATGGATTCCAATATTGAGATCCCCTATGAGGATGAGGGCCTCAATCCAAAAGAGTAGGCATGTCATGAAGAACTTGTCAATTGCCCTGTACACTTCCTCAATGCCCGGGCCACTGGTAGGAATCCTAACAAGGTGCTTCACCCAGAACAGGCATGCATACTCCAAAGCATCTCCAATCCATGCCTTACAGCGAGCAGGGAGATCTTCAACCTGATCAAGTGAACTGTAATCATCAAGATTGCAGATGTTCTTCTTCAATCCCCCCTTCATCAGGTCAAGGCATGAAAGCAAGATCTCCCGGTGATGAATTGATGGGTTTATGTAGAACCGTTTGTCCTTGCATTGTCCTGGGTCTGTAAGGAAGTTGAGGAGTGATTTGTGGAAGACCAGAACAGGGTTGGCCCTGCTGTTTGGGACAAGGAGGAGCAAATGGAGTGAGTGGAGAGTGGCAGGGATATCAGACACTTTTAGGAGGTTGGGTAGTGCTTCCAATGGGAGGGGGTTGAACATAAGTAATACTGCCCCCAACACAGACCTAAAACTGGAGTAGGACCCCCTGCCATTTGAATCTACATTGTGGAAGGCTTGCTCCAGGACCTGGATATAGAGGTCACCAACACCTGACTGCCCTTCTTTGCTGGTGGATTGTGGGAGTGAAGTGATGAAGTTTGGCCACTCAGCCAGGAGATGGTCTTTGGACCGAATGAATTTGACAGCCAGTGAGGCATAGATGAACCAACCAGCAGCCTTATCACAGAGAATGTCAAGGTTTGATGAACTTGGCCAATCCTCTGAGGGGCAGTGATTATTTTGGACCCCAGCTCTGTTAGCTAACTGAGTCCTGAAAAATCGCCTGATATCACTGTCCACTGAGAAACTTTCAATATTGTGGAATTTGAAAATTTCTGTGATGGGCCGTGGGGTTGCCAAATGGAATCTAGAGGGTTGTGGTCCAGCCAATCCTGTGATGAAGAATTTGACATTGGGGATTTGGTCCACATAGCGGGAGAGTATTGAGGGGATGATGAAAACTTCACCCTCACACTCATCAAGCCCATCAATGATGATGAGAGTACAAATGCGGGTGGTTTTGAGCGGGCCAACAACAAGCCTCTCCATCTGGGAGCAGAGGGACTCCTGTCGGACATCGTGGCTCATCTTCAAGACTTGTAGTAACTGGTCTCGAAATTGGGGGTACTGATGGGCGAGCTCGAAGGCAAGAGTTGGGAAGATGGAATGGAGGTTCCTCCGGTCCTCGAAGTCTCGCGAGCAGAAAAAACTTGAACCGAGCCTTCCATCCGCAAAAGACACCTTGGCGAAAGTCTGGGAGATGGTTGACTTTCCCGTCCCAGGGGGGCCGCTTAGCCAGAACACGCGTTGATCTCGCTCATCCATCAACCAGCGTTCAGCCTGCCCAAGGATGTCCTTCCTCGTTCCCTTCAGGCACTCTTGCCTGCTCTCGGAACGATGTCCAGCACCTACGGCGTGATGCATACTGTTGAGAAGGGCGAGGTCGGTTGTTTCCTGGTCGCTGGTCACTATACACAAACATACAGTCGGGCAACATGGCTCACAATGAGTCGACAGCTCTCATCGTAGATATCTTGTCGAAAGGAAGTCTGACCAAGAGTCATCAGACAAGGCGGGAGCGAGCACTCAGGGGACGAACTTGATAGTCTATCATGGCTTCAAGGATATCCTCTGCTAAGCCACTAAGCCTATCCACTTCCTCCGCGCTACCCTGGAATCCCGTGACCTTTCCCCGTTCTGCCAGTGGGATAAGGTCTCGGAGAACGTTGTCTAATTTCCTAGAAATCCACGTACGTCAGACTAGCTTTCGACCACGGAGAGAGCGAAGTCACCACTCTAGGGCTTCCCTCCTCTCTTCCTCTTTAACTTCACCACTAGGAGCCGGAACACTGAGCGATCGTGCGAGCTTCTCAACTTGAGGTATCAAGGACTCAATCGCTTGACGACACTCCATCGTTCCCTAGGACAGTTATAAGTGTAACGGATAAGGTGGCGCGAGGGGGATAGGTTGTACATTGCAATGTCCCAGAATCGCAGAGAGACCCCCTACAACAGACCCGAGGGGGGAGTAGGGAGCAGACCACCGACTCGATTTTTCCCCGCACGGCGGCATACTTGGGTCAACTGCGTAATCCATGAGATCGGGATGTTTCTTTTGTCTTCTGAAAGTAGATTGAATTTGAGAGAAAACTACGTGGTCGCCTGGACGAAAAAATGGTTATGGAGATTGCCCGAAATAGCGGCGTTTGCATACCGCCTGGTTCCCAGTCGTGTGAGACCGGAGGGGCGAGTGTTTGCCCGATCCAGAAGTCTGACCCTGTTGCGAGTAACACCACTGGATCAGCTCGCGTTCCGTCAGCGGAGCCGGCCCTGCTCCTGTTTTCCCCTCGAGCGCGACGGTCCTTCCGTAGTAAAGGGAGATCTTGTGACCCCATGTCTTTGTTGCGTCGGCGTAGGTGGGTGGTAAGTGGCGAAAAGTCATGAGCGTGAGAGACCCATACCAAACCTCGTGATTTCCAATCGCACGAGGCAACTGCCGGTCGACCCCTGCTCCTTGGGTCCCAAGAGAAGTTGGATACAGGAGTGCCAGGAGGTTAATCTCGAGCCTGAGGGGCGTGCATGCCAAGCATCCACAGCTCACCGCCACCATCTGGTTTGTCGGCCCCCAAAACCTACTTGTGTACGTTTTTTGACGTTGGTGATCTCCAGGTTCTTTTGGTCCGCCGTCTTCTCAGCGTGCTATATTCTTGGAGGTATCGTCGTTGAGAGCCCGGGGTGTCCGTTGGCCCCTGCGGCTTTGTTGGAGTTAGAGCGCACGATTACGTTTTACGAGGAGGGCAGCACAACGAGGATACCCTCCACCACCGTAAGCACACCTTACCACTCCGCCACGTCACTGTTTCATTAACTTCGGTATCTTTCGGCACATAATTAAGCAGACGATGCTGGAAAGACTGCGAGATCGCGCCAAGATTGCTTTCGCACAATTCCAGAACGGCCTTGGTCCACAGCCCACAGTTGACGAGTCCGAATTCCCAGATGACGTTGCTATCATCAGCGGACGTGCCAGCATCATCAACAGATCCGGACGTCTTGTGCCGAGGCTAGGTTTGGGCTTTCGCTTTACTCTGGAATCTGTCGCACTGTATCCGTCGGTTTGGGGGTTCCATGTTCATCTCCTCTTGGCTATGCGCGTGCGTGTGCAGTAGAGCACTCACCCGGAAGGGTCACCTGGAATGCAAGATTAGTCACCTCTCCCTTACTACTAAAGGGCAATATGCTCGATGCTAGCCCACCCTGTGCCGCCGAAATGCGCGGCGGACACTCTCATTACCTCATCTTTGCTCTAGAATCCTGCTCCTCCGGTTTTCACACCCGATGTCGGTGCGCAGAAACCTTCGAACAGTGAAGATACCAACGTGGGAGCCACCCGGTACATGAGGAACCCACTTCTGGTCAAGACCCCGGCGGAAGAAAAAGTCTTGCCCGGCCAGTGTATGTTTCTTCTGACAGCTGCCGCGTGTACTAGGGTGAAGTGAGAAACTCCGAAATTTCTAACAGCGTGTTACTGACACGGTTACTAACTGTCAGTAACTCGCTGTTAGAAATGACGCGTGGGACCACCTGTTAGAAACTCAGGGTGGTGGGCCTGACCGCCCGGACGCGTGAACCCGATAGAACCAAGCTCAGCTCGCTAAAGTAATCTATAACCAACATAATACCATGATACCTCCTCCCCGCGATCCACCCCATGTGTGCTAGCAGTTCTCCGCTCCACCTCCAACTCCGCCTACCGCCGGATACCTTCGAGGATGGTTCTCACGGATTACCACTTGAAGAAACTCACATACCTCCAGCTCTTGCTGCGCCATCTTGCTAATTTGGTGCCATTCTGCAATGCGTGCCCAACAATATACAACTTCTCTGTCAGCAAAGAGGACATTACTGACCTCGGGGACGGAAACTCGGTTGTCAATCGAGTATTGGCTTCGGGAACCGTTCCAAGACGAACGGAATCGTGCCAATCAAGGCGAGGGGTCCAAGTGTCCTCCCAGTTACGGACATGCTACGCCAATGTCTCACAGTTGACCCGAGTGGTGGACGCTCCACTCTCTGGCTTGAGAACCTTAAGTACCGAGAGCGCGGAGGAGGCATGTGAGACAGCCGGAGAAGAAGTAAGTGATCGGGTTTTCAAATATTATCTAGGAGCAATGCGTACCATTCACCGGACCAAAAGCTTCCAGATTCCCAAGCCGCGGTGCAGAAGGCAACGAAGAGGAGGCTCAGTGAGGAGCCCCAGGACGCGGGGGGTGTCAATGAGTATTCGCGGTTCCGGGGCCCTGCAGGAGGTGAGGTCACGCATTGATTTCCCTGTGGGATTTCAAGGTACGGATTACATCGCGGCGAAGTTGGCATACATTTCGCACGCTGTCCGGATCAGTCGGTTTGGCTCTTCCTCTGGGAGCGCACGAGATGCCCTGCACCCCCCGCCCGGGAATAAGGCCATCTGACAGAGGTAGCAACGGGGAGGGTCATCGTCCAGATCGGAGTGCGTTTCGTATTTGGCGAAAAGCAAGTAGGATATTAGAAGAGGGTTTTGCAGGGATACGGAGAAGAGGTGGGTAATGCGGCTCCTAAGCATCAGCGGTTACCCAACGGAATTATTGTAAGTATCTACTACAGACACCGGGGCAGTTCGCAACGCTTTTTTCTGACAATAACCTAACATTGGCCTGGCTACATGACCTGGCTACGCCACTCGTCCCCGTGGCTATCGTACGCCGCGAGGGAAGTAGTCGCCCACCGTACCAATGACCTCGTTTGGGGGTTGATCTGCTTCTCGTCTGCGATCGTCGCGGTTAATTCGGTGGACGGGTGCCGGGTAGGATCCGTTGCAGCTGAGCGAACGGCCTATCAGCGCGGTGTGGCAGTGGCGGGGGCGGGGTTGTCCTGCGGCAAGGTTGCCTCGATTAATATCTGCACGCTGGGCACCACGCCAGGCTGTCCCAAAGGTTCTCTTGATCCCATGCTGGTCAACTTGAGCTCCCTGGCACCGCGGGCAACGAACTATATACCTGTTGAATAAATCTTGATTTTGCGCTGAAGAGTGAGCCGATTTCTTCAGGATGAAGAGAACAGGCCCGCCTTCAAGAATTGTTTAGATAATTGGCGAACGACCGGTAGGAGACGCACAAAAATCAAGGTGGTATTGAGTTCCTCGTCGTACTTCTTGACGTACTCCATATCGTACTCGGTCGCCTCCTGCTTGTACACCGCATAGAAATCGAGGCGGGGGTCATCGGCCTTGATGGGTTGTAAGAACACCCTGAGAGCGTCTTGCATACTACGTTCATTCAGAGGTCAGCGGCCAAAGCGGCGAGGCGTATCGGACGTACCATTCCGGATCGATTCGTAATGGCGGGGATTCCTTTTCGTTCTTTTCACCTCTCCTCTCCATGAATCAGAATCGTCACGCGAACTTCGGTGTGGTTGACGAATGGCGAGGACGATATAAGTTAGGCAGGCGTCGGTGTTGTGACGGCGGGGACTCTGGAGATGGACAGGGCGCAGCGCAACAACCCCGCTACGGAGCGCACAACGTATGGGCCCCAATATAGTAGGCGAGGCCCTGACAGCATTGACGCTCATTGTACAGGACGCTCACAACGTGCTATCGCGCTCGCTACGACGAGGGGTCGCGAAATCAAAGATGCACGTGCGGTGATATGTACAAACTGTCCACAGGTGTAGTAAGAGAAGTGAGAACGTTATCGCAAAATCGAAGTATTGACGAGAATACCTCCGAAAGGTGAAATCGAGGTTGGGTAAATCAGGCTTGTGTCTCGATATGCCCACCTGGCGCGGGTACCGTCATTGAAATATTGAGTCATTGAAATACCGACCCTTTATAGCTCGAAAGATTTGGATCAAGACGCGAAACAAGATCGCGATCAGGGTACTGAGGATTTCTCTATCGCGATACATATTACATACAGATAGTACACGCAACCGACAAAACAACAACTCCGAAACCTGAAAAAGAGGCGAACCCAAGAACGGAGATCACCAGTTGACCTAAGTAATACCTGACCCCACCGGTCTCAGGGTTGCTCATCGCAGAAATTGCAAGGCGGAGGGGTAGACTGTAACATAGGTGGGGTAGAATATGGGGGAGTGACGGGTAAGAGGATTTGGCAGGGGATGGGGCAGGAACTATCGGGTCGCCTTAAATTTGTGCAAAGACCGGAAACCCTCCGAACCACTTCAATCCGAGGAAGTGAAACGGAAGTCCATCGATTCGTCAGGCGTAGGAAGGCCCCGGATGGTATATGGCCAGTCAAGAGTCGAGTGACAGTAACACTCAAAATGTGTCATCTCCAATGAGTGATAATGGAACAGTGGCCAGTAGTGAACGGGCGGGTTCTCCGGATTCTCCATCGGTAGGGGAAACGGCCCTAAAATTAAATGTAAACTCTCACCAGAAATATTGGAGACCACGAGTGGGGAACTTACGGTGTATCTGGCCCCGCCACGTTGAGGTTCCTCTGTTCGCACAGACTTTGGAACTTTTCGATATTCCACCCACAACGTTGAAGAACCTCTATCCATCGCTCGAGCTTCCGGAAGGTACCAGGTTGTCTGTGGAACAGTGATAGGGTTGCAGACTCCAGGTTCGCTGCTTCACTGGGATCCCATATAGCCCAAACGATGGCAATCCAGCACCCCAACTTGTGCCACTCCCCGGCATCCTCGAGAGATTCGATGACAAGTGGACTGTAGATCGCGCCTTGCAAATACACCGTGGGCGAGGCAAGGATCTCCACCATCAATTCCCAGTATGGGTATGATAAGAGGCGAGTGCCCTCAACAGATTGAATGACACTCAGGAGGAAGTCTGCCCAGTTCTCGCGAAACCGGCGGGCCTCAACCGGGAAGTCCCCGACACAAATGTGTAGGCGATCCAAAACATCAAATGAAATCTCGTCCCCAATCCGCCTAAATTTCTGGTGCTCGGTGGAACCGATGGACGATATGAGAAGGTGTCGCAGCCTCGGAGAAAATGATCGCAGACGTTGGAGGTCAACAAGATGGCTTGCGCATGTGTGGAGTGATGGGTGCTGGTAAGAGGGATACCATCCTAGGGTCCACGCCTGTAGGAGATCCGCAATTACCTCATCCGTCCCGTGCTTGAAAACCACGTCAACCATCCGCCGATGGTGTTCTGTGTGAATGAGTCTGGTATAATTGGCCTCAAGATGGCGGAACCCAACTTCCAGAGAGAGAAACAGCAGTTTCCTCCCGCTATAATCGGCCTCAAGGTTCAGGCATTGTTCGCATATCACGGAACGCCATTCGTAGGCCCTCCCTGTAAAGGACCTGGGCCGGGACTTCCACGTGGTTAGGGAACGCAGGATGTCTGGAAGGAAGCGCAAAGGATCCTTGGAAACTCCGAGGGGGGTCTGTCGATGGCGGGTGGGAACAGTGATGGCCGCGATGATTGCTTGGTGTAATTGAGCCGTGATGCGTTCCAAGCGATCGCTAGTGAACGATGACATGAGTAACTCAAAGAGAGAAATAGGAAACGACATACGACTTGTCCTGGACTCTCAGCACTTCTTCTTCGACAGGAGAACCAAGGAGTATGCACCAAACCAGGAAGTGATTGAGGGTCGCATCCACAGGGATGGTGTCCCAGTCACCGCACCCCCC
>Ga0307516_10007427_pt1 | contig 12602 bp, 17 predicted proteins | sample 19_EM_MG_FD_203310 | JGI IMG/M metagenome (GOLD analysis project Ga0307516, IMG submission 203310) | Populus trichocarpa ectomycorrhiza microbial communities from riparian zone in the Pacific Northwest, United States - 19_EM | ecosystem: Host-associated > Plants > Roots > Unclassified | place...
GTTTCCAGCTGGATGGCGGGGGTGGTGTCCTGCCTCTTCCCTTTTGCTCTTGCTGCATCAGGGTTACGAATGGACGATCAGGGGGATCAGGTCCGGTCTTGACCCTCGGCCGGGGTTGCCGAATCTCCGGAGAGTTCGTCAAGGACAGGTCAATCCTGGAATTCCTCGCGGACGTAGGCCCATTTTGTTGATAGTTCCTCATCATGACCGAGTTCCTGTTCGACGTGGACGGTCCGAACCCTCCTCCATACACACTGCTCGTCGCCCACCCAGCCGTGGGGCCACCGTATTCGGACCCTCCATAGGTGCTACCCGCATACATCGACCTCGGGCCAGCAGGGAACATCACCGTACTCGCGCTCGACGGCCAACCCAATGTTGATCCTCGCTCCCATTCGTCTCCGGCCGCCTGCATCGCGTGTTGTGCAACAGCGAGTTGGTAGGCGTGTTTGGCGGCCATCATAGCGTGTTGGTGTGCCGCCAGGAGTTGGGGGTCGGTACTCTGAGGAGGGGGAGGCATGAATTGCTGAAGCATCGGGTTAGGCTGCGCCATCCAAGGGTTTCCCATCATCATAGGCATGTTCTGTTGAGGCATTCCCATCCCCATACCTATACCCATGGGTCCCATCCCCATCATCTGGTTCATCATGCTCATCCGGGGATTTGCACACATCATAGGATCGTCGTCATCGTCTGGTAGATGGCATTCGGTTGGAGTCGAGTGTGATCGAATTCGCTCTCGTCGTTGAAAGATTCGACATCGAGGTCTGTGACTGCGGAGCTGGTGATTGAGGAAGGGGGCTTCGGCCTGGGCTTGTCTTTCCTGGAGAAGAGGCGACCTAGAATTGCCATGGGTGGGAAAAGACGGGGTTTGGAGGGTGTTGGCAGAGAATCAGAGTCGGCGAGAAGCACTTACTGTGGGCAGGAGGGGAGGGGGAATGGAAGGAGAGGAGGGGAGAAGGATGGTGGTGAGAGGGATTCAGGGAAGCGGGACGGGGGCGGTTCCCGTTGGATGTGGTCAAAGACCGAGCTGTGTCGGGGCGCACGACGGTTCGATCAAAAAATGAGCCTGTCTCCACCTGTTTCGCCTGACGACCCGCAACGGCGGTGGTCGACGTTAACGTTCAGCTAGGAGTGGATGCCAGGGGGGAGGGCAGGCCACGCCATGTACACGACCAGCCTAGTGGGCGATTTATATCCGAGACGCGACGCTCTTTCCGGCCTTGTAGCCGTTCCGTTCCCATAGCCTATCGGACGCCTCGGCTGTACCCGGTCACGTGTGGGTGCAAGACCCGGAGACCAGTCCTCCTCGTCATCTATGACGGGTACAACCGCATACACATCTTATAAACCGGGTTAGGCCCGTTATAACTTACATATAGTTAATCTCCCGTATCGAATCCTCCACCGACACCACTTCTCATGACCTGGAAATACGGTCAGAGGCTGGATGAGCTCATCAGTAACGAGTCTCCCCAACGAATGTCGGGCCCGTTTTAAACCTCGAATTTAGGAACCCGTGATTCCATTCCACGGAGTAGACATTCAGTAATTTGCGTTGATATCGTTTCTCGGTTCCAGTAAAACCTCTCCTATCTGGTCCTGGCATGGTGTCCTTTCGAGACCACACGAGAGACGCTGCAAACGTGAGAAATACCCGCCCGATCCCCGCTGTGACGTACTAACCCGGAGGCACTTGCCCGTCGCCTCCAACATCCGGGCATGCAACTCGTTATCCTCCGCTGTTAGAAATGGTACAGTCTCCCAGCACCCAGGGTCACCATATCGATACCCCGTTTGATCTATTCGATCCTCTCATATTCGATGACCCTGACCGTGAGCCCCGTTCCGACCGAGTTCGTCACCCACACCTTACGACCGTGCACAGCTCAACTTTTGGTCTTTTGCGATAATGTTCGTACTCGTTGCGGTGGCTTTCAACTGCTGGCTTCGATTCCGCTACCTCAACGTATATTCCGAGTTCCAAGAACCTCCCCTCGTCAAATCTGACGCCCAGGAACTACACCCCGACGTCAACAGCCCAGATCCACCGACAACCTTTCACAACTACCTAGACGATTTCTTGCAAGCGGTTAGGGTCTTTGGGTTCCTCGAGAAACCGGTGTGCCTTCTCTACCACGTCGCTTGCACCCTTCCTGACCCTTGCCGAGGTCTTTCACGAACTGGCGAGGCACCTGCAAACCAGACGGTTGATTGCCGGGGATAGCATGTCCCTCGACGAGGACAAGTCGTTCTACTTCGTGGCGGACGGCGTCGTCCAGGTGTTTGCGAGAGCGGAAAATCAACCCGTCGTAAACAGCACTGGCGCGTGGGATGAGGAAGACCTCAACGGGTACCAACTTCTCAACGAAGTCGGCGCAGGTGGAACTTTATCCAGCCTCTTCAAGATTCTAAACCTTTTTACAGAGCATGTCCAGATCAGCTGGGCCAACGACGAGAGCTCTTCAGAAGGACAACACAGTTCAACCAGCTCCACCTACCACTCTCCAGCTCCCCCCCATTTCCGATCAAACAGAACAATTTCAGACATCTCGACGTTCGACCTCGACGGTCGCCGTCCATCACGATCTCCCCGTCCCACCACCCGAAGGGAATCCGTCTCTTCATCAGGTTCTACCATCCATCCTCCCGATGCACCATCTCCAGCCCCGTCTAATGGATCCCAACCCAGGGGTGCCCCGCCAACAGCCCGCCCTCGGCCTCCACCTCGTCGCACATCGCTCCATCGTGGCGTTGTAGCTAGGGCGAAGCAGGACACTACGCTTGCGGTCATACCCGCAGAAGCATTTCAACGTTTGACCAAGAAGTTCCCCAAAGCGACCGCTCATATCGTCCAAGGTGTGGCACATTCTGCAATCTCACGCTCATGGTGCTAAACCTTCGATGACATCTCCCAGTTATCCTCACACGTTTCTCGAGGGTAACTTTCAGCGCGGCCCACAAGTACCTCGGTTTGACGAGCGAAGTCCTGCGTACCGAGAAGGCGATTAACGACATCGCGGTACACCCCCTTCCAGCCCCGTTCTATGAGAGCGGAGGCTTGGAAAACTTACGTCAACGATTCGACCAGTCACCGCGGACGGATAACGCCGAATCTTCGGAGATTGTGGACACACTTGCGTCGTCCTCTCACAAAAAGGCAGGGCAGAAAGAAACGAATGGAGGTAGCGTACTAACAGACGAAAGACAGCGTGCGAGTTCCAACCGGCAACGCCATAGCGTTCTCCCTCGCATTTCTTCTCGGAAGTTCGTCCAAGCGGGCGATCTCTTGAGCACGGTTGGATACCCCAGCGAGATCTTCAAACCGAAGAGTTTTGTTGGCTTCACCGCTCCACTTCATGCCCGCCGGGAATCGATGCACGGTTCGGATACGGATGTGTCCGCCGATGGGGATGTTCTTCATTTGGACGATTTCAACCTCAAAGAAGAAGTCATGTCCTGCATCGCCAAGTCGATCGGGCTCATTCAGCCTCCGTCGGTTGGAGACGAGTTATTGGAATCTCCGCCTCTTCCTGCAAGCGATCCCGGAGGCAGTTTGTTTCGCTCACCTTACAGTTCGCTCTCCTTGTTTGAAATGGTCAACGATGGTGCCTCGAGCGTGACTGGATCATCATCCACAGGGGAGATGACGGGGTTGGATAACGAGGTCGAAATTCGATTCTTCCCTGCTGGCTCGACATTGATCCACGCCGGCGAGAGAAACGCAGGTACCCTCCCATTTCTTCACACGCTTTACGTGTTTAACTGGGAGCAGGGATGTTTTACGTGATCGAGGGGTTTTTGGATGTGATCCTTCCGGTGAAAGACCCACAGAGCCAGAGCGGACCGGATATGAAAGTACCCATGCAAGAGAACATTCCGTCTGGTCGCACGAGCAGACAATCCACCTCGACTCACGAGAATAGGCAGCCCAAGCCACGGGAAGAAGAGGGGAAGCATCTCTTCACTGTGAAACCCGGTGGTATCGCCGGCTATCTATGTGCGTTTCCGAGTTCCTGTGTGACCCTTTTGCTGATCCCGAACAGCATCGTTGTGTAACACTGCCTCGTACGTCGACATCAAGGCCAAGACGGACACTTGCGTGGGATACCTCCCACATCCCGCTTTGGAACGGTTATTGGAGAAACGCCCCATCGTCCTCCTGACACTGGCGAAGAGGCTCACCTCCCTCCTGTCCCCCCTTGGTCAATTTTACTCTTTCTGTACCGCGTGCTCCCGTTTCTGATGACGGGTTTTTAGTCCTCCACATCGACGCGTCTCTTGACTGGATACATGTCCACGCTGGCCAGGTCTTGTGGAGACCTGAAGATGTCAGCGATTCTATGTATATCGTGATCAATGGCCGTTTGCGAGCGATTACTGAGAGTGAAGAGGGCGGGGTAAACATTGTGGCGGAGTACGGCCAGGGGGATACGGTTGGAGAGTTGGATGTGATCACAAACACGCCACGAAGGACGACACTTCATGCCATCCGGGATTCGGAGCTGATCAGAATGCCTCAAACACTGTTTAACGCGATTTCGTCAAGGTAAACTGGTCTCTATTCTGGTTCCTCGACTTTCCGTTGATGGCATTCCCGCAGAAATCCTCAGATCACTGCGAAGTAAGTCTGATAAGCTGCCCGATGGGAATTTCGCTCACAGACAATCATAGGCTGTTGCGTATGATCGCTTTCAGGGTACGAGAGGAAGTCGATTCCTCAGCGGGGTCCAAGTCACGGAAGCTCTTGACCGAACTCGGACGGAACAATACGAATCTGAAGACGGTCGCCATCCTTCCCGTCAACCGGCACGTCCCCGTTGACGCGTTTGGGAGAAAGTTGCACACTGCTTTGGAGGCCGCTGGCGCATCCACTTCGTACCTCAACCAAGCATCAGTGTCGGACCATCTTGGTAGGCACGCATTCACGAAGGTTTGGAAGCTAAAGACCGCTGGGTGGCTTGCGGATTTGGAGGAGAGGTACCGGATTGTGTTATACGTTGCGGATTCCCCAGTCACAAATTCCTGGACCCACACGTGTATCCGTCAGGTAAATCAGGTCGCGTTTTCTCCTGTGCCCTGCGCTTATACAGCGCGCATGTGATAGGCGGATTGTATCATGGTTGTCGGGATGGGAGATGACCCTAGCCTGGGAGAGTACGAAAAGCTGTTACAGTCGATGAAGATTACTGCTCGCAAGGAGCTTGTCCTACTTCACCCCGATAGATCCGTCGTTCCTGGTTCAACGAGGGAATGGCTCAAGGTAGGTCTCGTTCGTGGTCTCTCCGTAATTTCGTGGTAACGTTGGGATACAGAACCGACCCTGGATACACCAACACCTTCACGTGGAACTTCTGGTGAGGGCTCAACCTTAGTCCTTGGGTTGACTTGTTGACGTCCCAGATAGGGTTTGGCACTCCCGACGCGACCGACACAATCGTTACAAGATCCCGTGGCGGTCGCTGGGTTGAAGAACCTGAAGGACAAAGTGCAGAATGAGATCCAGAAGTACCGCGGTACACCCACGGCACGACAGCAGAGGGCACCGCATATGAATGACTTTGCCCGTTTGGCGAGGAGGTTGTGTGGTAAGTCGATCGGGTTGGTCTTGGGTGGTGGTGGGGCTAGGGGGTTATCACATCTGGTGAGTAGCTGTAACCTGGGTGTGCGCCGTACGCCAACGCTTTGTTTGGTGGGCCAGGGGTTCATCCAAGCATTGGAAGAATACGGGATTCCGATAGACCATATTGGAGGTATGACGCCGTTGTTGAGTTTGATGGACCAAACCTCACAACCGGGCACCATAGGCACCAGTATCGGGGCACTCGTCGGTGGCCTTTACGCGAGAGAAGGTGATCTTATCACGAGCTCGGCTCGCGCTAAACAGTTCAGCGGGAGGATGGGTAATATCTGGCGACTGCTCTCGGATGTGACTTATCCTATCGTCGCATACACAACGGTCGGCCACAAGGACAATCGCAGCTGACCTTGCGCTGATCCCGTTGGCTAGCGTCACGAGTTCAACCGAACGATATGGAAGGCGTTCTATGATCTGCATATTGAAGACATGTGGCTGCCGTTCTTCTGCAATACCACCAATATCATTACCTCGCGGATGCAGGTACATGAAACGGGATATGCCTGGCGGTACAGCCGTGAGTATTGATCGAGGTTTGAAACTTCTGTGAGACGTGTTGATGGGTCGATGTAGGAGCATCGATGACGCTCGTTGGTCTTCTTCCACCGCTGTGTGATAACGGGTCGATGCTTGTTGATGGAGGATATAGTGGGTGGTCATGGCATTAGTTGAGGTCTCATGCTAACTTGTTTGCAGTCGATAACTTGGCGGTATGCAGTGAAACGGCGTTCAGCTCTCAGCTGATTGATGGATTTTAGGTTTCATCCATGTTTGCCATGGGTCCAAGCGCCGTTTTCGCATGCGATGTCGGTTCGGTACGGTGTGTGATGATCGTCTGATGGAGCCGGCTAAATTGTGGATCAGATCGATGACAATTCGCCTCGTAACTTTGGCGATACCGTCTCTGGGTGGTGGTTATTGATTAACCGATGGAATCCGTTCTCGAATGCGAGAAGTGTGCCAGCAATGAAGTGTGCCAGCAATCACGGAGATCAAGGTGGCGAAGGGGTGCCTGTACGTGCAGGTGCCCGTACAAGAGGTACGAAAGCACTCTCCCGTTCCCAAAAGTCTTACGCAAACGCGTCTTCGTTAGTATGGCACCCTGCAGTTCAACAAGTTCGAGGAAATTCGGAGGGTTGGTTACGAAGAAGGCACGAAGTTGTTGGAGAAGTGGGACGCTGAAGGAAAGTTGCCCGTCACGAGCGTTGCACTGGAAGACGTGCACCCGAAGAGAAAAGGGCGGATGCTCCGGCGTAATTCGATCTGATCTGGGTGACCTCGCCGGCCTTGACTTGTTTTCTTGGCGGAACCACGAACCTGTTAAGATCACTGAAGAGTCACACTTCAACAGAACCTGGTGGACGTTGACCCTTGCGACCTTTTTTATAAAACGGATTGTACTTACATTGTTCATACATAATCGATACTGAGGTGACGTCAGGAATTGATAGGAATGGAGAGCATCAAACTCGCTTCCCTCACGATGTACTTACGTGGGAGTCTTGCGGCGACCGATTGGTGGTGAGCAATACATAGAGATGTGGAATAGAGGGTTTCTTGACCGGGTGGTGATCGAGACTAGACACTGGGAAGGGTCACGGCGACGACCGCTCAAGTTGTTGAACCAGAACCATGATTTCGTTCGTGAAGACAGGTGATCCCACAATCTGTTTCTTGCCACATATATTGCTCATCGTGTCGTATCGCCACCGTCATAGCGATTGAATCATTCGCTGCCCAGGTCTGGTGGCAGGGCAAGGTCAAAATCGAGCAGTTGTTCTGGGGGGAGGTGCCTGCCCCCCCTCCTTCCCCACTCGCTAGGATTCCACAAGGCCCAATCATCACGGTTCCACAAGGTCCAATCACCAGGCTTCCACGAGAACTCGTAGAATTGATCATCTCCTACCTCATCTACGACTTCCTCACTTTCCGCGCATGTTCCATGACTTGCTACTCGTTGTATATCGCAGCTGTCCCCCATCTTCACCATACCCTCACGGTCGGCAAATACACATCATGGGCTAGGCCGCTCCAAAACGCATACAACCTCGGTTTGCTTCCGCTCGTCAAGCGGTTCCGTTACCGCACGACCCACCATCCCCTCACTCCTGAACGGCTTGATAGACCGACCCTGCGTTACTTTTCTGCACTCGCGAACCTCCAGGAGCTTGGAATAGACGAGCTCATAATACCCAGCTTCATGCCGAACGTTCGACAATACTTTGGACACTTTGCCCCGACCCTTCGATCACTCGCTCTCAAGAATCCCACGGGCTCTTCCCGCCAGATATTGTATTTCATCGGGCTTTTTCCAAACCTCCAAGACCTCACGCTCTGCTACAACTTCCCAATGGAGGAACAGGAGGGCACGGATGGCGCGGACCTCGTTCCCCTCTCCGTACCCCCGCTATGTGGTCGATTGATGCTCGTTTGTTTCACAAAGGAGGAACTCGTGAAGGACATGATCACCTTCTTTGGAGGACTCCGTTTCCGTTACATGGAGCTCTTCAGGGTGAAGGGTGCGCGGCTCCTTTTAGGTGCATGTGCAGACACCCTGGAAGGATTAAAGGTGTACCCGAATGATCCATATGGTGAGGGGTTCCAAAGGGGGGAAGTGACGAGCGAACTCAAGCCCACATTTCACAGAAAACTACGAAGCTGTGGGCAGGGATTTCGATCTGTCCCTGAACTCCCTTCGGACGCTGGAGACTACCGCGTTATCGATCACCGAGGCTCCGGGCAACGTCGTTTCTGCTTCTGGATTCCTCAAAGCCGTACTCACCACCGTCACATCCCCTCTGCCCCTCGACGTCATTATCAACTACTGCGCGTGGGATGTCGGTTGTCATTAGAACCCCTCCTTTCGTGCCATGACCCCAGAGGAACGAGAGGCAGAAGTCCTCGCCCACCGAGTGCGATTCAAGGCGTTCAGTGAGATGTACATGGTGCGGAAGTTTCGACTGGTGTTCTGTGCAGAAGTTTGTGGTCGCGAGGCAGAGGAAGCCATGCAGGCGCTGGAGCGCGTTGTCGAGGCGGAAAGGACCAACGGGGGGTTTGATTACCTCTCGTGCGAACCGTCGGTCATCCGTGCTCACCCCACTGATTTTCGCGTCGACGCGAAACATGAAGTGCCCGTCGTCGTCTGTGTGTTGTGACGCGGTGTGTCGCTGTCAACGCGTGGATGGGACGATGGGTGGTATATTCTGAAGAGGGTTGAGTCGTGGTCTATGGTAAATCTCGACTGGCACCCTGGACTCCAGCTCTTTGATCAGAAAAGAATAGGAAAAGAAATCCGCGAGTGGACACGGTCCCTTACGAACTTTTTATAAAACGGACTGTACAATTGTTACCCTCGTGTTGTTTATACATCCTAGAGCTCCTGCCAGGGACAGGGGAAATTCCGGCATCAGCCACCCACGATCGCGCTTATCGGTTGAGCCACCCATTGACGCTACGCCACACTTTGTTTCACTATCACCAAGACAAGATCAGGATGCCTGACACTAGCTGTGTGGTCAGCGACGGGGAGGGGTCATTCTACGATCGCAAGCCGACCGTCGAATTCAAACCTCCCACACCCGACTGGGGATACCTCGCTCAGGTGAATGAGAAGTTTAGGAGCGTGCTCACTTGGGAGGTGGAACGGATAGTTGGTGAGCCTGCTCACATGCCGATGTTTCGGTGCACTCCAGGTAGACCCATCGCTTCGTACGATTGGATGTGTGGGACTGGTGGCTAACCTCAAGTTGACCCATGTTGTAACGAATCGCTCTGTCCTGTGGAAAGTCTGTGAGCATTTTGCCCTTTTTTACTCCGTGTGATGCCTGCCCTCTGAATTGCGAGCGGTAGGGAATGGGACGGAGAAGCTCGAGAAGTACAGCCGGACGGGTAGTTCTAAGAAGGCGGCGACGAATGCTGCCGCAGAAGCTATCGCGTTGAGTGGCCATTGTGTAGGTTTCATCCGGCGTTTCTCTTTGGAGACTTCTGCTTATAATTTCTAATGGGCGTGCCCCCGACGGTCGTCCCAATCAGTGAGGATCTATATGCCTCTGACCGTCACACACTGCCAGTCGGACTCCAAAGATGGTGCAAACCCATTAACAACCCCATTTCAACTTAGCCACGTTCCGGATTCCCGATGCTTGTATGTACCTTGACGCCGTTCTGCGTTTGTAAGGATATATTGTGTACTAGACGGTTTGCCCTTCGCCACTCTGAGTGGAACCTGACCTGTTCAGCAAACCGACCCCTGCGATCGAGCGGGACGGACGGCCATTCGGGACGGTCCGAGCAATCGTTCCACCCGCCTCCACTCCCGCCACGCACACCTCCGCCTATAAATCCCGTCCCTGGTCCTCACTCGGTAGTGAACATGAACGACGCAGAGCTGTTGACACACTGTGGCCAACAACTAATGCGCATGAGGTGTGTGTACGTCACCATTGGCACGGACCACTCCGTCTGACGAACGCCCCTCGTCCAGTAACGGCCTCCCCTATGGCGGCCTTTCCGATTACTCTACACTACTCACGTCCCTCCAAAGGCTGCGTTACGTGATACTATCCCATCGTAACGACCAGGTCTCAATCAACCGCCTCCCAGTCGAGATTCTCATGCTCATCTACAATCTCACCCTCCCACCGGACGCTCACACGGGGGGCAACGGGGGATTTAATCGTTGAAAACACGTTTTGTTTCCTCAACCATATCTGCAGGATAAAGCGAGCGGAAAAATGTTAAGTACGACCATGTGCTAGCCAATGAGAACGGCTCCCGTCTATATCATCACAATAATTTCAAGGTTTTTCTTTCGTTTTTCTCCTGAAAGAACTGATTCAAACGTCAGCTGTTTATTCAACAAAATTATTCGTGGTTGCCCGCGGTGTCAGCCCACCAAGCCCGACAACAAGCGCGTGTTCTGGATCACGAAGTTGGCGCACGTCTGTAGACGTTGGAGATTGGTCCTAATATCCGCACCTGTATTGTGGACCAATGTTCACGTTCTAAAGGCCGCTCCAAGATTCGTTGCTGAATGCCTGGAACGGAGTGGGAAGTTACCGATACACGTCTCGTTCAAGTGGGATAGCGGTGACCCTGATTATGGTACTCCCTCCACCAGTGTTGCCGATGACGATGGCAGCGTGGCCGAATCAGACGATAGCGACGTGGCCGACGACAACAGCGTGGTCGATGAAGACAGCGCCAACCGAATACCATCCAGCAACTCCGACGACAGCGACGACGTGTCCCATAGTGCGCTATCGATCTACCCCGATCACCGCGATAAGGGTTACTCCTGGACGGCCTACATAAAAGAAGCACAGAGTTATCATCACTTGATGCAAAACAGCCATAGAATAGCCACGCTGGACATCTCCCTCTCCGCTCCTGAGGGTGATGAGGACGAGGAAGAGAACTCGTTCGCGTGTGGTCTCCTGTTCTACCCATTCCCTGCGCTCCAAACGCTCAAGCCGCGCTGCCTTCCGGGGAGAGACGGATTAATTCCCAAAGTCGTTCTCGATGAACACATCACCTCTGTTAAGGAGCTCCTCCTGGAAAATATCCTTCCGACCCAAATTATGGATTTCTCACTCAACATCACCTCGTTGAATCTCAAGACCATTGGATCCGACACCTCGATCGACACGGGTTTATTCCTCCGATTCCTTGAAAAGAACCAAAACCTGCGGTCGCTCACTCTCCACGACTACGAATTCTTTCCTCTCCTAGAGCCAGTCACTCCTGTCACTTTAAACAACCTCCGCCAGCTGGATGTCTCGAGCGGGTCGACCACGCTTCTACGGTACTTAGTGACGCCACCTTTGGGGCCACAGTCCTTCCTTAGGGTGGAAAAGATCCCATGGCGCCTCTTGGTGCGGGCGGAGAATGGCACGGCAGGGACCTCCACCACTGTTTCGACTCTAGCCCCAAGCTTGGATTCCGACGCCGATGAATTCCTGTCTACGGTTTCCGGGGTTTTCGGTCCTGGCTGGGAAGAAGCAACTCAGGTGGTGGCAGTGACCCCTCGAGGAGGGTGGGGGGAGGAGTTTGTGGACCGGTTTTTAGGTCGCCTGACCAAGCTCGAAGATCTTTCCGTGGAATCCAAGTTCGGCTGCGTGGACATCTGGCTCCGCTCTCTCGCGGCCTCCAAAGAACGCTGTCCAAAGCTTAGGAGGCTCCGACTCGATATCGCGCCGGAGGATTGCCCGAATTCGCTGAGATCGATTCGGAAGCTTGTGCAACAGCGAGCGGAGGATGGAATACCGCTGGAGGTGGTCGAGCAGACTGAGCTTTCGCCCTCTGCGGTCGGTGTTTGGAACGATTTGTACAATCGATGGCGGATCGAGGATTATTTGGTGAGGAGAGATTCGTGAATACGGAGGGGTTACTATGGCTCGAACGTCGTATAGATGACCGCATTCTGTAGATGTCTTCCAACTTATTAGAATCGACCCAGTCACCACACCCGTGGTGCTCAGGCTTCTCCGGGATGGGTGTAGCATTCGCTAGCTTGACAATGGCCTGGAGTATCGGGCCCCGAAGAGATTTGATTGGATGGCTGAACTCGAGTTTTTTTATTCCGCGCAATGTGACTTCTCGCCTGGATGGAGACACGGGGGCGACTTTTCCATCGCCGTCCGCAACGCTGGAGAACTTCGCATACCACTCTCTGTAGTACTATAACTCTTGTCGTTGTCGTCGTTGCCACTGTCGTGGTCGTCATTGCTACCACCCCTTCCGAAAAGGAAAAGCGTTGGCGGGATCAACGCTCAGCCACTCACGGGCCTGCACCCGCCCACCATTCGGGCCCTCTCTCTCTACCGTGATTTCTTCCTCGATGCTGTACAATATCTGAAGATGCCCGTCGCGAACCGAAAACTAGAGGGCTACGAGTTGTATCGGACCGTGTTGGGCAGTCCCAAGTACGTCAGAAAAAGTACAAGGTCATGATTGGGTGCTGATC
>Ga0307516_10007428_pt1 | contig 12601 bp, 12 predicted proteins | sample 19_EM_MG_FD_203310 | JGI IMG/M metagenome (GOLD analysis project Ga0307516, IMG submission 203310) | Populus trichocarpa ectomycorrhiza microbial communities from riparian zone in the Pacific Northwest, United States - 19_EM | ecosystem: Host-associated > Plants > Roots > Unclassified | place...
ACCACGAACTTGGTCTGCGGCAGCGGGCCCTCGGCGGCGTCGACCAGCACCAGTGCGCCGTCGACCATATTCAGGATGCGCTCCACCTCGCCGCCGAAATCGGCGTGGCCGGGGGTGTCGACGATGTTGATGCGGGTATCCTTCCACTGCACCGAGGCCGCCTTGGCGAGGATGGTGATACCGCGCTCGCGCTCGAGATCGTTGGAATCCATCGCGCGCTCCGCGACCTTCTGGTTTTCGCGGAAGGTGCCGGATTGCTGCAGCAGGCGGTCGACCAGTGTTGTCTTGCCGTGGTCGACGTGGGCGATGATGGCGACGTTGCGAAGGTTCATGTTGGGCTTCTTCTGGTCGTGCGATGGATCAAAGCGCGATCTCGCCGAAAAACAGGCTCGAAATGATTGTTGAGCGTGATCTTCTCGGAAAACCGGTTCCCGCTTTTTCGGATCATGCTCGCGCAATCACGCTCAAAAACCGGGGCTCAGGAGGGGCGCCTTGCCCCAAAAAGGAAACCCGGCCGACCGGACCGGGTACCTCATACATTGCGGCGCAATATAGTCAGAAAATGCCAAAAAACAATGACAAAGCGCGGGCAGCAGCGCCAAATTCAGCGGCATTTTTCGCTGACCTGCAGGATCGGTAGGCGCCTTTTGGTGAAAAGCCTTAACGCCAACCCGTTAGCGACCGGTCCTGAGCATCGCAAACGCGATCAACGCGATACCGCCCAAAGCCACAATGAACGTGATCAGAGCGATCAGGCTCATGGTCGGATCGGTATGGCCACCAAGAAAGGCCATCGTGCACAATCCCGGCAGAAACAGCACCACGCCCACTAATACCATGAACGCGGTCAGGCAGCCGTTGCGCTGTGGTGGCGCAGCCGTGGGCGATGGCATCGGCGGCGGCTCCGGCGCGGTCGGAGGGGACTGGTGATCAGCGTCGCTCATGGTGCCTCCGAAAACGCGCGGGTTTGATGCTCATGGTCGGCGACCGCGGAGGGCTGCGCGGATCAGCGCGCCTCCGCCGGCCCCGACCACAAGCCCAACCACAACAAAAGGCATGAAGTCGCTTTGGAGACTGTAGAGCGAGGCTGCGCCGAAAATCACGGCACAGAGGCCCGGCAGCAAAAGGATGATCCCCGCGATCAGCATGAAGGCCGTCATCCATCCGCTGCGTGGCGGCGGCGGGGCCGCAGCCGAGTTCTCCGGCTGCGGCGGACTGTCGCTCATCGTTGCGGTCTCCCCTGCCTGTCCCTGATGCTCTGCCCAGCTATAGTCGCGCGAATGCCGTCGATCCTATCGTTGCGGCAGAATAAATTGTAGGCGGGATGCAGATTCGGCCGACTTCTCTATCGGAGCGATCGCGACACGGCACCATGTGAGACGGAACGTGCTCGTTGCCGATTGGCAGGGGCTCAGAGGTTGGCGGCTGGCACGGCCGACGCGCCGGTCGGTCGTCGACGGCCTCGATCAGAGCGAGACTGGCTCAATGAAAGTGGTGCCGCGCCGGATGCTTTTCCAAATTGATCGTTTTCGCCACGCCCACGACAAGCATCGCGCGGCACCATCGCGGTCACCGGCAGCAGGTGACAGCCGTTGCACGGGCGCAAGCGCTCGCTTGTCGCGTTGGCTACATGTGGCCGCCGCCGACCGCGGTTTTCGGCAGCGGCCGCAGCCGCGGGTGCATCGGTGGTTCGAAGATCGATGGCGGGAACGGCTGGCCGCGCTTCTTGATCAGGAAGTTCTGCATCATGCCGGTGTCTTCGTGCGGCAGGATGTGGCAGTGGAACACCGATTTGCCGACGTATTCCTTGAAGCGCATGCGAATGACGACCGTTGATTCGGCCGGAATCCACACGGTATCCTTGATGGTGCCGGGCTCCAGCAGCTTGCCGTTGACCGAGATCACCTCGAACGAGTTGACGTGGATATGGAACGGATGGCCCTCGCTGCCGCCATGCTGGCTGTCGCCGACCACCAGGCGCCACTCTTCCACCCCGCCGACATCCACCACGTAGTTTACCTGGGTGAAGTCATATTGATGGCCGTTGAGCAGGAAATCGATTCCAACATAGGGGTTTTGCGTGCCCGGGAACTGATCGGCGAAGTAGATGACGCGCAGGTTCTGGATTTCGCTGGGCTTGATCAGCGCAACAACGTCATCGATTACGGCGTCAACAAGGCTGTCGAAAATCTGCCGGTCCTCCAGAAATCTCTCTCGGCGATCAACGATAATTACCTCAACGTCCAGCAGGACATTTTGGAAAGCTTTGTCGATCGCGGCCAACTGCGAAAGCTCGCGGAACCGACCGTCACATCAACTGGAAAGCGCATTCCGGACCTCAAGCTCGATCACCCTCGACAACTCGCACTGATGCATGCGCTTGTACGCTTCGCACACATCGCGGCCGCCAATACATTCACCACCGCCGAAATCCATCCCGCCGTCATCAAAGCGCTCGGCTGCGCCCCCGACAATTATACGCTCGCCTCGCTCCGATATGATCTCTCGAAACTCCGAGCCAAAGGTCTTGTCGCCAAGCTTCCGAACTCGCGGCGCTATCGACTGCTTCCGCAGGGGTACTCGATCTGTTTGGTGTTCCTAAAGCTCTTCGAACGGGTCTATGCCCCACTCGCGGCAGGCCTTCTCAGCCCGATCAAAGCTGACAAAAGACTCGAAGCCCAGAGGCGATCTCAACTCGATCGCCTCTATCAGCGCGTCATCGACGATCTCGATACCCTCGTCCGAGCCGTCGGCCTAAAAGCCGCATGACTCAAACCTCAAACGGGAACAAAATCCCCGCTATAGGCACGATAACGGTCTAAAGGCCGGCAGCGATCACTGTGGCGATGGCGCACAGCGATTGCATCCTCTTCATTGGGTCCTCCATTTGCAGAGATCGTTGTGTGAGGCCGGTGGTCACGCCGAGCGCGCGAGTTGCGTCGCGACGTAGTCGTAGAAACCACCGAGATCGCGGAAGCTGAGGTAGACGTTCTGGGTGTTCCTGGCGCTAGCAGTCTGGCGCAGCCAACCCTGCTCAAAGCCCCATTGCACGACGCCGAGCTGCATCTCTTGCGGCCTCGCATAGAGGTCGGGCCGAGCCAGGAACACCGTCGTGCAAACGTTCCACATGTCATAGACCGGCTCAGCGAATACCAGGCTGTAGGCGTCAAACGCGAGCTGCGAGAAGCTGTATTGCTTGCCCTGCGCCTGGAGCGTCGCCATGAAAGGCTTCGTGATCGGCACGGTATTGGTGATGTCGAGAGGGAAATCATGGATCTCGCGCACCATGTCCAATCCGTGTTGCGCGGCGAACGGATCCCAGAACACGTTCCATTCGGCATGCTTGTTGGCGACGGCTCTGCTGATGGTGGCAGGGTCGAGATTGCCAGGGACGTTGATCGCCCCGCCCATCCACAACACCCGGTCGATGCCGGCGACGAGGTGCGGCTTGGCGCGAATGATGTCGATGAGCGGCGTGAAGCCGGTGGTCAGAAGCACGACCAGTTTCTCACCGCGGGCGACTGCCTGCTCCAGCAGCACGGCAACCAGCTTGTCGCCGGAGGGCGGCGGTGTCGGCACCGTCGATCGAAAGGGCCGAAGGATCGGAAGTTCGCTGAATTTCACGCTGTCTTCGCGATACTCCCAGGGGAACGGATTCCAGCCGCGGGATTCCGACAGCGCCAGCGGAATATCGGGCCGCCCGACGAACTGCTGCAGCCGGTTTGCAGCATCGATTCCGAACTGCGGAACGCAGTCGGCGTCGGCGATGACGATGCCCTTCAGGTCGACGTTCGGCATTGCCACCAGCAGCATGGTCGCGATGAAATCGTCGATGGCCGCGTCGTGGATGAAAAGGACCGGCAGCTTTCGGCCTTGTCCGGATGGCGACTGGCTTGCTGATTCATCGGCCATCTCAGCTTCTCTGGCGCTGTCTACAACTTTAAAATATTATCAAAGATATAATACAACCTATGGATTAGGCAACTTCTTTCTGAGCGCAAGAAGATAGTGCGCCGAGTCCGACGCGTGAGCCCGGCGATTGCGGACCGCCGCCTCCCTGGCAACCGACGAATCTCGGAGCCGAGCCAACGAGCGCAAATGCGCTGGAGAGGCCGCTTCGGTGGCGACCGGGGCCTTTGGAGCGCGCGGTTACTCCAAGCATGCCGCGCCGAGGTCCAGCGGCAGCAGACTATGCCGATCACGATCTTCAAAGCGGCTGGGCAACCGTCGCGGGGGGAGGTTGATTCGGTCATGCCGGATCGCCATCGCTCACCCGCGCAACCCCGGTTGCTTTTCCGCGACCACATCTCCGGCGAGTCTGGCGCGAATCCCGTCGATCTGGCCGTTGCGGTAGAACAGATTGTAGGTGTCGAACGGAATGATCTCGCCCTTCGGCGTCACGAAATGAATGCAGGACCGCTTGACGTTGCCGACGCAGAAATTGAACCGATCAAGGAATTGCACGATGGTGACGCGAAACACATTCTCGTAGCCGAGATTTGCCGGCGCCTCGAAGGTCGGCAGGCAGCAGAGGAACTCGGCCACGCGCTGGCCGGTATTCGACGGCCCCGACGAGAGCGAGAACAGCTCGATGAATTTCTGATGCAGCGCGGGGTGCTTTTCCACGTTGATCGTGTTCGGCAGGATCGCGACGAGTTGCTCCCGTGGCACCATCGATGTCACCGGCAGCACCGTCTCGCCGTTGCGCAGGCCATAGCCGATCGAGATGCTCTCGGGATTGCAGGGTAGCGGAATCATGTCGGCCTCGCCGAACACGCCGGTCTCCACCACGCGCCGCCTGATCTCCGACAGCATGATGCGATCGGTGTCCTTGTTGAAGTTCTCGTTGCGGCCGGCGTCCTGCACCGGCTGCAGGGTGACGCCGCGCACGCATGTCCATGTCAGCGCGTGGCGGAGGATCGCGCCGATCTCGTGATCATTGACGCCGCGCTTCACCGTGGCGACGAGGCTGGTCGAAATGCCCTCGCGTTCGAGATTTTCCAGTGCCTGCTGGCGAATCCTGCGCAAGTCTGCGCCGCGCAGATTGATCAGCGCGTCACGCTCCAGCGAGTCGAATTGCAGATAGACCTCGAGGCCACGCTTGTTTTCGGCCAATCGCGCCACGAAATCGGGCTCGCGCGCGATGCGCAAGCCATTGGTGTTGATCATGACATGCCGAATCGGACGGGCGCGGACCGCGTCGAGGATCGCGAAGAAATCGGGGTGCAGGGTCGGCTCGCCGCCCGAGATCTGCACCAGATCAGGTTCGCCTTCGCTTTCGACCAGCGCGTCGAGCATTGTCTCGATGGTCGGAAGCGGCGTGAAACTGGTGCGCGCCGGCGAGGAATCGGCGAAGCAGACCGGGCAGGTGAGATTGCAATGCTCGGTGATGTCGATCAGGGCCAGGCAGGAATGCTGTTCGTGGTCGGGGCACAATCCGCAGTCGAACGGGCAGCCGAACAGGGTGTGCCGCTGAAACGAGAGCGGCTTGTCCCCGGGCTTGATGAAATCTTTGCAGCGCCGCCAATAGGCGGCGTCGGTCGACACCAGCGTCGCCTGCACGCCATGCTGCTTGCAGCGCTTCTCATACCAGACCTCGTCGCCGGCGATCTGGATCTTGGCCGGCACCAGCGTCAGGCAGGTCTCGCAGAGCGACTGGGTCTGGCCCCAAAAGATGTAGGGACGCGATCTACGCAATGGCGCGTTCATGGGCGACTTTCGCAGCAGGCGCCGTCGCCAGCATGACAACGGCATAAATCAGGATGGCGAGCGACAGCAGGTGGAATAGTGTCAGAGCTCCGAACACCGCGCCATATGGCTTGAAAAACTCCCAGATGAATCGCTGCAGGCCGTAGAATCCGAGCGCAAGATAGAAACCATTCTCGATGACGAACCGGATCGGCCGGATCACCGCGACCAGGTAGAACATCGTGAAGGCGCCCATCGCAGCACTTTCATAGAGTTGCACCGGATGCCGCATGATGCCGTCGCCGAAATCGTGCCCCCAGGGCAGTGCGGTCGGCGTGCCGTAGGTGAAATCGTCGAGCCCGGCAAGAAGGCAGCCAATACGACCGACGGCGATTCCGATCGCAAGCGGCAGCGCGAAACGTGCCCCGGTGCGCAGCGAAATACCATTGCGCCATTTGTAGAGTTCGATGCCGACAATGCCGCCGGCGAGCGCACCCTCGACCGATCGCGCAATCCCCGGTGCTCCCGAGAGCCACAGGTTCAGCGTGCCGAACAGATAGGCGCCGAGGCCGGCGCCGAACACCAGTACGGCGAGATAGGGCAGCTCGAAGGATTGCGACGGAAAGGTCAGGCCGCGGATCCGCGACAGCCACAAGCCTGCAACGCCAGCGGCGAGCCAGGCCGCGATGTCGAAAATGACGTGAAGGGCCGCGCCGTCCATGACGCCGATCGTAGCCCAGAACTCTCCCGGCATTCTACAAGCTTTGCCTGAAGAGATGCCGGCCCGGCATTTCGTCGTCAGCTCGTCTGGGCCTCTTCGGTCGGATAGACCCCCCGCAGCACCTCCTCGAAATGAACCTTGACCGATTCATTGCAGAGGCAGGACCGCGCTTTCAGCGTCTCGTGGTTGCGGACAACGATCCAGCCGCGCCGAGTTTCCAGCACCCCCTCCGCCTTGAAGGTCTGGATGACGCGGCTGGCATAGGAGCGGCCGACACCGAGCAGGGTGGCCAGTTGTTCGTGGGTCAACGGCACGGCATCGGGATCGTCGGTACGCTCCATTGCCGCGATGATCCATTTGGCCGTGCGCTGCTCGATGGAATGGATCGCGTTGCAGGCTGTCGACTGGAAGATCTGGGACAGCATGCAGTCGGCGTAGCGGGCGAAAACGTTGCGCAGCGTCCTCGAATACATCTTCGCCGCATCGAGCTTGCTGACATGCAGCCGGAGGAAAGGTCCGCCGAATTTGACGACGATCCGCGTATAGGCCGGCAGGTAACCTTCGCTGACGATGCCGCCCACCGCGCCCTCGCGCCCGACCAGGAGGGTTTCGACGTCGCGGCCGTCCTCGATGGACACCAGATAAGAAACAAGACCTGGTCCGCAGGGAAAATAAACGACCTGCACGTCGTCGCCCGGGCTGTAAAGCAGGTCGTTGGCGCTGGCCTCTGTCCGCATCAAATGCGGGGCGATCAGCGCATAGTCACCCTCGCTGAGCCGTCGCAACAGGTTGTTGTAGGGACGCGCCGTGACGTCCAAGGCGTTTCCGTACCGCGTCGTCATATCCGCAGGTTCCCGGTCCGATCTTTCAGCCATGACCGCATCAATTCCAGCTCTTATGTGCACAAGTGCACCGACATAGGAACTGGAATATGATGGTTTTGATCGCGGAACCCGCCGGCGCGCTTGTCCCGAGGCGCCGGTAGCGGGTTGTCCTGATCAAGTGATCGATTCCAGAACGGACGTGATCATGGCACCCGCCCCCCCGCCTTGTCCCTCGGCTTTGCCGCAGGACGTGCTGATCGTCGAGGACGATCCGATTATCGCGCTTGATCTGGAGGACACGATCCTCGGTTTGGGCGTGCGGGCAGTGCGCACCGCGGGTAACGTCATCCGGGCGCTCGATATGATCGCCGATCGTGTGCCGGATTTCGCACTGCTCGATGTCGGCCTGATCCGTGAGAACAGTTTCGCGATTGCGGAAAGGCTCGCCGCCCTGGACATCCCGTTCGTCTTCGTCACCGGTTATGGTGCCGCTGTCGGGTTGCCGCCAGCATTTGCCGACCGGCCGAGGCTGCCCAAGCCGTGCCCGACGGAGGCGCTGGCAGCGGCCCTGAACCGCGGGGCAAAGGACGATGCTTGATTTGATCGGGGCTGCCGCTCCCGCCGGAGCGGCAGCCCTGATCGCTACCCGACTTTGGGATCGAGCGTCGTCGACCACAACGCGACGTCGGCGCGGTCGCGCAGCGTCACTGTCATCTGCCCGGTCGCGCCTTCGATCTTGACGTGACCGAAGAACTGCATTCCCGCCGACGGCGGCAGGTTCTGCTTGTCGAGCCCTGGCGCCTTGATGAAGCGCACTTCGGGCCCGAAGGTGTTGTCGAGTTCGTTCGGTCCAAAGGTGCCGGCATGCAGAGGGCCTGAGACGAACTCCCAGAACGGCTCGAAGTCCTGGAACTGGGCCTTGTCCGGATTGTAGTAATGCGCGGCGGCGTAATGCACATCCGCGGTCAGCCACACCGTGTTCTGAATCGGCGCCGTCTTGATGAAACGCAGGATCTCGGCGATCTCGAGCTCGCGCCCGCGCGGCGGGCCGTCACCCTGCGCAAAGGCTTCCGAGCCCTTCTTGTTGGCGGCGTCGTCATACACGATCAGGCTGAGCGGCATATCGGAGGCGATCACCTTCCACGTCGCGCGCGAATTCAGGAGCGCGCGCTTCAGCCACTGCATCTGGTCCGGCCCAAGGAAATAGGCGTCGGGTCCGTAGGCCGTCTGCTGGTTCGCGTTGTTGGGCCCGCGATAGCTGCGCTCGTCCAGCATGAAGACGTCGAGATGCGGTCCGTAGCTCAGCGTGCGGTAGACGCGGCCCGGCTCATTGATGCTTTCCCGCATCGGATACATCTCGTGGAAGGCGCGGGCCGCGCGCGCCGCGAGCAGTGTAATGTTGCGTTCCTTGTAGGCGGCTGGCAGGTCCTTCGACAGCGACCAGTTGTTGGTGACCTCGTGGTCGTCCCACTGCACGAAGATCGGCACCTCGGCATTGAAGGCGCGGACGTTCTCATCGAGGAAATTGTATTTGTGCGCGGCACGGAACTCGTCGAGCGTCTCGGCGACCTTGGCCTTTTCCGGAATCGTGACGTTCTTCCAGGTCTTGCCGTCGGCAAGCTTCACCTCCGAAGCAATGATGCCGTCGGCATAGATGGTGTCGCCGGAATGCAGGAAGAAATCCGGGCGGTGCTTGCGCATTGCGGAGAACGTGAACATGCCACCGTCGTCGGGGTTGATGCCCCAGCCCTGGCCGGCGACGTCCCCGCCCCACACGAAGCTGACGTCGCGCTTGTCGGCAGGCGCGGTGCGGAAGCTACCGACCACCGGCTCGCTCTCGGCCGCGGTATGGGAAAGATCGCGGAACTTGACGCGATAGAAAATGTCCTGGCCGCCCGGAAGGTTTTCCAGCAGCATCTTGGCGGTGAAATCGGTCTCGGGCAGCGCCGCGATCGGCGGCAGCGCCCTGGCATTGGCGAAGGATTCGGTGGTCGCAACCTCGACCATCATCTGCGAGGGGCGGTCAGCGCGCGCCCACACCACGCCACCATCGGCGCCGGTGTCGCCGGACTGCACCCCATGGGTCAGCACGGGCCGGTCGGCGGCCCGGCTGAGATAGGGCATCGCGATCGTGCTGACGCTGGTTGCGGCAGCCGTTGCGAGGAAACGCCGGCGCGACAGGCCGCGAATCGTCTTGCGGGGGATTTGGATCGTCATAGTGCCTCCAGGGTCATCTTCGGGATGGGCCGAAGAGACCTAGGAAGATTCTATGACGGGGCGATTACAGAATCGCGCGGACCGGCGATTGCCCGCAGACCGGTCTTTTGCTGGCTCGGCGGCAAACTGATCAGCAGCGCCTTGCGGTCGGCCACCGCATTGTGGAACTGCTCGAGCGCGATGTTGAATGCGGTCAACGCCCCTTCCTCGATCGCGCCATGTTCGAAACAGTGCAGGGTGTCGCGCAGGATGCCGTCCGCCTCGCTCTGCATCTGGTCGAGTTCGTCGGCCGAATCGCTGCGACGCGCCTGCGCGATCATCTCCAGGAGCCGTTCGCGGAGCGAGGAATTGTTGTTGCGCTCGTCCTTCTTGAGATAGCCGGCAAACCACGCGCCTGCGGAACCCATCGCCGAGAGCGCCATCAGGCCCCACCAGATGTAGTCGCTGTAGCGATCGAGGAAGGTCTTTTCCTCGCCATCGACAAAGGCCGCGGCACCGGGATGCGCCGGGATGACGGCGTCCTTGTCGGTATCGGGAGTCTCAATTTTCGCCGCCAGCGGGAATTCCGTGATCAGTTGCTGGCGGGCCGCGAACAGCTGCCGGGTGAAGGCTGCGATCGTCGCCTCCGAGATGCCTTTGCGGGCGACGATGTGATGAGCGAAGCTGATGGTCTTGACCTCGTCGTCAGGACGGTCCGGCGAGCCGCCAAAAGTGCCGGCCGGGATCTCGGAGGCCTCATAGACGGGATGATTCTGGGCGATTGCTTCGGCCGAATCGATGGCGAGGAAGGTTGGCGACCCGCCGTCCTTGACCGATGCCGCGATGGCATCCGCGGTGATCTTGCTGTTGACCGGGCCGGCCGCGAGATAGGCGTCCGCCTTCTGGCTGCGGATCGCATCGGCGGCCTCATTGGCCGGAAACTGGATGATCTCGACCTTTGCCGGATCGATGCCGTATTGCTGCAGGATCACCTTCAGCAAGTTGACATTAGCCGGGGTCCGACCGACCACGCCGACGCGACGTCCGGCGAGTTGGGCGATCTTGGTAATCTTCGGACCAGCCTTCTTGCCCTTGCCCTTGACCGGCGGCGGCACCCACAATGCGACGACGTTCTTGCGCAGTGTCGCCACGGCCTGGGCGTTCTTCGGCACGTCGAGATCGCCACGAATGATGGCGAGATCGACCTTGCCTGCCCCGAGTTCGCCGGCACTCGCGGTGGCACCGTCGGTCTGCACCGGACGCAGATGGACATAGGCGTGGTTCTGGACGAAGGACTGCGTCAACGCCTGCACGACCCTGAGATCATCGCTGTTCGCAGGCCCGACCGCGATGCGCAAGGTCACCGGCCGCATCGCGAAATAATAGGCGCCGACCAGCGTGCCCAGGATCGCGAGGGCGCCCGCGAGCGTGATCAACGCCGCCTTGCTCGCCGCCGAGCGGGGCGAGGCAGAGGGTTGTGGGGCTTCCACGAGGTCAAGGCCTCCGGTCATCGATCTCGCAAACAGGCGTTTGAGATTCAAATTCATGTTACCGGCATCGTTAGGCGAGAAATTATAGCAAATTTATTGCCGGCGCGGGTGACAACTCCGTCATGGTTACCCGGGCTTTCGGTTTCGTTGCCCGGTTGCGTAGACTTGATATCGTCGGGACCGATTGCCGCTGAGTGCGAATGTGCGGGTCTGAGACCCTGTTCGGGTCAATATCGCTCGAATTCGTGACGCTGGGGCGTTTTCCAGCGCGCTGGACGTCGGTTCGGGGCAAAAGGGAACGCGTCAAGGCCAAGAACTGAAGTCTCGATTCCGATGCAATCGGAAGGGACCGGGCTTCAGGACCAAGGTTGAGGAAAATCAGGAGTTAACGATGACAGAGCGGCTGTCGGCGGCGGCACGGAAAGCTGCCTTGCAGGAGGTACCTGGATGGGTCGAGCTGGAGGGACGGGAGGCGATCGGGCGCACCTTTACCTTCAGGGATTTCAATGAGGCCTTCGGCTTCATGGCCCGGGTTGCGCTGGTCGCCGAGAAGCAGGACCATCATCCGGAATGGCGCAACGTCTACAAAACCGTCGAGGTGGTCCTGACGACCCACGACGCCGGCGGAGTGACTGCGCGCGATGTTGAACTCGCCAAGGCGATGAACGCGATCGCGGGTTAACGGCGCTCGGTTTGAGGGTATAGCTTCGCGGTCGGGGCTCGTCGCCGGCTGCGTACCTTGCACCAACGGCCTCAGCTCCCCACCTCTCAATCCATGTTTCGCCGCGGCGACAAGCGAGTGCAGGGGGTCAAGAATGACATCCGACTTCAGCGTGGGGTTTGAGCCGGCCGATCGCCTGGCGAAGGATCCCGAAAGCCTGCGGCGGCGCTTCTGGATCAAGCTGAAGAAGGTCGTGGGCAAGCTGCCGTTCGCCGAGGATCTGCTTGCCGCGTATTATTGCGCCTTCGACCGGGAGACTCCGCGCCACGTCCAGGCGGCGCTGCTCGGCGCCATCGCCTATTTCATTCTGCCGTTCGATTTCATTCCCGACATGTTGCCGGTGCTCGGCTTTACCGACGATGCCGCGATTCTCGCGACGGCCATCCGCCTCGTCTCGGCGCATATTCTCCCCGAACATCGCGAGGCAGCGCGCGCGGCGCTGAAGCGGGGCATCGAGCCCGAAGCCTGACAGCGCGTGGTGCCGGATCGCGACGATCGTGCTTCACCCGGCGATCCAACGGCGCGTGATCGCCCAGAGCAAGTTCACTCAAGGGCGCGGGCGCCGATCAGAAGATCTTCATCCCCGCGCGGCGCCCGCTGTTGTGCAATCCCGATTGGTCGACGCTATCGCACGGGCGGGAAGCCCTGATCGTTGGCCGGGGCCATCTGCGGACGCGGTTTCGGTGCCGGGCGCACCATCGCACGCGCCGTGCGCGGCGCGCCGAAGGCCTGCGCCGAGGTTTCGACCGCATGGCTCTTCAGCCACTGCTGCGCGGCCGGAGCGCGTTGCCAGCCGGGTAGCGGCGCCGACAGCGAGACTTCCTTCCATTTCGGGTGGAATGGCGGATTCTGGAAGGTCGGGAACTTGGTGAAGAAGGCGTCGACGAACAGCGACAGTTTTCGGGCGCGATCCGTGGCGGGCGGCCAGTTGTAGGCGGCCAGCACCGCCGGCACCGCGATG
>Ga0307516_10007430_pt1 | contig 12601 bp, 12 predicted proteins | sample 19_EM_MG_FD_203310 | JGI IMG/M metagenome (GOLD analysis project Ga0307516, IMG submission 203310) | Populus trichocarpa ectomycorrhiza microbial communities from riparian zone in the Pacific Northwest, United States - 19_EM | ecosystem: Host-associated > Plants > Roots > Unclassified | place...
CGACCACTCAAACCTCCGAGTTGAGCAGTGATCACCGGCGTGTCGCCTTCGAACATCATGCTGTTTGCAAACGTATTCGACGTCACCACTGCGCTGATCTTGTCTAGCTCAGTAATTGTCTTTGCTATCGCCCGAAGCTCCGCCGGATTAGAATAGGGTGAAAGTTTTAAAAGGAGCGGAATGTTAGTGACCGCGCCCACGGCTTCGCTAATTTCACGAATCATTACAGGGTTAAAGCTGGCGATTGGCTTTTGCCTGCCGTCTGCCGTTGCATTTGGGCAGCCGAGGTTTAGCTCAAGCAAGTCAACCTTGGCTGCGTGTGCCAGTTTGGCAAGTGTTACGTATTCCTGCGTGGAGAAACCAGCTATGGACAGTGAAAGTTTTTTGCCCGCACTGTGCGCGGTTGCAATCATGGTCGGCAAGTGTTTCTGATAGAAACTAGCTCCTTCATTTGGCATACCGAACGAATTAAGCGCATATGATTCATGAACGTACCAACGTTGCCCCGGGTTAGTCTCCCTCTTTTCAACCGTTATTGAACCAACGGTTATTGCTCCGATTGACGTTTTCGCAAGTGCTTGAACATCTTGAATGGTCTTAGCGACACTGCATGCGGCGTTCATTATGTTCGGTTTAATTAGTACAGTACCTATTTGCATGCGACTTCCTTTAGGGATTTTATGCTACAGTATTCGTCGACCTTCAAGGGCGTGCGTGAGGGTGATCTGATCGGCGTATTCGAGATCGACGCCTACGGGAATACCACGAGCGAGTCGTGTCATTTTAACTTCGTAACCGTTATCTTGAATGAATCGTTGCAGAAATAATGCTGTGGATTCACCCTCAACGCTAGCATTAGTGGCAATGATAATCTCTTCTACTAAATCGGTTTTGAGTCGGGCAAGTAGTTCGGGAATATGTAATTGCTCTGGTCCGACGCCATCGATAGGCGAAATAGCGCCGCCAAGTACGTGGTAGGTGCCATTGTACTGTCCTGTTCGCTCTAGGGCAATAATATCAAGCGGTTCTTCCACGACAGCGACCAACTTTTTATTACGTGCCGGGTCGCTGTATAGTGCGGACACATTCTCGCTGGCGTCGATTAGTGCGAATGTTACCGGACATGTTTTGACACCGTCATGAAGCTCGGCAATAGTGCGAGCTAACTTTTGGACATTATGCTGATCGCTGCGTAGCAAAAAATACGCGTAACGCTCGGCGGTACGCGCACCTACGCCCGGTAGTCGGCCGAGTTCATCAATCGCACGTAGTAATGCTGCAGGAAGTAGCTGCGCCAAAATGGGTCCTTAGAGTCCAAGATTACCGAGACCACCCATAAGTGGCTTCATTTTTTCAGCCGCAACTTCTTGCGCTTTTGCCATACCATCGCGTACTGCTATTTCAATCCAATGTTCTAGTTCTGAAATATCGTCAAGGTCAACTTGTTCCGGGTCAATTTTAACACTCTTGATTTTGAGCTCTCCGTTAATCTGAACGACAACCGCTCCGTCACCGGCCTCAACTTCAATGATTTCTTTAGCTAGGTCTTTTTGTGCTTTGCGCAGCTGATTCAGCATCTTTACTTGGTCAAACGCCATTGTCTTGTTCCTCCGTGAATTTACTTTACCCAGTATACGTTACTTTGCGGTTGTTTTATAGATGTAAAATCTATCGGCGTCATTCGACATACCATCGGTAACGATGCGCCATGGTGGGTTGATACTCGTTGTGTAAGCCGCATGACTAATAATTGTGAGCGGTGCTGCTATCGGACTGCTTGCTGGTGTTACGATGATATTTTTTTGGTAGTGAGCTACTGCCTGATAAAACGGCACTTCCTCATCACTTACCACTAAAGCGGTATTACCTCGGTCTTTAGCCTTCAATTCCTGATTAAGAAGTCGTAGATCTTGACTAAAGTTACCAGCTATCTGTGGGTCGTACTGATAGCCATACATGTATCTATCAACGCCCGAGAGCACCATGCCTCCTATCAAAACTGATAGCGGAATAAGCCCAGCCATACGTGCATATGGATTTAACGGGAATAATCTATACCAGTTACTCAGCAAAGTACTAATGCCCATTGCCATAAGAAGTACAACGGGCACAAAGGTGATGCTTACAAAATCCGGATTAATAACCAGGACTGGTAGGAGCAAAATGATCCATGAAACGGTAATGTAGCTGCGCGCGGTGTACTTAGTAGTGACGAGACGAAAGATACCAAGCATAATGAGTATCATCGATCCAAGACCGTATACTGGCGTCATAAGCGTTCCGCTGCTTGGTGAGAAAAAATCAAGATATTGGCGTAGCAATTGAAAGGCATTTGCTTGAAAATCTGGCCAGTTGCTGGGTACGCCAAGCAATGTTAAGCCAATTGAAGGTTCTATCCAAATAACATACGCGAGTGGTGTCACAATAAGTAGTGCGAAAAAACTCGCCACAAGTAGCTTAGGTTTTGAAAGTCGACGCATAAGATACCGTAAGTGCGGATGTAACAAGGCGGCGCTCATGAGTGCGATTAAAATATAAATACTAAGAGGCGTGTAAAGACTAAGTGCGGCAATAGTAAAAAGCATTATTTTCCAGGCAGTCAGCCACTTTGCCCTTCGAGACACCATCATGGCGGCTACAAGCAGCCAAATTGACCAAAAAATATATACAATACTCTGTGTGCCACTCTGGGCGACAAATAAAAATTGCCCAGTAGTAATAACGAGTACGGTCGTGATAACGGCTACGTTTCGACGGAACCACATCCTGAGCAGTACAAGCATTCCAATCGCTGCAGCCAAGCCCATGAGTAGCGATGGCAACTTAATACTTACATTTGTGACACCAAAAACCTCAATACTGACGCGTTGTAGTAGGTGGTACGGTAGGTTAATCATAGATTCGGGATCGAAATTATCGAGTGAAAATGTGAGTGAATCGCTTTGGACAACCGACTGTATTTCACTGTGGCTAAGCGCACCTGGAATGTATAGCCCAGCGACAACGAAAACACCTAAAAGAATCAATCCAATGAGTCCATAGCCTAAGAGGTAGCGCCAGCGATACAGAGTGTAATCTATTATATATTTGCCCATAAATTACTTACGATTATAGCATGATTTTTAATCGTGATGCTTGTCGAGCGACATAAAACGAAGACGCTCTGGGTGAAAGTACAGTTCAACTTTACCGGTAGGTCCATTACGGTGCTTAGCGAGAATAAGATCAGTGATATTTTCGCGTTCAGTCTCTGGATTGTAATAGGCTTCACGGTAAATGAACATAACGATGTCGGCGTCTTGCTCGATTGAACCCGATTCGCGCAGGTCGGATAATTGTGGCACTTGCGGTGTGCGGCTTTCAACTGAACGAGAAAGTTGAGAGAGTGCAATAACCGGTACGTTAAGTTCGCGGGCGATTAGTTTGAGGCCACGCGATATTTCACTCACCTCTTGAACACGGTTGCCATTGTCGCGGCCACTTCCCTGCATAAGCTGTAGGTAGTCGACGATAATAAGGCCGAGTGGAGCAGTGTGTGCCGCGCGCCGCGCTTTTGTGCGCATTTCAAGGACTGACAGGCCTGGGGTGTCATCGAGGTAAATTGGCGCCTCGGCCATTTCGCCCATCGCCTCGGATAATTTACTAAAATCTTCATCAGATAGATTACCGGTACGAATATTCCAAGCGTCAACTCCACTAGCATCGGCGAGCATACGATCGACCAACTGCTCTTTACTCATCTCAAGACTGAAAAACAGAACAGCCTGTTTAGCGACAGTGGCGACATTGTAGGCTAAGTTCGTAACCAGTGTCGTTTTACCCATGGCAGGCCGGGCGGCGAGAATAATAAGGTCGGAACGTTGTAATCCGGCGGTTATGTTATCGAGGTCTCGCCAACCGGTTCGCACGCCCCGCAGCGCACCTTTGTTGCGATGCAGTTCTTCCATGCGGTCGAAACTATCAGTTAAGATGGTTTCGATACTAACGAGGTCTTGCTTAAGTGATTGGTCGCTTACGCTGAATAATTCGGCTTCGGCTTTTTCGAGTAATTCCTGCGTGCTTGTTTCCTCGTCAAAGCCTAATTCGGATATTTCACCACTCGCTTTTATGAGGCGACGACGAATAGCTTTTTGTGAAACCAACTCGGCGTAGGCCTCAGCGTGTGCTGCGGTTGGTACGTAATTAGTGAGTTCTGTTAGATATGCTGAACCTCCGACGGCGTCAAGTTCATCTTTTTTCTTGAGTTCCTCACTGAGTGTCAAAAGGTCAACGGGCTTGTGATGCTCATATAGACGCATCATGCCGCCATAGATAGTACCATGACGTTTGTCATAAAAATCCTTTGGCGTAACATGCTCAGAAATGTCGGCCAGGGTTTCCTCATCAATTAAAACCGCACCGAGCAAACTTTTCTCGGCGTCTAGATTTTGTGGTGGAACTTTACCCACCGGAACGTTTTTTGTAGCCATGATTCTCCCGAGTTATCAACTATGCGTCGACAACAACCTCTTCTCCTCCACCCATAATAGCAGCAACGGCCGCTGCGGTGCTATCTTTTGGTGGCGGTGGTGTGCCAATTGTTGTGATAATAATGCCACCAGCACCGATCTCTTCTAAAGCCTTCAATAAATTAATGCGGTGTCGAGTGTCATCGAGTTTCTTTTTGTAGAAAGTGTTCGCTGTGTAGAGTGTCAGGTTTGGGCTGTCGAGCTCGTAACTGCATTTAGATAGGACACTATACACGGCCACAAAGTTTTGACGAGTGTACTCAATAAGTGTATTCCAATCAAAATCGAGAGCGTTTTCTAGCTCGGGCTTATTATTTAGTACTGGTGTTGCCGGATGGGTTTTTACTGCTTGCTTGGTGAGTTTGGCGACGGGCGCGCTAATCTCAAGTGGCGCGGCTGTGAGTGCAGCTGTTTTGGGTTTAGGTGTGTAGCTACCAAGGACAGTCAGTAGTTTAACGTTCGGTTGGGATGATTTTGCAACATCGAGTAGTTGGTCAAGTAGGGGCAATAGTTGCGGCTTTTCAGCGATACTCATGCGTATTTTTTGGATAAGTTGGCTCGTTAATATACTGGGTTGAATGCCGCTGCGATCACTTTCATCGAGTAATTCTACAATCATTTTAAGATCTTTATTCGAGTAGGCCTTGAGCAGTTTTTCAACTTGCGCTAAGGGTGCGAGCCCAAGAGATTGCTCGACAAGAGCAGGTGTAATCCCCTGCTTGTCATCGGATAAGCTGCGCAGTTGGTCAAGTAGGCTAATACTATCGCGAAAACTGCCGTCACCGCGCTGTGCGATGAGTTCAAGTGCATCGTCAGTAACCTCAATTTTTTCCTCAGTGGCAATATGGCGCAGATGACGCGCGGCATCTTCTGGGCTGATTGTTCGAAAACTAAAGCGCTGCGTACGGCTAATGATAGTAGGCGGTAGTTTGTCGACATCGGTAGTGGCAAGTATAAACACGGCGTGTTCGGGTGGTTCCTCGAGCGTTTTTAAAAGTGCATTAAAGGCCGCTTTGGATAACATATGTACTTCGTCGATAATGTAAACCTTTTTGTCGGCAGAGACCGGCGCAATTTGTACCTTCTCGCGTAAATCACGTACATCCTCAACACCGTTATTGCTGGCGGCGTCGATCTCAATAATATCAAGGTGTGTGGCAGCTTCATCATACGGCAGCTTGTTGATTTCGTATGCTAAGATTCGGGCGATTGACGTTTTACCGACACCCCGTGGACCTGTTAGTAAATAGGCATGAGCAACTCGTCCCTGGGCGAGACTTCGGGCTAAAACGTCGGTAACATGGGTTTGACCCACGATTTCGCTTAGCGACTTGCTCCGATATTTACGGTAGAGTGCTCGTGTCACTGTGTTGATTCCCTCACTTTTTCTGTTTCTATTGTACCCTGCTTTGCCGGGTAGTTGTGTTGTGATTTGGTATAATTGCGTGAGCTAAAAAAGAGACGTCTGTCTCGGCGCAAGGGTCACGGGCGATTGTTCGTAAGATACATGAACCTTGAATCCGATATGTTTTTTGAGCGGAATAAACAGCAATGAATCATTTTGTTCGCAAAATAAAAGCGAGCCGAGCATTCCAATTACTTTTCCTGAAATAAGATGTTTATCCAGGCAGTCCTGTGCCATTGAAAGATTTGGACGATGTGGAAAGTAACGTGAATCAAGCCATGCTACCTCGTCCCCATTAAATGTAACACTCAGATGCTGCTCGATATCTCTTCGTACCGCCTCGAGTGCTAAGGCTGCCTCAGTTGGCGAGATAGGCTGTTTGAGTAGCGTAATCTTTTTTCGAAGTTGGATTGTCTCAGCGACACCCTTCATTGAGGCGATCTTTGCCTCGTAGTCTCGTGCGATATGCGCGGATGGAAACGTATCAAGAACAAAGGCGAATCGAGCACCCTGCTCAAGCAGGCGGGCGTTGCCGCGAGCAGCGTGCGATATACCTACTTTTATTGTATCTTTGCCAAAGTAAGCCAAATAGAGAATGTGCGGCTCGAGGTTGCGTACTTCCTGTTGAGATGAGATCTGGCTGGCGTGGTAGAATGCCGGGTTGAAGCCAGTTCGTTGCTGGCAGGCGGCGCATTGTTCGTAGGCGTTTTCAATTTTGGCAGAAGTTGGACAAGCATATCGCTTCCCCCTGATAATATCATTCCAGCCAATACAAAAACGTTGCGTCATATCGAAACGTAGTGTTAATTTATGACTAAGCGGTGAGAGATCGTGGAATGTCTCGCTCTGTTGAAACGATAAAACCGGTGTCTCCTCGCGCGAAAAACCAACATGAGAAAAAAGGTAATCTCCAGGTTCAGGCATAGGTACTAGAGAGCGGCTTCAACGGCTGCCCAGGTAGCCTCGGGGTTATCTTCGGGAACGATAATCGTTACTTGGTCGCCAACAGTGATGTGGAAGTATGTAACGCTTGCGAGTAAGATCCGGTATTCGCGACCATTCGCCTCTACGTAGTATGCGCCGTCGTGTTGCGCAAGCGTACCGATGATTTGACGTCGGCCGATTGGACCAATTTGTTTGTAAATAAAGCCGCCATCGTCGGCAATCGTTAGCTTAAGGATGTCGCCCTCAACTAATTTTGATTTGCTTGCGTAGTTAGCTGGTACTGGATAGCTTTTGCCATCAGGGCCGATCATAATCTGGCCATCAAATACGCCTTCGATAATTTTACCGCCGACAGTTTCTTGGCCGCTGCGTGGTGTCACGATGTTGCCATCGTCGCCGACAATACTGATAAGTAGCTCTTTAGCGGCTGCTAGATTTGTTTCTGCCTCCTGGATAAGCGAACGGAGCCGCTTGACTTGTTTTTCGGGTAATTCAGACATGGTAACTCGCAATTTCCTTTTGTCTATTTTTGTAGTGATATTACCCTTATATATAACAGTCTGAGGCCAGGGTGTCAATGCTTAGCCAGTACGCACCCAGGACGACCACGTTGGTCCACTAGTCATTCCGTTTGACCCGAGGGTCATACCCTGGTCGGCGCAAAAGGTTGCCGTCAGGTTGCTTGCAGTGAGTGTGTGCGATTGAAATCCATCTTGGTTTATTAAGAATATAGTCCCCGACTTGCTCATGGCGACTAATTTGTACGCCTGGTAAGCATCGGTGCCTGTGGTCGCGACGCAGTAAATCATGTTATAAGGTATGGTAGTATTATACGAATTTTTGGCGGCTTGAATTTCGAGTGTGGCAAGTTGTGTGCTGTCGGTAGGAAAGCGCTGGGTAGGATTGGTCGCGGGGTCGCGTGTGCGGTATGATTCCAGTTCACCTCCAATTGCCTCCAGATCTGACTGTACTGAGGCGTCTTGAGCGCGTCCTTGGAAGCCGTTATAGCTAACAATGCCAATCGAAGCAAGAATTCCAATCACTACGATAACGATGAGAAGCTCAATGATTGTAAACCCTTTTTGCACGCTTGTCCTTTGTAACGATTATGCTTAATGATGTTTATTCTAACAGGTGCATTGTCGGCAGGCAACTCAAGCTTGCTTATCCACAAGTTTATATGAGGTGCAGAAAAAAGCGTTGTTATTTTTATTATTGAAAGAAGCACTTAAAGTTAAGTAATCTCATTTCGAAGCTTCAGTCTGATGTTAATAGCCTGAAGAGTCAGATTATATGCTCTCAGGGTGTCTCGTCGAGCTCTTTTTTAGCTGGTGTACCTGCCATTTATACACGCCAGGTAGCCACTCCTTGTTTGGCCCTTCCGTTAAACGCGGGTCGTCAGAACCGTCGCCATTACGTAGGGACTTTACATATGTGCGGTCCAGTTTGATCCGTGCACGTAACTCGTCTTCGTTGCCTAGAGATCCATGGCCGGGTATAAATACCTTGACGTTGTTTGCCACGCCCTCTAACAGTTCCAGTCCGGCGAGGTAGTCTTTGATTGGGTTTGCTGCTTCCAGGTTGGGGAACGGGATTAGGATATCAGAAAGCATGTCGCCGGCGACGAGAACGCCACGCTCCTCGATGAATAGCGCTGCATGCCCTTCGGCATGCCCCTTGTGTTCGATAATTTTGACTTTGGGGCCATCCCAAGGAATGTGCGTCGTTTCAGCCGGTAGGCCGGTAATCTGGCCGAACAGATTGTTTAGCGGTATTTCATTGGCATGTTCTGGCGGCAAAAAATCGGTTAGTTTGGTTTTCCAGTCAGGGTTCGACAGAAAATCTTTAATGACAGCCGCACCGCTTGCCGTGCCATAGCGAGGTACATTACCGAACTTGGCGTGCCAGAGTACGTGATCCCAATCAGGATGTGTTGAGAAACCTGCCACAACAGGCTGACTCAACTCGTGAAGATCATCGGCGAGGTTAGCTAGTTCGGAGCTCGTTATTCCGGGGTCGATAAGTAGTACGCCGTCCCTACCTTGTATGATAATTGATTTACTCTCGAGGAATTCGCTATTGTGGATCCACACGTCTTTTGTAATTTGTTTTAACATAAAATCCTTTCGTTTTGTGATTCGACACTTATAAAAACGCAGCAATGCTGATATTTGTATCCATTCGTTTCCATTCGAAATGAGTTGTTTTCAGTTTAGCCTCTAATTTTGCCTTGTCGCCTGATTCAAATCCAATTAATACCCTACCCGTGTCGCTGGCCGCGCTGCGATAGTGAAACAGGCTAATGTTCCATGAATCACCGATTGCCCGCAGGAAATCAACTAAAATGCCGGGTCGTTCTGGAAAGGTCACTTCGTATATATGTTCTTTGGTTCTTTGGGATGATTGACCCCCAATCATGTGTCGCACGTGTTCTTTGGTAGTATCATCATTTGAAAGGTCAAGGTATATGTAGTTGTCAGCCTCCATTTTATTCACGAGAGCGTGTTTATCGGCTGTATTTTCAATTGTTACTCCAATGAGGATTTTTGCATTTTTTCGGTGGTCTTTGCGATAGCTGAGTTCGGTTATATTACGTTTGAGTACTACATCATTACAAAAACCTTTAAGCGCACCGGTATATTCAGGTAATGTCACGGCAAAAAGTGCTTCACGCCCCGAGCCGATCAGCGTCCGCTCGGCCACTTGCTGTAAACGCTCAAATGTCATATTAGCGCCCGAACAGATAGCGACAGGTCGCGCACCTTTAGGCAGATTATAGTTAGCAATACCGGCTACAGCTAGGGCGCCTGCTGGCTCGACAATGCTGCGCGTATCTTCAAATATGCTTTTGATTGCAGCGCATATTTGATCAGTTGTTACGGTGATAAAATCATCTACCCTAGCTGCGGCAATCGGGAAAGTGGTAGCGCCCACCTGCTTGACTGCGACGCCATCGGCAAAAATACCAACATGTTTTAAAACAACCCGTTCTTTTTTAGTAATACTTGTTTGCATGGCACTGCTATCTTGGGGCTCAACACCGATAACCTTTATATCAGGTCGCAGCGTTTTAACGTAGCTAGCAACCCCAGCGATTAGCCCCCCACCGCCAATTGGTACAAAAATATGAGTGGCGGTCGGTAGTTGCTCGATAATCTCTCGTCCGATAGTTCCTTGCCCCGCGATCACCAGAGGGTCATCAAACGGGTGTATGAACGTTCGCTTGGTTTCTTTGGTTCGTACTTTACAATAATCGGCAGCTTCAGAGTAACTGTCGCCTGCTAATTCCACTATAGCACCGTAGCTCTTGACTGCATCGATCTTAATAGCTGGCGTGGTGCGTGGCATTATAATTAACGCGCTGATACCAAGTCTTTGAGCCGCCAGCGCTACGCCTTGACCATGATTACCAGCGCTAGCAGCTATCACGCCACTTGCGAGCTCTGCTGGTGTTAACTGGGCAATTTTGTTGTAAGCTCCACGGACCTTGAAGCTGTGGACTGGCTGTAAATCTTCGCGCTTTAGGTATACTTCATAACCGGTTTGCAGGCTAAGTTTCGCGGCCTGCTCGAGCGGTGACTCTATGGCTACATCGTATACACGTGAGGTAAGTATTTCGCGAACAATGTCGTCGATTAGTAGCGGACTCACGCTACCTCCTTGTGGGCGATTGCTTCTATTTCTACGCAGAGTGACGTGTCGCCACCTAGTCGTGGCAACTCCCGCACGCATACAGTGCTTCTTGCTGGTCGTGGTGGGGTAAATATTTGTTCGTATGTGGCATTCATTGCTGCAAAATCATCCATATTTGTGAGAAACACGGTTGTCTTCACAACATCTTGTAGCGAGGCACCGCTACTAACTAGAACTTGCTCCAGGTTACGCAGGGCTTGTTTGGTTTGTTCGGTTACTTGTACTGCTGCTGTCTTGGTAGTGGCATCAATACCTACTTGCCCCGAGACAAACAGCAGGTCTCCTGCTTTACGGACTGGCGTGTATGGACCGTATGTCATAATTATCTCTCCTGGGTGACGTGCTCAACGTCAAATAATTTTTGTAATTGCATGATAATTTGCGTGATCATCTCTTTGTTGCCAAAAGCAGTGATTTTCATATGGGATTGTTCGTGTGAGCCAGGTACAGCAGTTACTTGTAGCGCCTCGATGTTGTGTCCGCGGCGGTTAAATATCTGTGCGCAGCGCACCAGTACGCCGGGATTATTACGCACAGTTAAAACAAGTGTATATGTGTAGTCGGTTTCGTGTTTCATTTTAGGTGCTCCCCGTTGGTTTTTCAAGTCTGGTTGTCGGTGCCTCAATGAGCATGCGGTCATACCCAGCGCCAGGTGGAATCATTGGATAAACGTTATCGGTTTTTACTACTTCGCAGTTAACTAGTACTGGGCCGTCACTATAGGCCAAGGCTTCTGTGATTTTAGCATCGACTTCACCGGTGAGTTCAATATTGATTGCCTTAATGCTGTAACTTTCAGCAAGTTTAACAAAATCAGGGTTACCTATTAGATCGACGCCACTCAAGCGATTTTCATAAAATAATTCTTGCCACTGTCGCACCATGCCAAGGTAGTGGTTGTTCATGATAAATATTTTAATTGGTAGTTTATAAATAGCAGCCGTGGCAAGTTCGTATGATGTCATTTGGAAGCCGCCGTCACCGACAATCGTCAGCACTTGTTTATTCGGTTTAGCGAATTGTGCGCCAATAGCGCTTGGCAGTCCAAATCCCATTGTGCCTGCCCCGCCCGAGCTTATCCAGTGGTTGCCATGCTTGATTTTGTAAAACTGTGCCGCCCACATTTGATGTTGACCAACATCAGTAGTGACAATTGCTTCACCGCGTGTCAGGCGCATAATACTATCAATAACGTGTTGCTGTGATAAGCCGTCAGTATCATCAAAACGCAGAGGCATTTGTTTTTTATATTCATTGAGGTGCTGACGCCAAGGGGTATGTGCGACTGTTTTTTTAGTTGCGGCAAGAGCGCGTAAAAAGTTAGACGCGTCAGCCTGTACTGCAATATCTGGTCGGATCATTTTGCCGAGCTCGGCGTTGTCGATATCAACATGAATAATCGTGGCGCTTTTGCCAAAGCTTTTCACATCGCCAACTATTCGGTCATCAAAGCGCGAACCAATGTTGAATATTACATCCGCCTCTTCGATAGCTTTATTTGCATAGGCCGTACCATGCATCCCCAGCATACCAAGCGACAAATCTTGTGTTTCGTCTATAGCACCTTTACCTAGCAGCGTTGTTGTGATAGGTACATCGAATTGCTTCGATATAGCGCATATGAGCTGCTCGGCCTTCGCAATCAGCACACCATGCCCAGCCAGAATTACGGGGCGTTTGGCCTGTACGAGTAATTCAGCAACTTTTGTAATGACCCTACCATCAATCAGTTCTGTTGTCTTAGCTTGAGGCTTGTTTATGGTAGTCAGCTCACCTGTAAATACGCCCGCACTAATATCTTTTGGTAGGTCAATTAGCACCGGACCGGGCCGACTACTACTCGCAATAGCGAACGCTTCGTATACTATGGTTGGAATGTCACTCGTCGCCATCACTAGGTAGTTATGTTTTACAACCGGCATACTAAGATTAAATGTGTCAGCCTCTTGAAATGCGTCAAGTCCGAGCATTGCTGTAATCTGCTGGCCACTAATCACAATCATTGGCACGCTATCCATGTGTGCGGTCATGAGTCCGGTAATGGTATTAC
>Ga0307516_10007431_pt1 | contig 12600 bp, 9 predicted proteins | sample 19_EM_MG_FD_203310 | JGI IMG/M metagenome (GOLD analysis project Ga0307516, IMG submission 203310) | Populus trichocarpa ectomycorrhiza microbial communities from riparian zone in the Pacific Northwest, United States - 19_EM | ecosystem: Host-associated > Plants > Roots > Unclassified | place...
GGTGAGAAAAGGCTAGCGTTAGGTTACACCTGGTCACACCTGTGTCGCGTCTCCTCCGCAGAAGATGAGGCGAAGTTCATGGCCGGTCTGCTCGCCGATCTCGACGACCAGTTTTGGAACGCTCTCCCCACACCGGACTCGGACCCCAAGAAGCCTCCACCAAGGGGGCGGTCTTGTATAACCGATTTCTCATACCTCGAACTCAGAATTTAAATTGACTTTTATCTCATGCTAGTTGAATGCTGGTTATGATGTTTAAGAGCTTGCCCTCAACGACATCAGTAGCTTATCTCACTCAATTCCAATGAAGATTCGCCGATAAACCAGGCGCTGGCCGATGGGACGGAAGTGGGGGTCATGAGCAAGTCATGAGTCTATACTAAGCAGTGAGCACTATTTATCGTCCAGTAGCCTTAATACTTACATCGGGGGTTTTTAGCATAAGGAGTAGCTTACATAAATGAAGGTTCTGGGGTTCATACCGGATCCTCTCCAGCTGACGTCTGTTTCTGTCATCTACTTCTTCCGACACTGACCCTCATGATCATCGAGTCCAGATGCGAAAAAAAGCCCTTTCCTCTTTTGTGGTCAGCTAAATTACCAGAGGGCAATTTGTTGAAGCTATGATGAGCCTACTTTCAACGGGTTCCTGTGGATCCTTTTGGTCGGCTGCCACCTTCCCAGATTTCGTGAACCTGCTGTCAAATCGAGGTCCTGATTTGATGTGATATGGAGTCTATCTTGGGGTGCAACGATGTGCCGGTAAGTACATCATTGCGTGCGACATTCCTTCGCTCAATCTGGGTGTTTACCTGTTCATCGTGGACCCGTGGCGTAGATGTGGCTGACGATTTCAAAGCCTATCGGGTGGTTCATATGGGATAATCTTTGGGGTTGTCAACACTGATATTCACGCATCTGGGTGTGTTCGCCGCCTGAAGAAGTTTTTGCTTGTTCCTTGCCATATGTCAACATTCTGGCTTCTATTCCTAACGGGTACTGTACCCCTACTCCTCAACTTTCCAATGCCCGTCAATCACGGCGGTAGGGCAAGGGTTCGAATTCGATGCCCTCGTTTTTTAAAAAAAACCTCCTCCCTGATCATCACATCGTGGAACCAATGGTGGCTAGCGATCGACGCCAGTCATCACCAGATCGCATTACAAGCCTTTCTTGGGTATAAAGCCAAGGCAGATAACGGACATTGTGAGCCACACAGGAACATCATTGCTTAAGGCGAGCAAGAGTAGCAATGGCTGCAGACGAGAAACAATCCACTCCAGAAGACAAAAAAATCACCACAGACGCCCCACAATCCCCAGGTTTGTACAACATTCATTTTGGAGCTTCGTCGACGACATTTGACAATCATCCAGCAGACAAGAATGATCTCTTCAAAAAAACTGACTTTCACATTATCTTCAAAGTTGACGTAGCTGACGCAAGAGTAAAGGCAAAGGTCGTCTCATCCGATGACTTACGCACCGGCGAGCCCACGCTGGCGGACCTGAGAACCCTCGGAAATTTGTACGAACATTTCCACACCACATATTCACCTACTCAAACACGTTTTCGGTAACCTAGGTCGCCGAGATTCCACTTTTGCTTTCCAGACGACGAGAATATCATACCAGAGAAAACCACTATCCTTTCCTACCTTTTCTCGATCGACACGGTACGCACGTTCTGATTTGGGAGAACGAGAATTTTAATGACGCTGGATTTCAGAATGCAACTGCCCTAACAAATGCGAATAAAGAAAAGAGCACGGCGATTCTTACAGTGCACTGCACGTCGAAGTCAACCTCAAGTCGCCGCCGAGGCGAAGCAGCAAAACCCCACATTCCAGTACCATCACTATCTCAACTCCCGAAAGAGAAACCTGGCACTGACCTCATAGTAAGTGTGTTGTTTGTACTGAATGCGTGCACCGAGCGGCGAGCGCTTTTTGTGATTGACCTAATTATCTAGGTCGACCCTCTCGCAGATTCTACACCTACTCCCAAGATAGATACAACGGGGATGTTGTCAGGCGGCGGTTCTGAACTCCAGTACACGTAAGGGATATGTTATTTACTCTCGTCCCGGCCGGACTGAAAATCACATTTCGACTTCAAAGGCACCCGGCAGACATGACCGCCGATGACTGGAACCTCGTAATGCTCACGAATTCCTTACTTAATGGATTAATTTTCGATCCCAAGAGGAAGACTCTGAAGATAGCTAGAGAACCAGGTAAGCCGATAATTAACTGAGGCGACAGTCTATATTTCATCGATTACTAAACTGACTCGGATTGCCGTCTGGCCATAGCGTTCCAGTTAAAATATTCCTATCCTGATCCATTTAAGAACGCAGCTGGCTCCGAACTTCCCCAAACAGCTCCCACTAAGGCACCGGCTGACAACTCGAAGGTCGGCCCTTTATACGCCAGACGATTACCCCAATGTTCTAACTTTCACTAGGACCCTGTTCTTTGTGTCCCTGCCTTTCGTGTTACTGATGACTCGTCGGTGACGATCACCCTTCTCAAGAATTCGTTCCAGAAGTCTATGGCAAAACAGTCCTTTTCTTCTTGGGAGATAGAAGCAGCTATGTCAGTCGCATACTCCTCTGGCTTTTGTGTTCTCGTTATGACAGTGTCCAGTTCCGGAGGATATGGTCCCATTTCCGGGGAGGCGAGTGGGGGCTATAGCGAGTCGTCCACCAAAGCTTACAAAGAAGCCACGCAAGATAAAAAGGAATCCATTCTTGCAACATACAATGTGCGTCCAGGTGTCTGGATGGCCTGAAGTAGCGATTGACAAGAGGGGGGTTTAATACAGTTCCCCCGTGTGACGGTCATTCTTGATCCCGATGACCTCGAGCTATCGGAAAGCTGCAAGAAGTTTGTCGATATAAAACCTTTCAATCCGGACAAGTTTTATGCTAAATTCGGTGAGCATTATACCCTCGGCTATTGTGAAGAACCTCAGATTGTTCATCCGACGTTCAACCTGTGGACAGGTATCCTTTTCCCCTGCTCCGTCTTACTCGGAGCCCGCTTGGAGAGCACCAATGAATCGACTTTATTCAGCAAGGGCACAGAAGACAAGTCGGACGAAGACAAGAAGGCCAGATTTTCTGCCTCGTTCTCGTCGCCGTGGGTTTCGGGGTCAACCTCTGGTTCAAAGGCGGATAGGTCTCAATCAAACGTTCAAACCAAGGAAGAGAATAGTTCCGTGAATCTACATTGGGAAGCGCGAGGGGGTGAGACTCACCTGTCGACCAAGTAAGTCTTCGATTTGCAGAGCACCCGACCAATGCTGAAAACAAACCTTGTACGACGATAGCCCCACCGCTTGGATCCACACGATTACCCCGTACCGTAATTGGAGAGTCATCGAGGTAAGCCCGACTCGACAACATGTGCTTGCGAAAGACCGATTGACAGTGCACCTTGGATAGCGTGACGACGTGAGAAATGTCCTCGACATGGCGAAGACCATTTCGCCAAACATAACTCACTTGCCTACGAGGTTCAATGTCTTTGACATTCCAAAAAACAAGACTTGGCTTTTCGCAAACAGTGGCCGTCTTCTTGGATCTACGCAAGTGACAGTCCAGTTACAGTCCAGCGACCAGACCTTGCCGGTAAGGAATCAACTTTAAAGCTTCCGGGGAGTTCAGGACTCAAAGTGATGATTCTGATTTCAAGGATGAGGTGGGACTTGGGGAAGAGGTACGATATCTCTCTCGAGTTCTTGCGAAATAAAATCAAATCATCATGATGCAGTGGATTGTGGAATTTGACGATGACAGGAAATTGATCACCATTGCGAGCTTCGAAAAGAACATTCTGGAGAATCAGAGGTACTATATCACTCCCCAAGTGATTAGCGACGGCTCCCAGGTTCAACTCAAAAAGACGCAGCCATATAAATGGCGGATACAGCAAGACTCTGATTCCGCGTCTGTTTTGTGACTATCGTTTCTTAGGCTTGCTGTCTTGAGAATGCTCATTGATTGTGCCACTCGCAGCATTTTCCTGAGCGGCGATAACGATAAACCCCTTGCTCTCACGACGGTCACCGTGGCTGACTCCAAACTCGACGTGAGGGACAGTTAGTCCGTCGTGTTTGACTAGATATCTGATATTTTGTTTAGGTTCAACTGAAGCCCCCGAATCCAAAAAACGACAAGCAAAAGTGGTCCGTCAAAGAAGGTTCGCAAACATGGTAGTGAGAAGTGCGAACTTCGAGCAAGTAGGAAGCTCTGCGGGAGTTCCAAGGTCGCATGCTTAGCCAACTCGTCTCACTTCACTTCCGCCTTCGTATGTCATCTTTCTTGTATGCATCTATCTTGTGTTTTCGAAGGTAAGTATTGCTTGTACTCCTTTGGTGCCGTGGAAATGCTACATAAATCTTGTTTTTCATTAGTTGGTATACAGTAGTCATTGCCGTCCGTGGCAGCCTGTGCCAGCGGGCACTTATACGAACATTAAACCAAATGGCTCAGTCCAGTTAGCGAAGATTGTCTCTCAGTAGGCATCGGCGTCGGCAGCGCTGCTAGGATACATCACGCTAAAAAGTCTCTTCTAAAAAATTGTTTTTAAAGTTCGAGTTTAGAGAAATCGGTCAAGCCGAGCCTCTGCTATTAGAAGTTAGCTAGTAGCCGGTACTTTTCGCATTAAATCTTAATCCTATTTTAGTTGGTCTAGCATTCACTTGTGAGCCTTGATCGGCTACGCGAGCTAGCAAAAATGGAGCAAAAATTGACAGGACGAGGGGAACCTGGGCAGTGCCAGCGCCAGCGCAGCGAACGTCAAACCTTCAAGTTGGACGTGATCGGAGATCTTATTGCAACATGATGCAGATGGCGGACCCAGACTACGCCCGCGAGCGTGGATACTGATGCATGCGGCGCAGGCCCAGATCTTTCTGACCCGGATCGCGAGACAGCCATCGTTTTGATGGGCGACGGATGATTTCTTCGTCCGCGTCGTCGTTCGCCGACTCCCTTGTTCGCCGACCCCTGCATTCCCTCGACGCATAGCAACCGATCTTCCAGAACATGAGTCTACATATCCGAAAAATACAAGTACGCATCCGCCATGGAACAAAAGTCTGCACCTGCCCTCAGCTGCTCACACTCACTGAGCCACGCTGCCCGCCACATCGACGAGTCTCAACTTTTAAATGGTCCGGTCACAGCTCACGGGCCTCATGGCCCGGTTATCGGACACGTCGCTATCTGCAGAAGAGTCATCGGAAGCAGCACCTCCACTCGTACCATGGCCACCCTAGCTGCCGGGAAACATCGTCGGCCCCGCTGCGTCTATTCCATTGCCACTGCCGCCACCGGGAAATATTGTGGCTCAGTAGGATGGAAATCACAATTACTGCCCATTGAATGTTTGCGGACGGGAAGTGTCAAATCATATTGTCATCACCATTTGTCAACTACTGTTTCCGTACAAGAACTATCGGATGGAACAATTGGAAAAAGGCGGTTAATACGAAAGGGGCTATCTCCACCTCAATCCTCGAGCCTATAATTGAGTTGCGCGAGAAGATCTCCTTCGCTGTAGAACATACTAGAGATCAGCACACATCCTATGATAGTCATCAAAGACACTCGCCTATTGAATGCAGCTTTGTTGATGAGGAAATCGTCATCACCACGGAGCACGAATTTCCATGACTTTCCGAAGAGCTGTTCAATCTCCCCCTTGAGGTGGTTCATGGTATCGGATATCTCATTTTCTTTCTTCCCAATGTGGGACTGAACATCGTTGAGGATGCCCTGAAGCTGCTGTTTTGCGTTTTCCTGCACCCAGAAATATCCCTGTTGTGAACCAATGTCCACCTTGACGTTCTTGACCTCGATCTTCAGCTTGCCATCATCGACACCTTGCAGCACGAGCTCTGCATTCCACCTGAAGACATTGAAAACCCTAAAGATTGATGAACTAAGCAAATAACAATGGGAAAAAGAGAGTGCCTCGTACCAGGCGGGCTTAGTGACTGGCAAACATTAGTGTAAGAGATTAATGAACATTAAAGTTGAATGCAAGACAATACTAACTCCACGACCACACTTCCGTTCTACCACCGAGCCTGCATGACACCATTGATTACGAAAGTTTCAATCGAGAACACAACTTACTTGATTACACATTGATCATTTGCATCTAAGCCAATGGGGATTTCCAAATCGTTCCACACGTTACACGTCTGTTGGACGAACTTCTTAATGTCGCTCCCCTCTGTCTTGGTCATCGTATAGGTGTAGGAATACTTTAGAATGGTAGCATTGATATTCTCTGCGTCATATATCCAAGGGGTACGGCTCGCTTTCTGGAAAGCCATTAGTGTTCCGAACAGAGCCCGGGAAAAGCCCATTGGCGAACATACCTCATGTCCAAAATGACCGCTTCTCAGGCTGTAGGGTGCAGGTTCCGTGCTGGGGGCATGATCGATTACGGTGACCCAGGTGGTCGCATTATTCAATGGAGCAAGCTGGGGAAGTAGCCATTCATCCAGGAAGGCTTTTAGAAGAGGTCAGGCCTAGGAAGGTGAACGTCAATCAAACCAAGTGCGCTACTCACTGTCTTTCGAAAGGCAGAGAGTGCCGTCATATCTCGGGGTAGTGGGGACAATCCCTAGACATGCGATAAGTCAGTGAAGCTGCCGAATGAAAGGTTCTATTTGGCGCCCACAATTGGCCTGAACAAAATGATTTTTGTCAGACGTATTTGAGCAAGGCGATGAAAACGTGACTCACAGCAGGGAATGGCAGAAGATCAGGAGGAAGTTTTCTCTCCTGCGTCTTCGATACATCATTAGTTCGAACATGTTTGTTTTCCACAACCGCGATCGACATACCATTTGGAGATAGACTACCATGTTGTTCTCGCCTTTTTTCGTCCCCTCATCGGATGCCGTAACGAAGGGAAAGTTCTGGAAATTCAAAGAAGTCGGCGCGAAGGTAGGGGAGTGATTCCCGGATTTCTTTAGAATCGGAAGGTAGTGGATCGTCGAGTAGAAGCCATTATTGTCCGTTTTGAGCTTGTTGAGGTAGGTCTTGACGTGCGTATGGAAGTCTTCTTTCGAGTCGTCACTATCAATGACACTGAGTGTTGGGTCATAGGTAGAAATATCGCTCGCTGGAAAACAACATTGAATACAGTATCGGAAGGGAGGAGAAAAGAGGTATCATACGCCCGAAGTTGAGAAGAAGTTGGTGAACGCTGTAGTCATTCGGATTGGTCAAAGAATCCCGAACGAACTGAGGGACCTTCGCGGCTTCCAATTCCAGCAAAGTCAGGCGGACCCTGGAGACGACCCGCCAGTCCTTGATCGTGGCACTCTTTTTCCTGAGTCACACTCAGTGTCAAACAGAATCTGTTCACAGTAGGAGCTTACTCTGGCTGGAACCTGCTACCGCCCCAGTAGTTGAACGTACCGGACTGGCCTTCAAGTTAGACAGCGGGAAAAAAAGAATTCAGATATTAGAGCACTTTGAGCTTCAATATGAAGTGCACAGTCTGCTTTTCGTCGGTTCCAAGTAGTAACTCGACCTCCGATGGATCGAGTCCAGCTTTTACAATCTGACTGTAACGCTACGTCAACACACCTGTGCACAAGTAAAGTGTGGACGACGTACGTGTAATCATCGTCCTCAGAAGTACTAGTAGTGAACTGACGCAGAGGCGAATCAGCGTCGGCGTTCTTGCACATCCGGTTTATCTGGCGGTTGATAGCGTGCTGCGAGACGGCAGTAATCTGTTACGAATGAGTGCTTGAGGACAGCGGGAAATAAAAGAATCATATACCTGATCATAGCAGTGTATCTTCGTGCCCGTGAAGCGTTCGGAGGCTAACCACTTGTAGTCGTCAATCATATTTGTTGATCGAGCTGCGATGGGATGGTAGGAAACGGCAAGTGGTTATGGGATGGGGACTGCAAAAACGATTACGGTTCTTATAGGTGGGGGGTTCTTTGCTGGCAGTAAAATGCAACTCTACAAACAACAGACATGACGGTTCTCAGGAAGAGCGCTCAGAGTGCTGAGTTTGTTTTGCCAAATCGATGAAGCCATGAGGCTGGGTACACCACGAGACCAAATGTTAGTTGGGGAAAAAGTTTGCCCCCCAGAAAATCTGATTGGAGAAGCCCTGTCAGACAAGTGGCCAATAATTCGCACGATGTCAACTTCCCTAGTAGGACACAGGGGTCGAAAAATAAAATGGGGTACTACTACCAGATCGAAGTAACCCCATGGTTATTCGGCAAAACAAACCCAGCCCTCTGGCTCTCAGCAAAACCTTAGTACCGTCATGTCTGGTTCTTGTAGAGTTTCATTCTACTGCCGACAAGTCTTCCCCATTTATAAGAACCGTAGTCGTTTTTGCAGTCCTCATCCCACCACCCCCTGCTGTTTCCTACCATCTCATCGCAGCGAGATCAACGAGCATGACTCAGCCTCCCAATGTCGACTACAAATGGTTAGCCTCCGAACGCTTCAGAAGTACGAAACTGCACGGCTATGATCAAGTATGCTAATTCTTTTGTCACCGACTGTCCTCGAGCGCTCATCCGCCGCAGATTACGACCGTCTCGCAAGACGCTATCAACCGCCAGATGCAACTGATGCACAGGACCAGTGCTGCTAATTCGCCTTTGCGTCAGTTCACTACTAGTACTTCTGAGAAGGATGATTACACGCACGTCGTTCACGTTCCTTGCCACAAAGCTGTATTGACATAGCAACACAGTCAGATTGTGAACGCTAAACTCGACCCGTCCACGGTAGAGTTGCTACTTGGAACCGACGAAAACCAGACCGTGCTTTTCACTTTGAAGCTCAAGGTGCTCTAATATTGGAATCTTTTTACTTCTGTCTGATATGAAGGCCAGTCTGGTACGTTTAACTATTGGGGCGGCACCAGAGCGAGACCCGAGTAAGCTCCTAGTATGAACATATTTGGTTTGACACTCAATGTGGCTTAGGAAAAAGAGCGCGACGATCAAGGACTGGCGGGTCGTTTCCAAGGTCCGCCTGAATTTGCTGGAATTGGATCCCGCGAAGGTTCCTCAGTTCATTCGGGACTCGTTGACCAATCCGAACGACTACAGTGTCCGCCAGCTTCTTATCAACTTCACGAGTATGACATCTCTTTCTTCTCCTCCTTCTATATTACATTCAAGGTTGATTGCCAGCTGCCGATATTTCTACCTATGACCCAACACTGAGTGTCATCGATGATGACGAGGCGAAAGAGGACTTCCACAAACACATCAAGATGTACTTCGACAGGTTGAAAGCTGACGATAATGGCTCCCACTCGACGATCCACTACCTTCCGACTCCGAAGAAACCCGACACTTACCTCGCTCCTACTATCGTACCGACATCTTTGAATTTCCAGAACTATCCCTTCGTTCTGACGGGCTGGAGCCAAGGGGGGGAGAAGAATAACGATAACAACATGTTAATCTATCTTCAGATGGTATGTCGATTACGGTTATGGAAAACAAACATGTTCGAACTAACGATGCATCGCAGACGGAGAACAGAGATTTTCCTCCCGACCTCCTACCAGCCCCTACTGTGAGTCGCATTTTAATTGCTTTTCTCAAGCACGTCTGACAGGAATCATTTCGTTCAGGCCAATTGTGGGCGCCCAATATGACTTTGCATTCGCCAGCTTCACTGACTTATCGAATGTTCAGGGGTTGTCCCCACTACCCCGAGATATGACGGTACCGTCTGCCTTTCGAAACGCAGTGAGTAGCGCACTTTGTCTGATTGTCATTCACCTCCCTGGGCCTGACCTGTTCTAAAAGTCTTCCTAGACAACTGGCTGGTTCCCCGGCTTGCTCAGTTTAATAATACGACTACCTGGTTTAGCGTCATCGATGATGCCCCCGGCATGGTACCTGTACCCTATAGCCTGAATAACGGTCATTTTGGGCCTCCGGGCTACGAGGTATGTTCGCCGATAGAGCTTTTTCCAGGCTCTGTTCGGAACGACTCATGACTTTCTAGAACGCGAGCGGTACTCCTTGGAAATATGACGCAGCAAATAACAATAATACCGTTCTAAAGTATACCTACAGCCGTGATGGCGTGATTACGACAAAGGGCAAAGACAATATAAAGTTTGCCCAACAGAAGGTCAATGTATGGAACCATTTGCAAATCCCCGTTGGCTTGGATGCAAATGATGAATCTGTAATCAAGTAAGCTGCGTTTTCGACTGAAACTTTCGTAACTAATGGTGTCATGTAGGCTGAGTGGTAGAACGGAAGTGTGGTCGTGGAGTTAGTATTGGCCTGCATCCAACTATCATGTTCGTTAACCTCTTCTACCTATGTTTCCAGTCACTATGCCAGCCTGGTACGAGGTGCTCTCGTTTTCCCGCCGCCATTTACTCACATAGTTCATCCATCATTAGGACTATCAATGTCCTCACGTGGACGGCCGAGCTCGTTCTGCGGAACGAGCCGCACGGCACTGAGAATGGCAAGCTAAAGATTGAGGTCAGGAACGTCAAGGCGGAAGCGGGTATTGGAGAACAGGGATATTCTTGGGCGCCGGACGACGTAAAACGGCAGCTTGAGGGCGTCCTTGAGGGCGTTCGGTCCCACATCGAAAATAAATCAAGCGAGTTATCCAATACCATGACCCACCTCAAAGGGGACGTCGACAAGCTGTTCGGAAAGTCGTGGGCATTCATATTCGGTGGAAATGACGATTTCTTCATCGACAAAGCTGGATTCAACAGGCGAGTGCCTTAGATGAGTATCATGGGATGTGGGCTGATCTCTAGCATGTTTTACAGCGAAGGAGATCTTCTGGCACAACTCGTTTATCAGCTCAAGGCTTGACGCAATCCCTTTTGTACTATCAGTCTTTTGTCCAATTATTCTATCTGATAGTTCTCGTACCGACCCTGTAATAGTAGTTGAGAACTTGGGATGTGACAATATGATCTGCCGTCAAAGAATTTCTTACCTTGATGGAAGAAACCTCGAACGAGCACAAAAGGAATGGTGGCAATGAAACCAACCCGATCAAAGTCTCTTGGATTTCAGCACATAGCGACGTACGAGGAAATGAAATGGCAGACGGTGAGGCAAAGCTTGCCTCAATGGGAAAAACTAGTGCAACGGATGCCTTGCCACACCTGCTACGTCACCCTCTACCGAAAAACGCGTCGGCGGTAAAACAAGATTTCCACGAACGACTCAAAACACGTTGGAAAAAGCGATGGAAGAACTCAAGTCGTTACGATAAGTTTTCCCGTTTGGACAATCAATTCCCCTTTTCGAACTTTAACAAAGCGAGAGACAGTCTAACAAGGCAACAGGCCAGCCTTATTGTACAAACTCGAACCGGGCACGCCCCAATCGACGGGTTCCTTCACAGAATCAAAAAACGCGAAAACGCGAAATGTGACTCATGCCTAGAGAACTTTGGGATAGACACAACGGAAACCGTACGACACTTCCTATTTGAGTGCAAGACGTAGTACGAACGGGAACGCCATAAATTCGCGAGAGCAATAGGAAGACGATGATCGAAGGACATGAAATACATAACGTCGAAACCCGAAAACATAGAGAAACTAGCGAAATACGTGACTGAGACGAAACGATTTGAACAAGAGACTAGGTGAAGTGTCAACTCACTAAAGTGGAATCGCTGATAATGCAATAGTCTAGTGCCGAAGCGCGAAAAGTGAAGGGCCTGCCGCCGCGCAGGACGACTACCGGTTACGGCAAACTAGCCTGCTCCGAGAGTCGGCCGGTACCTCAAACACTAACCGACCCACAGGAACAAGCCAATATCCCGTATCTGCTGGTCAGAGTGCGGCCAGAAGACCAGTCGGTACCTAAACGCGAACCCCGAGAAGTTATATACCTGTCCTGCTCGTCAAGGGTGCCCCGTTAACGGCGTTTCCGTGCTGGGCCGTCGGGGGATGCCACCAAAGGGTGGGCCGTCGGCGGTGCTTACGAGGACCCCGGGACAGACACTGCGGTAACTTGCCTCTATAAATAATGGATAAATAGGGAACAAATAATGGAATAAATTGTCGTTAGGACCAGATTGAAAATTGCGAGCTCATGGGAAACAATAGTTTCAATGTCTCCTCCCTGAGGATTGCGATATAAACATGCTCATAAAGTTCGATTATATTCAGTCGCGTGACCATATCCTGTCCATTGATTGGTTATTCCCAATATCTTCGAGATGTAACTGGTTGATAAATCTAGAGTAAATAACAGATAACAAGGGGAATATAATATTGGTGAATTCTGGGATTTATCAGGTCCCCAAATCGTGGCACACAGCGTGATATATTCCTCAATATATTTGACATATATCCAGTGTTCATTGAGGCAAATTACCGCAGTGAGAGGGTCATTAGGTGCCCTCGGTTCAAAAAAAGTGATGTCTCATATAGGCAACTCCGCCTCTGTAGACAATACTGTACTATTACGACCGTTTGTCCGCGGGGTGTGACCTGTGACACCAAATGTCCATTATCCCAAAGGTTCCAAAGTCCATGTGATCTGTGACAGGTGTCCATTCTGGGACCGTCTGACAGA
>Ga0307516_10007432_pt1 | contig 12600 bp, 3 predicted proteins | sample 19_EM_MG_FD_203310 | JGI IMG/M metagenome (GOLD analysis project Ga0307516, IMG submission 203310) | Populus trichocarpa ectomycorrhiza microbial communities from riparian zone in the Pacific Northwest, United States - 19_EM | ecosystem: Host-associated > Plants > Roots > Unclassified | place...
TAATGTAGACTATGACTTTCGGCTATGAAAGAAAGGGATTTATAAAGCTCAAAAAGTGTTTCAAGGTTTTTAAAACCTAGGATCACTATAATTTGCTCGACTCAATGTGTCCTTTAATAGTTTTTTTTTATTTTTGTTGTTTTCTTTGATTTGCCTTTTTTATTGCTTTGGTGGGGCATCCTTATTTTGTTTTGATTATCATTTTTTATTTTGATTTGGGCATGCCTTTTAAAATTGGAGTTTTTTGGGCTCTTTCACCCTTTTAGCTTTCTCACGACTTTTTCATCAATTATCAGAATTTTACTTACTCCCAGTGTAGGGTGTGATCCTAGTCGAGATTTTTATGGAAAAAAAATATTTAGGCTAGAAAAAGAGCCACAAGGGATATATTCATTTTATAACGTGAAAGGGATAACAAAGATGATCTTTTTTTTTTTAAGCGCAAGTGATTAAAACCAATAAACTTTGACCCCGTCTAGTGTAATGATTTGGACTTTGTAAAGAAATGCATTTCACAAGTACATGAATAGTGAATCCACTATATATCATTATGCGTACATCTAAAATATGGTTTAAGAAACATAGTATGAGGATGACTGTTCATTTTTCAATTCATATATTCTACTTTAGAGTTTGGTCACCTAAATGAGGGAGTCGTTTGATGCATTTTTCTTCCTATAAATAAGATGTTAAACTGTTGTTTTAAATAATCATTGAATTATTTCTGAAATAAAAAAAAAGTTTAATTTTTTTGAAATTCCATTACGAAAAAGATTTTTTTGTAAAAGAAATAAGTTGAGCTTATGAGATCATACAAGGCTATAAAGGTGCGTTTGTGGGTTCTTTGGGATTCATTTTCTAGATTCTTAAAAGTGGATAATGTTTGGTTTAACACAAGAGACACAATGAAAGGAAAAACTCATTATTTTATTAAAACTTAGAAGAAGAGGCTTAACAACAAAACCTTATGCCAATATTTTGAGCCATAATTGCTAGCAAGATAAAATATAGTAGAAATAAAGCACATAATAAGGTAAAACACTTAACAACCATTAATTAGAACTTCTGGAATCTCCCAGTCATTCAAACTTTTATGAGCTCATCAAACGTGCATCTTCTTGATAGTCAGTTGAGCTAATAAAGTGGCCTAATGACATTGTGGTCAACTTCGAAAAAGAGGCTTGACAACAAAAACTTTATGTCAACATCTTAAGCCATGATTGCTAGTAAGGTAAAATATAGTAGCTAAATAAAGCACTTAATAACTATTAATTGGAACTTTTGGAATCTCCTAATCATTAAGCTTTTACGAGCTCATCAAACGAGCATCTTCTTGATAGTCATTTGAGCTTATAAAGTGGCCTAATGACATTGTGGCTTCATATTTAGGGCATTTGATCTCTTTCTGATAATATATCTTCCATTATAGCTTGAAATGGAAAACACGCATGGAGGTGACCATTTTCTTGTTGCAACATGTTGATACTTCCAGTTTTGAAATTGAAAAGCATCACGTTAGGAAAATACCTTTTCATTAATACAATGTCAGTATTTTAAAAGGAAATAAGGCTCATATAGGGTTCTTTTTATTGCAACTTTTATAGTTATTGTATATCTTTTATGCCTCTCTCTCTTTAGTTATAGCTTTTCATGACCTATAATTAGAAAATGTTGTTTATGTTAATGTACATGCCACGTTTCCAATTGGTTGGTTATACATAGCACTAAATTTATTCATGCAAAATATATTTATTATTAATAAAAGCATTATTTATCTTTAATATTCATTTATGTTTGATTAGTGAGTCTAAAGTAAAGATAAAATCATTAGGATAAAAATATTTTGCAAAGAAAATTATAAAATTGTTATAATTATGAGATTCCTTTTGCATCAAAGTATTGTTCCTAAATATTTTTGGTCCATGCTTTATTAAAATTAAACATTAATTAGTGTTTTTGAGTCTGATACGTATTATGTTCTTTCATTTATGAAATAAAACAATTATTTTCATAAGTTAAGATATAAATAATACCTAGAAATAATATGCAAGTGCTTATTATATGACATGTACATTGAACTTATCTATATAAGCATTCTATATGGAGAGATCACCTATATCTACGCAAAGTCTCATATGATAATTGTGTAAGTGATCTTTAGACTTAAGATCACTAACAGCCTATTTGGAACCAAATCATATGCTTAATTGCATTCAATTCATTAGAAAATTTAAATTCAATATATTGCCTATTACAATTCATATGTTTAGAATAAAATACTAAATCACATAATTGAATTCAATTATATTATTTGAAATGTGGAAATAAATTGAATTGACAATATTGACTATTTCCCCCTTAATTTATAAATTATTTTTGTTACATAAATCATTTTTTTTTGTCACAAGGATGTTTATATTTATTTAAAATAATATAAAATATAAGCAATCTTGTTATTCTTTCATTTTTTTTTTCTTAATACACATGTCTATAAGTTTAGAAATCAAACTCAAAGCTCCTATTATGTTGCATATTCAAACTATAGAACAACTAAGCATTTTGATAAATAAAATAAGAAGAAGTAATGAATACAAGTGATTTGGCATATTGCATTTCTGTGTAGTTAGAAAAAAAAATAGAGTATGGATGAAATGCTATATTCAGAGAATACAAAAAAGTGAAAATAACATAAAACTTTAATTAATGAAAATGACTAGTTATTATATTCTACAATGGTGATAGAATATAATTATGGTTACTATTTATAAGAGCATCCACATCCAAATTACTTATGCAAAGCTCAAACTAGGTTGTTAAATCTTGGTTTAGTGCTTCCAAATTTAGCCTAACATTGATTTCCAAATTGAGCCATTTTTTTTTAAGAAGCTAGGGCATTAACATACAATTAGTTGAACAATATGGATTCCATATTTGATTGAAGGGTTTAATACTCGAAATGCACACTTCGATAATGTTGATGCTATTATATTTTCTGAAAAAGGTCACATTTCTTTTACAAGTTTTATTATCATTTGAAGTAGCTTTATCATTATAAGGACTCAAACTTGAGAATGAATCCACAATACCATCCAAAAGGGTGATCAAATTACTAGTCAATCGATAAAGATACTTTCCCTTAAAACCTACATCTTATTTACTAAAAAATAATTAAGCCATGATGGTTTCTCCTCTATAATTGAACATTGGGAGGGAGATCTATGGTGTTGTGGATATGAATCATGAATTGAATAAAAAATAACATGCTTTTGAAATGGGCAGCAAAGAGGAAACAAAGATTGCCTTGACATGGTAAAAACCAATAACAGGGTTTGTTAAAGCTTTAACTCTCACATATATCCATTCTTCGGCTTGTATTGTATAAACCTCTTAAAGGAAGAAAAGAACAAAACATGTTCCTTCACTCAACAACTTTAGTGTAATGTCTCTTACAACATCTAACCTACCTTATCGGTAAAAAAAATTTATAATAAGAAAAGATTTATAGAACTTGTAAAAGGAATCAAAATAGAGAAAAAAAAGAGATAGGCAATAACCAAGATTTGTCATATTCATTAAACAAAACATGTTTTGCATCATATATTTTTGTGTGAGAGTTGTACAAGTTATATTATAAAATATACGATACAAATAAACACCTAAAAACACATATAAAAAGCTAACACACAAAGACATTGTAATCCATCTCTTCTAAAAGTATTTTAGGAGATTTTTCATCGATGATTTGTGTGGATTAATGTTATATATAATATATTTGAACGACATGTAGTTTGTAACAATACAACCTTGAAGATGTTGATCAAATCTTAGAAAGAAGATATGATCTTTAGATAATTTTGCTCAAACCCTAAACGACCCTAAATTACCTAACACGATCCTTGAAACTTCTAAAAAAATTTAAATTATTGTTTCCACTGCATCCCAAAATTTTGAAAAACTCGATAATATTTTTAAATGTCGCGGTTGGGAACTATAGTTGTCTTAAACACTAAAGTTCCCAATTATAATTTTTCATTTACTGAACTATTTTTTATTTATTTTTAGGTGTGCTAATTTACCTTTTTTTTAAAAAAAAATTGTTCTAAGTGGTAAAAACACCCTTCCTTCTTACTCTGTTTTGCAAATACTTGGGTAAGCCTAACCGACGACCAACATGAAAATCATCATAATATAATTACATTTATTTTTGTTTGTTTTGATCATAATTACTTGTGAAAGTGATCTATGCCCGTTTGTTTTTCATAAATTTTTTTTTTAGAGTGATTTTTATTAAAAGTAGATTCATTGAAAATAGATTACGTTTTATATTTGGTAGTGTCATTTAAAATAAGTTGAAATTTTTTTTAGTGTTTAGCTATGCTATGAAAAATAGGCTGAAAAATAACTTATTCAAATATTTTTCTTTTCAAGTTTATTAACAGAATAAAGATCAAACTATACAGATTAAAAAGCTAAAGGAAGATGAAATTGAAAAAAAAAATTTTAATTTCATAAGTTATTTCAAATAAAATAAATAAAAATTTAAAAAATATAGACTAAATCTGATAAATAAAAAGTTAAAGGAGTATTAAATTAAAAAAAATCTAATTTTATAAATTATTTTAAATAAAATAAATAAAAATTAAAACAATAAAAAATATCTAGTGATTTTTTAAAAAGTATTAGAAGATGTTTTTCATATAAAATATATGAAAAACGTTTTTTTAAGTTAATTTTTTTTATTGTACTGAAAAAAAAAACAATTTTTTTAAAAGTTATCGAATATTGAAAAGTACACAAAGTCATTCCATAAAAGTATCTTCCTAAAACAACGGTGCACTAAAGTAAATCCAAGTTCTAGTAATTCACCAGGGTGACCTTATGTGATAAGACGTGCATCACGTGAATATCACAAGGCCCGAGATTCACCGTCCAATTGTGGTTCTTCCCTGCAAAATTATTTGAACCAACGTTTGGAAGCACGTGGAAAACGAGCGGTATTAGGCACCGCGTACGTTCTCTCGTCCATTTAACAGACAAACATGACAGTTGTAACAGACCACATGTTAAATTATAAAGGTGCCACGTCAATACTGGAATTGATAGTTCAACCCCAGACACACGCGTCCCTATATACTCTCATGTCCGGTTTCGAGCCACGTCACAGGTTTATTGAATCTGTAGGGTCCCTCACACTAGAGCTATGTCGTTTATCCCTCCTTACGTTGAAATGAACAGAGGATACAATTATTTTTTTATGCGACTTTATTTTATTTTAATTAAGGTTGCTGTCTCCTTTAGAACCGTCAATGAGATAAGCGAAAGGTAGTCCACGTCATGGAGAACTGTTGACAGCTATAACGCATAAATCGGTTTATTATTGTTTCTGTCCTTTTGTTATAAAATTAGTTATTTATTTATTTTCTTAAAAATTGAATGAAAAAGACAGCATCTCTATCTCTTTTTCAGTGTGTTTTTTTTTTCTTCGTCCTAGGGGTTTGTGGAGAGAGAGGATGATACCTTCAAAAGATCCCATGATTCCCGCTACCGTAAACCGTATGCGTCTATCGTACTTTGCATACTGTCTTTTTTTTTTTCTTTTCCGTATTCGTTTTTCTATTATTAAAACCGAACGGTGCGTGTTAGCATCTCGAGGATAAATGTAAAGAATATAAAGAGTAGAAAATGTCACCGTTTTAAGATATGCCTGTCTTTTTTTTTTTTTTTAATACTGGTGCCACAAGCAGTAAGAAATTCAATAAATTAACCATTTAATAGGTAACCCAGTAGTGATAAGAATTTAGGATCAAAGAGTTTACTTTTCATGTGATTTCAGGTTCGAGCCATGTATTTGTTTATATGATGATTACTCGGAGGCTTATATGTTCATTAACTTCAGAGTTTGTGGAATTAATCGAGGTACGTGTAAGCTACTGTTAATAAAAAAAAAATTACAATAAATTAATTGCTTTAAAGAAGAACCTGAGTTTTAAACTAGTCAGATCTTCTTCATTTTTTTGAACCAATAGGAGCTAGGAAGTACTATAGACCATAGCTTGCAATTTATTTACAAGGAGGTAAATTTTCTTGCATCTTTAATGTTATTTATATAAACGATTCTAATGAGGTCAGAGAAAGTAAATATAATCCCATTTTTTAACATAAAAGTAATCCAAAAAAATAAAATTTAGGAATTATTTTATCACGAGAAAACAAAGAATTTTGTAGATATAATATATGCAAGAAAGAAACACAAGATATTTTTATATGATGGTTTATTGACCTGAAACCTCTCATGTCGTGAGATGTTTGGTCAAGTAGAAGGTCCAGTACCCGAAGGAGTGTTGACTTTATTCCCCTTTGTTTCTTGAATGATTAACATTTTGAATATGTTTGGTGAGACGTGACCTAAATTAGATTATGATATACGGTGCTAACTGTATAAACTTAAAATAAGTATTGTCGTGTAGTTGATTTTTTATATAATATATAGTTGGATTACAACATCTGTTTTTTAATTAAAAACTGCCATCCTAACTGACTATATTGTAAAATAAAAAAAAACAAAAAAAAAACAAGTTGAGTATGTTTGGGAGTATGGTTGTGGTTGCTTTTGAAGGTGCTTTTCACTTAGAAATGTATCAAAATAATATTTTTTTATTTTTTAAAAATTATTTTCGATATCAGCGCATTAAAATATATAAAAACACAAAAAAATATTAATTTGAAGTAAAGAAAAAATAAAAAAATTTAAAATATTTTTAAAACACAAAAAAATAAACAGTAACTTAATCTTCCTCACGTTACAACCACTTCAATTCTCCACAAAAATAAAAACTTCTTTCTTTACGTAGCTTTTCGTTCTCTTTTGTGTTTGGTCTTCTTTAGCTTTTTCAAATGTGTTGCTGATCTCAACGCTCTAATTATGAACGTTAATTAGGATATTCTAGTTTGGATGTCGGTATTATTGTGGGGGTACTCAAATTCTTTTAAACGTAAATAAGATTGTTATATCTTATGAGTTGTTTTTGATATTATTATTAAATTTGAATATATAATATTTTTAAATTTTTTAATATTTTTTTTATTAATATATCTCTTGTTTATTGCAGTCAGCATAATAATTTTAACTAGAAATATTTTTTTAATTTTAAAAAAATATAATTATTAAAGTAAGTTAAAAGAATAATATATCAAAATAGTATGTCTATATTTTGTGTAATTGAAAATTAATATAATTATTAATAAAGCAAAATCATGTTTCAAATCTATTCAAATATTATAATAATAAACAACTAATTTCAATCGAAACTTTATAAATTATTTATTTTTAATATTCTTATTTTAAGATCAAATACATAACAATTAAAAAAACAAATTAGTAAAATTTAAATAAAAATTTATGATAGTAATTAAAAATCATGTTAAAAAGTTGAAGAGTAAATGAATCCAGTAGATTTTTCTTAGAGTATCAACAAAAAAAAAATGTAAGAATCTTATAAGATTATCAATTAACATGTATGATTTAATTAAAATAGATAAATTACGTAGTGGCTACCCTTGAAATATTTTACGAAAGAAGTAAAGAGGTTTAAAGTAAATAATAATAATAATAATAAATGACAAGAAATTGCTATCCCAATGAATTCTTGATTTAGAAGATTGGCAATTGCCTCGTGGCATGAATGTATGAAGAAAATGTGAACTTCTCTACAATAGTTTTGAAACCCGACCTGTCCCAGCGGATCGACCCAGGACCCGGAACTGTAATCGAGCCACGTTGAAGAAAAAATAGGAAAAGTCATGACCCAGTTGACCCGATAAAACCCGGTTGCAACCCGTTGACTTTGTTTTTTATTTTTTTACTAAAATAACATCGTTTTGATTTTTTGAAAATAGAAATTGACCCGGACGACCCGGTGACCTGGTCAAAATCAGAAACACAGGTCTTGAACCGGACCGGATTTAAAAATTATGTTCTCAACCTCTATCCTTAAACAAAGAATCTTATATAAGAAATATAAAAATTTACTGAACTAAAATAAAAGAATCATTTTCAAGAATGATCCATTAATAACCTTTTTGTCAATCTAACCGAACAAACAATTCACAATTTAGCCCTCACATAAGAATAAAATTTTAGACTATCCGTAAACCTATGAAGCCATCTATCATAGCCGAACAAACAATTCACAATTTTACACAAACGATCTCCATCACTAAGTACAGTTTGGGCTGTTCTTGCTAACAATGTTTGTAGTGATTTTCACCCGATCATTGGGAGGCTTCACCTCCTACTATATTTAACAGTATTATTAATAAAAATATTTGTTAATATTTACATTTACAGTAAATTAGTACATTCCCAATGGGCTCATGAATAGAAACAATCCATCGAAAAAACTTTCGACGATAATTTATGGTTTGTTAATAATAAATATATTGATGGATTTACAAATAGACAAAACGCGCCAAAAAAAATTTATCCGCTTTATTCCATCGGTAAATTTAACATATCACCGACAGAAAAATCATGTGTAATGTCATCGATGTTTTTATTTGTCTATCAATATATCCATCAGTAAATATAACATATCACCAACAAAATACATCTGTAATTTTTTAAGTGAGTGAACAATAGCAATGACATTTACAATAATTCTTTTCCAACTTTCTCTAGAAGTTACCAACGGAGTTATTCCGTTGGTAACCCGGAGTTATTCTATTGGTAACCCTGTTAGTAATATTTTAAAAATATATATTCTTTAAAATTATATTGAACATAAATAGAAAAATAATTAAAATAATATAAAATTCAAATACTTACTACAATTAAAACATTTGTACTTTCAAATACACTAAATCTAAAATAGAGACAGTAATGAAGAAGGAGGAGGCTAGTCGTCGCCGAAATCGTGATGCCAATTAGGGGATGCACATGTACCACCCATATGTGATCTCATCTTCATGACCAATCAGCGGAGTTCTTCATAATCGACAATGAGTCGTTTATATTTTTCATTAAGATGAGTCATTTGAGCATGTACTTGTTGGTCTAAAGCGCTGTGAACTTCAAAGTTTGAGTGCTCAGAATTGATTGTAAGCATCTAATGGTTGAAGAACTACGGGCCATCCACAAGTTCTTGGCCGTAGTGTTTGAGAGTTAATACATGCAATTTTTATCGTGTTCACTAGACGATCTTGCCTCCAAATACAAATCTGATTTGAGATCCGGAGGGTCGAAAGATCATTTTCATATCTCTCCTTCAACTGACTATTATATATATCCTGAAAAAAAATTCATCAAATTCAAGGAAATAATAAATTAAGAAAAAAAATAATTGAAAACCAACATACCACAAAGTGCTGAGCTCGGCTATCCACGAATTGTTGCACCTCTTTTTAGCAGTCATCACTTCATATATGTGTTTCAACAAAGTTCCATCGAGCTAGGCTCGTGTCTAGGAACTATAGCATGTAAGAAAAAAATATTGTCAGTTAAATATATTTATAAAAAATAACTAATAAAAAAATAGATGTAATAAAAACAATCCTATCATCCGCTTTACATGTGAAATGAACAGAACAAAACTGCTAGTGTGTGTTGTAACATAACCATGAACACACCGGTTCTGATTTTTTGCACCAGAATATGACCATTGTGTGAAACGCGTGGACATGACATGTTGAAAGTGTTTTGCCCATACAACATCTAAGATGTACGACGGTCTAAAATCCTTCCAAACTGCCATGTCTTTCAAGCCTGAAAGTTCTCTTTCTTTTGTATATATTGTTTTGCTTTTTTTTGCATCTCGTATCAAAAATCACACAACCTATATGGTAGAAACTAATTATTTGTTAGTAAATGAAAAATTAAATTTTAATATTTGGAATAAAAAAAAAGTATCTTGAATTTGATCTTACCTAATTGCAGTATGATTCTCACAAACACTCCTCGCAATATTATTATCAGCTCTCTCTTATTTAAATTTTCTCTTAAAGTAAAAATTTATAAAAAGAAAATTTCAGTAATTTCAATAAACTAATCAAATTAACATAAAAAATATTTAAGTTAATACTAACCTTGAAAACTATATATCGACCTGCGGTATCTATTTAGGATGTTTGAAAACTTGGCTCAATTGAAACAATGGAATTTCTATCAACAATTTAAAGGCTGATGTTATTTCTCTCGCAGCGTCAATGTTTGTAAACCTCAAATTGCATTCATTAAATGAAATTATTTTTTCAAACATTATTTAACATGTCGTTGTAAAATCAAACCAAACTTACATTGAAATGTCGTTCTTCCACTAGGCCTCTTACTTGCAGGTAAATGGATCCTATTGTGAAGGGACTCGCCTCGTACTTGCGGCATAATAATCAACGAGCCCATGTAGTGAGTCGATGCTTGTGCTTCAAGTGCCTATTCTTGGTCGACATCTAATAACTTGTGGTTGCAGCGTCGCTCTTAGAAGAACTAACAATGATCTTGTCCTTACGACGTGCAATAGACTTTTTCTTAGGCATCTACACAAATTAGCAGATAAAAAATGAAATGATTCCTATTTTTAAAAAATAAGTCAGTAAGACCTCCCCTATACAGGAGACTACGCAAAAATTTTAAACCTGCAAACACAACATATATATGCCACAAACCATTTGATTTGATTTAAATTCTACTAACAATTTAGCATAATTCAATTTATTAGCACAATTTTTATTTTCTACATGATAGTATTTTTATCCTAAATTTACAAAAAAAAAATATTCTAAATTTACAAAAAAAAATTTAATTATTCACATTTAATTGAAATTGAACAAAAAATTGGAAACAAACAACTAAAATAATGCAAAAATTATTACAATAACAACTAAAACTCAACGGAATCATTTCTAAATGATAATATTTTTAATCCTAAATTTAAAAAAAATTATTCTAAATAGAATAAATATAAAAATAATAATTAAAATTAATCCTACACATTGAATTCAAATTGAACAACAATTGTTTTTTAAATATCTAAAATTCAAAATAATAATGCAAAAATTATTTCAATAACAACTAAAATTCTTCATATTTATTAATTCATAAAATTAATAAGAACACAAAATTGAACAAAAATAATGCAAAAAAAAAACACAAAAAAAGATAAATGAATGAAAAATTCTTACCTTAATGGCGCGTTTAATTTCGGGTGATAATTAAAAAAAGAAAATAAAAGAGATTGTTATTAAACCCAAAAAAAAGAGGAAGAAAAACAACATTCGTAAGGATGAGAAGAGAAAAGAATGCTTGATTTCAGTTGAGAATAAGAGCGATAAAAAAGAAGAGAAGAGAAAACGAGAGAAATAATGGTGTGAAAGAAGAAGGAAGAAGAAGAAGCCATGGCTATTCTGATTCTAGTGTTTTAATTTAGTTTTTATGGATGGAATTATCGATGGCTTTTCATTCCGTCGATAAAGTCAAATGAAAATTTTTAACTTTAACAAAAATTTTCAGAAAGCCCCTCCAAATATTACCGATGACTTTTTCATTTTGTCAGTGATGCCGTTGAGAAAAAAGTCAACAGTCAAAAGAGCATTAATTATCAGCGCATTGAGAAGTCAACAATTCCTACAGTCTCTAGAATATACTGACTAACACATTCCGTCGGTATACCTATATGTAATGAACACCGTGAATAGAGCCAAGGAGAAGGGGAACAGTTCTCATAGTCATTGGAATATATCGATGAAAAAAATTCTATCATTATACTCATTTGTAATGAATACCATGAACAATACCAGGAAGAAGGAGAACAGTTCCCAAGTCACTGGAATATACCGATGGAAACATTTTGTCAGTATACTCGTATGTTATGTACAATCTGTCGGTATTTCCATCGATGTAAAATAATGTATAATGCCAAATTACATCTGTATTCTCTATCTATCTATCTATCCTATAAATACTTAAATTCATAGCTGCACACATAGCACAATAACACCAGTTCACATCACAATAATAAAATAAATATTTCTTTATCATTTAATAATAAATTAATATCAGTGTCATTACATTGAAGTAAATTTTGTCCATAAAAATTACATTATAGTTTATGGCATTACACATTCGCACTGTGCAGATTAATCATAATTGTCTTCTTTTTCAGCAATTGACTCATCCTCATCTCCATCGCAATTTTCTACGTTGATTTCATCACTATCATCTTCAATAACTTATGCATGTTTGCTGGAGCTCAAAACATCATTCAACTCCTCAGCGTTAATATCAATAAAAATATTCTCGGCGATGTGAAAATTTAAATTTTCTTCAAAGTTATTCGATGGAGCAACTCGATATCGATTCAATAACTCACCAAGTTAAAAGACATCATCTCTTACTTCATCATTGTAATCTTGAACAATCTCGACATAACCCCTGAGTTTGGTTTTTACTATGAATAACCAATCAACTCTTAAACAATCATTTCTAAAGGAAGAAGTGTGTGTGTGTGTGTGTGTAATAAACTTACTGGCATTGCTTATTGAAAGCAAAGACATTATCGACATTGCAGAGTCTAGTCATTGAATTAATTTCGACTAAACTATGATGAGGAT
>Ga0307516_10007434_pt1 | contig 12598 bp, 13 predicted proteins | sample 19_EM_MG_FD_203310 | JGI IMG/M metagenome (GOLD analysis project Ga0307516, IMG submission 203310) | Populus trichocarpa ectomycorrhiza microbial communities from riparian zone in the Pacific Northwest, United States - 19_EM | ecosystem: Host-associated > Plants > Roots > Unclassified | place...
CAGAATTCAATTGATTGTTGGTGAGAGCGAGGTGTTGAGTAGTAAGTGCCTGGGGAATAATCACTGGGGAATTGAGGGGGGTCTGAGAACCGGTCACCGCCGTGTTACGTGCCTCCCGCCACCGCCGCAAATAAAAAACGAAGCTATCTACCCAGTGGCAGCAGATCTCCCACCTGGCCAGCCCGCTCCCAGATATCTCACACCCGGCCAGCCCAGTTACTCAAAAAAATCTACCCACATTCCGGCCAGTTCGTAGATCCAGCCCATTCATACACGGGCCGGCCAGTCTATAGATGGACCAGCTAATCTATAGACCGACCATTCTGCCCACTGGATAGAACAAATATTTTACGTTGTAACGCGGATTGGTAAGAATCCCCTCGTACGCAAGAGGGGGTTTTCGGTGAAAGCGTTACAAGCGCTGGAAGCATGTACACGCTCCCAGCGCGAAATGTTTTTTCCCCGATACAAGCTTGAGGCAGTACCGCATATCGAAGAATGGAGTCCCACTACTGAAGAATTAAAACACAACATCAATGGGATCTATTGCACTTCAACTTTCAGACATATCATCAAGAAGACAGGATTATGGGATACTCTTACGACTATGAAGCCAAATTGTATGTTTAATCACTTTCCTGTTCGAATAGCTGATGCTAAACATATGAAGTCATACGGTACTCTACTATCACTCCAGTGAAACAGTATCACAAAATCAGCAAACAAATCGAACGGCTCCCCAAACGTGACCTTGAACAGTGGGATCTGAAAATGGGTGAACTTCTTGACACTCACTTTCCCATGTCAGGTCTAGCAGTAGGAGGCAGTACAGGTACTAGAGGACGGGTATCTGCCAACCATTCTGACGCAATTTTACTCACACTCCACATGGTCTGGACGGATATGGGTGAAGATATGGATGCGGACTTCAGTGACTGGTTTCATGATTCAGCTATGGAGCGCACTTTTCCCCCAGGTGGGCCTGGGTTGGCTGCCGTACCTACGGCTCCGTCTGAAAGCACACCGGCAGCACCCCAGGAGGCCGCACCTACAGCTCCCACCAACCACACTGTCATAGCTGATGAACCAGTCTTTATTAGAGACGATGCAATGCCAACAAGTGCTGAACGGCGTCAAGGACTAGCACCTCCGCCGGATTCTGATTCAGAGCCTGAACTTCCCCCTTGTCAACCGGATATTAGCAGAAAGGTTAGTTTAGTTGAATGACCCCATAACAAATCAATTTTGTCAGAATAATGGGCGTCCGGAGATGACAGGCCAGAGACGGCGTCCGGAGATGACGGACCGGAGCCAGCACGTCCGGAGATGACAGCTGCCCGATTCTCCGAGCGCCGGCTCGGGAGGCGGCCTTCCGTCCTTTACCCCTGGCGAGTCCCTCACGCCCGTTGTATATAGAGAGAATGTTCCTCCTTCGAAGTTGTATCAATCAACCAATTCACTATCTTCATCTCTATCAATTCCTATATTCCAACAGGTTATGAGCCCGGATTGAACGCTCTGCCAATCCGCTACCCATCGATAGATAATCGCACCTAACTACCATACCGCACTGCGCCTCGCCTCTGCACCTGATCCCTGCACTCTTGTTTTTAAGCCTCAACCCTTTGAGCCGCATCGCGTCGCGACAACATCGCCACCATGGCCTCTACCCGACAAACTGTCAAATTCGAAGTCGCCGAGCTGCTTAATGCACGCAACTACCATTCGTGGAAAAATGACATGAGGGCAGTCCTTACTGCAGAAGGCGCCTTCAAGATCGTCACCCGGAAAGAAACCCCGCCGAACTCTGAAACTTCTGCTGCTGCCCGTGACTTCTTTCGGCGTGCTGACCGAGCAGCTTCGATGATCTACCTATCAGTCGAACCCACCATCCGAACCGTCATTAGTAGTCTACCCGAGAATAAAATCGATGATCCGGCCCGTGTCTGGGAATTCCTTCGCCAGAAATACGACTCTGCCTCCCTGAAATCCGGCCGAAACGAGAGCATCAACCGGTTCCATACCTCGACAGTGAAGCCTGGTACCTCGGTCGCCGAATACATCTCCAGCCTACTCGCCATTCGCCAAGAATTGGCCGGAACCGAAGAAGCGATCTCGGATACCACCGTCGTCTGCCACCTCCATCGAACCGTACCTGAATCGTTCGCAATTACCGTCGGCGTTCTCAAAAACAAACCTTCGGAGGAGCAAACCGTGGATGCTGTTACAGCAGCCCGCATCGAGGAAGAGACATCGCTCGCACGGAGGAACGACCAAGTCGGTTCAAACCTCAACATCGCCGGCACTACCCCACAAGCGCTTGCAGCAAGAACTCAGCACGGCAAGTGACGGGGCTACAGTGGTTATGGCAATCGGAAGCCGTACGGAAGGCCTAGCAATTCAGGGCTACGATACTTTTACTGCACACGAGAGAGACACAAGGAAAGCGACTGCCAGGTGAAGCAAGAGGCAGAGAGGCTCAAAGAAGAAAGAAGCTCTCAGCGACCCTCCGCACAGACTGCCCCGGTGAACTTCGGGGACTACCCGAGTGAGACTGTGGTTCACGGTTTATAGCCGATTGCAGGTATGTTTTATGAGCCCCAAATATTTGGGCGGAGCTGTGTACGCGCTTTGGTGATGACGGAGTCGCTGCGGCACCCCACACCGGAGTTAACGCGCGCGCTCGGGGAGCTGTGTGCGCGCTTGGTGATGACGGAGCAGCTGCAGCGCCCCACACCGGAGCTGACGCATGCGCTCGGGGAGCTGATGTACGTGCTTGGTGATGCTGGAGCTGCTGCGGCACCCCACACCGGAGCTGCCGTGCACTCTCAAAGATGCGATTGCTGTGCTCGCTTGGGAATACGGGAGCTACTGTGGCGTCGCCATACCGGAGCAACCGCACATGCCTTATGACGGAGTTGCTATGTTCGCTCAATGCTGACAATTGGCAGATTTTCTTGTGGATCGGCCTGGGAATCTGCTTGCTATCCAGGGGAAGCATCCGGTGAAGCACATGGCGGGTGATTGAATAGGTTTTCTTTCCCTCTCCTTTTTTTCTTTGGTGGATGCACTCTTTCTCCTATGTCCGTGGTTTTCCCATGAGGTTTTTTTACCCGGTTATGAGTTTTAACGAGGCATCCGAGGATACTGGGTTTTTTCAATATTTTTCCTCCTGCTGCTGTTTGTTTCTGTACTGGCCGTTTCGTTTTCTCCTTCTCTCCTGCGTTCCTTTGCATCTTCCGTACGAGGGGAAGCGTCAGAATAATGGGCGTCCGGAGATGACGGACCAGTGACGGTGTCCGGAAATGACGGAACGGAGCCAGCACGTCCGGAGATGACAGCTGCCCGAGTCTCCGAGCGCCGGCTCGGGAGACAGTCTTCCGTCCTTTACCCCTGGCGGGTCCCTCGGGCCCGTTGTATATAGAGAGAATGTTCCTCCTTCGAAGTTGTATCAATCAATCAATTCACTATCTTCATCTCTATCGATCCCTATATTTCAACAAGTTTATGCTCATTTAGTCAAATAGCGGTCGAGGAAAGATATGACTAGTTCTCCACCACGTCCGCCCTCTCAACGCTCCGAAGCCAAAGTTACCCAGAGCAGCACCGAAGTAGTGAAAGAATAGGAGGGCAATAGATGGTAGATTGTGGAACTTGGTGTTTCCGATTTTATATTGTATTCAGCTTTTATCTATATTCTAAGGTTTTCTTGAATGAGGTGATACTGCTCAAATATCAGCAGTGTAACGGCTGGCGACCGGAACGGGGGAAACAGGGGAAACGGAGAAGTCAGGGGAAACGGGGGAACCGGGGGAACCGGGGCTCGAAGATATTGGTTTGAAAACGGGACTCGACGATATTGATATGTTGGATTTTTATACGACGGGTTCTGTTGCATGAGAGAAGTGAGTACGAGTGCACAAGTGAGTTGTGTGAGTACGAATATGAGTATGAGTACACATGTACATATAGAGGGCTTTCTTCTGCCTGTTGTCCCTTCTTCTTTCTCTCTCATGTAACCCCGTAACCCTTTTCCAGTGGTGCCCTTCCAAACGTTGAAGCGTTCCCAAACGTTGCGCCAATCCAGACCAAAAGTTCCCAAACGCTGAGGCACTCTCGAACGAGGGCGAGCGCTTCGACAAGCGGACGCCGGAGACGGAGGAGACCGGCGAGCGCTTTGACAAGCGGACGCCGCAGACAGAGGAGGCGGGCAAGCGTTTCGACAAGCGGGCACCGGAGATGGAGGAGACGGGTGGGCGCTTCAACAAGCGGGCGCCGGAGACGGAGGAGACGGAGTCGGGCGAGCGCCCCAAGCGGACGCCGGAGACGGAGGATGTTGGAATTGCTTCTCGCCGCTCCGGCGTGGCGCGCCAACGGAAGCGACACCGCAGTAACGGCGGCGGCAGCGACGCAGTGGGGAGTAACGCTGTGGGGAGCAACGCCATAGCAACGGCAACGCCATAGCAACGGCAATGGCAAGGGGATCCTGGTAACGGCGGCTTGGCACTCTTCCATAGCAGCGTCTTTCGCATTTTTCTTCCATACTCTTACATACTTCGACATAGCAATAGAAAACGACTAAACACACCTATCTGAGCCGTTCCATCAAACTTCAACGATCAAATCATCTCGTTCTGATTCTCTCTCTTTTCTTTCTCTCTCTCTGTGTACTTGTGAAGACTCTCAAAAGGAGAACGGTGATCGAGCAATCTTCAACAGGTTATGAGCCCGGAGCCGTAACCGCTCCACATACGATCAAACTCTCGCGCGATAAATAGCTCCTCAGGAGCCAGTGGTAAACATGGGGGCCGTCGATTTCGAGGCCCTTCTCTCTACGTCTCACTCAAGAGAGCATTCTCCTCGGAATAGAGCGCTAACCAACTCAGCAATAGAAGAATTTGCAACTAGCGACGACCGATTCCCCACTCTCCATATCTCCCGACGCATATCTACAACGGTCGTCATCATGAGTGAAGAATCGCTCAAACACCCGCTGGGCAACATCCGCCTCCTCGATCGTACCAACTACGCAGTCTGGAAGGAAAACCATATGAAGGTCCTACAGGGAATAATGGCTTGGAACATCGTGATGGAGAAGGAAGAAGAACAGGAAGATCCGGGAAGACCCAACGACTTCACCAGAAACATCCTGGCACGGAAGGCGCATAAGGACTACAAGCAACAGAAACTGCAGGCCTTGGCCATCATTTACGGTTCCTGTACCAATGCTGTCAAGGTGTACATCAAAGGTATGGACGATCCCGTTCAGGCGTGGAAAGAACTCGAGGCATGCACAAACACGGCGAACTCCTCCGTCGGAAGAATGTCGCTCTTTCGGAAATTCAGCACTCTTCGTCCTACTCCTGGACAGCCGCTCAATGCCTACTTCGCCGAACTGCTTGACATCACCACTGAGCTCGCTGGCTCCGAAGAAGCAGTCTCCGACGTGGTCCTCAAGAATCACATCTATACGACTCTTCCTCCTGCCTATGCAGTCACGATCGATATCCTTCAATCTCGTGCAAGAGTTACAGTTCAAGAGGTTATGGATGCGCTCAACGAATGTAAGACGAATCGATCGATGACAACCAAACCTGATGCGGTTTCCGACGCTCTCTACACCCAACAAGGAGGAAGAGGAGGACGAGGTGGCTACCAGGGAGGATACGAGGGGAATGAGCGCTCTCCGAAGGGGTGGTGTGATTGGTGTAAATCCGGCACCCACTCTACTGCCAAATGCTGGAATATCTTGTATCGTATCAAACGGAATACTCTCATTCCTAGAGGTTTGACGGAGGTCGTGAAGCTGTTGGGATGAATGGGAGTTCGTCTTTTTCGCTGGCCGACCGCGATAACGTTTTTGTTGCGTAGATGAGTTAACGATTGCTGCGATACGAGCTGAATATTCGCTCACTGATCTGTGTCTGCAAAGCTTCCTTTGGGTGAGGACAGTCTTAACTTGTTCTGGCGCAACGGGACACTCTAATGAGATCAACAGAGTGTCGATGTCCTTGTCAGACAGTATCATGGAGGGCAGAAAGGGGCAGAACAGTTTTCTATATCCCGAAGCAGTCCAGATCTCGTTCCGGAGGTCGCAGATCTTCCTATGGGCCAGTTTACGCTCATCTACAGTGAGGAATTTGGTCTTTCCAACCACAACTGGTGGTGAGTCTATATCGCTATCAACATCGGTGCCGACTGCATACTCTACTGTTAATGTCAGTGGAGAGGGGAAAAGCCGCTGTAGGTCTTGAGGTAGTTGCTCAATAGGCGTATGTCTATCACAAGAGCAGGCAGTGCCAGAGAGGCCGACATATGTCTGGGCATCGAACCCAGCTTCATCAAACACCCTGAGTAGAGCAGCACGGCGACACTGTGGTGTATTTAAATACCAGAGGATCCCACGACAGGTGGAAGGGATACTCGCTTTAGGCTGTCGACGATGCATGTGGGTAGGCACTGGTATTTCAGACACCTCGTACTCCACTCGGTTGCTGGCGCTGTTTTCGATTGGGAACATAATTTGATCGTTATCACCCGTAAGTGAACGTTGAGTACATTCAACTTCATCGCCATCGATAGCAGTATCGGGGGATAGGTTGAATGGGAGAGTCGGATCTTCTAATTCATCATATGTTGTCTTTGACCCGGGCCGCCCAGTCGCAAAGTCGTCAATAATACGTAGACACAGGTCAGGATCTTCTATTGGCTTGGCCAATACTGCTAGCGGATTGTCTGTCTGGGGGGAGATGACGTAAGAGCTGGTATACATGAAGATGCCTACTCCTCAATGTGCAGGGTTGCGAGCACGGCGTTCAAACCGTTGCCACATGGTGGACAATGAAAGGGTACTCGGTGCAGTCCACTGAATTACCCTCTCAACGAAAGGGAAATCAATTCCCATTCCAGCAACCTCTGTTGCAATGAGAACTCGGCACTGTCCTGTTCGTACAGCTTCTGTAACCCTTGAACGTTGCTTCTGGCTGAGTGCTGTACTGATCTCCGCAACAGCCAAAAGGTCTGACTATCGCCAGTGCTCAGGTACAAGGTCCCATAGATGATTGCATGCATCACATACAGCCTTCCTGCTGTCCATGAATATGATCGTCTGGGGGATGTGATCGCCAGATCCTGACTGAAGCCAGTCATGGACAACGAAGTCGAGGTCTTGCACCCCTTGGTGATAGGGATGGCAGCTAATGTGACAAGATATCGTATCGTGATCGCAGTCTTGAGTAGAGGGCCAGGGGGCGAGTGGGGCGAGCAGGCCGAGCACGAGAGAAAGATCACGAAAGAGTAGGAGAATTGAGAGATGAACGTAATTCTAGTTACTATGAGATGTATCAAAGTAAGAGAGGAAAAACTAGAAAGAGAAAAAGTTTTCACAGAGTCCCGTTACACCAAACCTTATCCTGCCGGGCCTCCTTGTGCCGTACACTCTAGGCACCTCATATCGAGGGCGAGAAGCCTCTCTCAACACACCCCCTCTTCTCGTCCTCCGCCCCGCTTCAAGAAAATCAACCAAATGCAAAACATATCCCATTAAGTCCTCGCCGACCTCATTAAAACCTCTTAGTAGTGAAAACCCTGTGGGAAAAACACTTGCTAGTAGGAAAAAGAGTGTCGGCTCACGCCCCCTTTTTGGCAATCAAAGAAAAGACAAACTTCGACGAGCACCCCCTTTTTCCAAACAGAATCGCACCCCCTTTTTCCAAGCAGAATCGGTCCTTCAAGTCGAGATTTCCGTGTGCGAGTCCGAGTGCGGATGGTGTGGGGCGAGTTCGATAAGTTGTACCAATTGCTCATGGCGGGGGGCAGCAAGAGGTTTGGTCAGCAGATCTGCAGGATTAGACTCCGAGGTGACATAATGGAACTTAACTAAACCCCTTATCTGCTCGTCGTGAACATGATGGTATTTCACCTCAATATGTTTCGACTTTTAGCGTACAACTCCTGACGCAATGAGCTTGATAGCCCCTTGATTGTCGCATCCGATCGGTACTGCTCGATTGCAAGCCATTACTCCCATTCCGTCCGCTGCTTCCTTCAGCATTCGCTTGAGCCAAAGACTCTCCCGGGTAGCATGTGATGCAGCAATGTATTCGGCCTCCAGGGTGGACAGTGCCACCACGCTTTGCGACTTTGCTTGCCAATGGACTAGTCCTGACATCACAGGCCCGTCGCTGCCATTGGTCGCAAGCCCGAACAAACATCCTCCAACCGACTTCCGGGTGGTGAGGTTTCCCGCCCAGTCAGAGTCAGTGTACCCGACAATGGAGATGTTGGTATCGTGTGAACTTAGGGGAAGTCGGCGATAGTGGATTCGAAAGTCCGAAGTGGTCTTGAGGTATCGTAGCACTCGCTTTGCTGCCGTTGTGTGCATTTCGAGAGGCTGGATATTGTACCGGCTGAGGGCGGTAACGCTGTAGACAATGTCTGGGCGACTTCCTAGGGCCGCGTACATGAGTGATCCGATCATGGAGAGGTATTCTTTATGATTTGCTGGCTTGTCCTCACAGACGGTGTTAGCCAGGTCTGTTTGAGGATCAAGTGGAGACTTAGCCGGTTTTGCATCCATTAGTCAGAATCGTCGTATGATCGTGTTAATATAACCTCGTTGGCCAATGCTGAATCCTCCATCCTTGGTCTTCTCGATCTCGATTCCTAGGAAACGCTTTGCCGCGCCCAAGTCGCACATTTTGTACTTCTTTTGGAGTAGCTGCTTGATCCGATGTCCTTCCTCACCATTATGCGCAATAAGCAGGTCATCCACGTATAGAACTAGGAGAACTCCTTGTTGAAGGTACAGATTCGGATCTTCAGCTGATTGTCGAAATCCTATGGATTGCAAGTATTCGTCGATATCCTCATACCAGAGTCTGGGTGCCTGTTTCAGTCCGTAGAGTACCTTCCGAAGGATTATTACGCTTCCATCCGACGCGCTCCCGTTCGATGCGTTTCCGTTCGACGTGCTGCCGTCCGACACGAGCCAGTCAATTCCAAGTGGCATTTCCATGTAGATGTTGTCTCAGTCGATCTTCGGATTTAGGAAAGCCGTCACCACGTCCATGTGATCGACGTCCCAGCCATACTGAGCGGCTAGTGCCAGTATCAATCGAAACGTTGCCACCTTGGACACTGGTGCGTAAATTTCATCGTAGTTGATTCCTTCCTTTTGTTCTTAGCCCTTGATAACCAGTCGTGCTTTATACCGAGTGGATCCGTCCGGATTAATTTTCCTCTTGTATACCCACTTACAACCGATAGGCTCCTCTACTGTCCTGTCAGTCGTAGGTGTATGAATGGTATTATCTTTCGCCACGATATCAAAGGTATGATTATCAACCAACGCCTGCCATTTCTGGCACATGGCTTCCTTCCATTGTCTTGCCTGTGGACTTCGAAGTGCCGCTTTGTAGGTGGACGGTTCGGGTTCGATTTCCGCTTCATCAGTAGGCTCAGCGATTCCGAGACTCATAAAGGCGGATGCAAGGCGTTCCTTAGACACCAAGTCACCCCCTTCTTCGTGAGGCTTGCTCATTATCGCCTTATTCGTTTCAAGGTGCACCTTGCTGCACGTCCGTACAGAGACGTATTCTTGCTCATCTGCCCATATAGTCAGTCAAAGTGGGGTTTTTTTTTGTTTTTTTTTGAGCGTTAAGCCAGTTCTTCACCGTAGCCAGTTACGGCATTGCATTCTAGCGGAATCTGTCGCTTGTCGGCATTGTGAGCTCTCGGAGTCTGTCGCATTGTCTGGTCAAGCCAGTTCATTTCTTGTAGCCTTATTCGGCGTTGTGATCTCTCAGAGTCTGTCACTTGTCTGGTCAAGCCAGAGTTCTTCACCGTAGCCAATTTATTTGGCATTGCAATCTCGTGGTCTCTGTGCTTGCCATTTTTTTTTTTTTTGATCTTCCGTCTGGCTCTTCGAGACAGGTATAATCGCCCCGCAACTCGCGCAAGCCAATTCACTTGTTCAGCAGGGAAATGGGATTTCTTGACTTACTGAATTCTTGTCCGGACGTGTCATTTGCTTCATCCATTTCATCCATTTCATCCCATTCAGGGATTTCTTCTTGCAATTCGTCTGGATCCGGGTTTGGAAACACAATCGCTTCCAATTTCTGCTTGTTGGAGTGTGCATTGTCATTTTCTTGAAATACAACACTGGAGCATTCGATTGCTCGTCCGGTTCTTCCCGAGTTGAAATCCCATAACCTCCATACTTTGGTGGTGTTGTGTACATATCCGAGCATCATGCAAACACTGGAGCGATTTCCGAATTTCTTCTCGGTTCTCTGGGCCGGCGAAATGTGCTTGTACACGCGACAACCGAATCTTCTCAGGTGCTCAATCTGGGGAGCCGTTCCGTAAAGTGCCTCATACGGTGATCGATTTCCGGATAGGCTAGAGGTAGGGGATCTGCGATGCAGATAGCATACGGTCCTTATGGCTTCGGGCCAAAACTTTATCGGTACATTGGCATCCCACATCAAACTCCGAGCTTTGGTGTTTAGGGTACGGATCATCCGCTCAGCCGTTCCATTTTTGTGTTGGGTCTATGGGGGGGAGGGTTCGAAGGTGATCCCCTTTTCTCCAAGCAATCCCAAAAACACTGAGTTGCTGTATTGTCCGGTTCCATTATCGCTACGAAATCGTTTGATGCGAAATCATTGACTTTCTACCCAGGCTTGGTAGTGGCGAAATTTCGCTGATATCTCTTCCGCCGACTTGGTGACCAGGAAATATACCTCAGTGTACCTGGTGCCGTCATCAATGTATATGATATAGTATTGGGCACCTCCAATACTGTGCTTTATAGGTCCACACAGATCCAAGTGTATGAGTTCGAATGGTGTCAAGGTCCGGGATGCCTTGGTACGCACCACCTTTTGTTGCTGTTTCGTGTGAATGCATGTTTCACAGAATTTGGGTGACGTTCCTCAGTCTGTGCGCTTCTCGACTGGATCCTTGGAATGCTCTTCGTTGGTCCTCGAGGCCCTCTCATCCAGCTCAACATTCATGGCATCCGTCACCGACTGGGCCTTTGTGGCATCCGTAACCGATTGGGCTTCTGTGGCATCTGTGACCGATTGGGCCTCTGTGGCATCCGTTTGCCATTTGTACGTACGGTTTAGAAGGTGTTTCAGATCTTGATAATTGAGGTGTGCAAATCGTTTGTGCCAGGTCTCCAGAGTCGTCGCGCTCTTTGTCCGTAAGAGTCTGATTTCTGAGTCGTGTGCCGATCCATCTGTTGATATAACATAGAGACCTTGCTCGAGAACGGCACTGAGAACCTTACTTCCTTTACTGTTCGCGATTGAGCAGATACCCGATTTGAAGGTTGATGTGTATCCGTGTGAGTCGAGTTGCCCGACGGATAGGTGTGATATTCGGAATTCTGGAATGAAGAACGCCTCGATTTCGACATCTCCTAGACGTATCGCTCCTTTTTTCTTTGCTTGTACTTGGTGCTTATCTCCTAATTTAATTAACATGTTGGTTTCCATAACTGAGTCTTTCCGGAAGTCTCGAAGGTTGTTGCCATAGTTGTGTGAGGCTCCGGAATCGATTACCCAGGTTCCATGTGACATTACCGATCGATGTGAGGCTACCAATACCTCCGCGCTGAGCGAGGTGGACCCTGCGAGTCATTGTTGGTTGGTAGTGGAGTTGGGAGCCGGTCCGTTTCCTCGTCCGCGTCCGTTCTCTTCATGCTCTTGAGCAGTCCTCTTGTTTCGTACAGCATGCGCCTTTTTCCTGATAGGACAGTCACTCCTATTGTGCCCTTCATCTCCGCAGTGGTAGCAGGTGTTCGTGTGCTCTCGTGGCCGCTTGTTGTTCTCACTGTTCCAGCAGTCGGCAGTCTTGTGGGTTCCAGTCCTGCATGAGTCGCATCATTTCTGCAAGCGTTCTTTTCCTTTACTGCTCCGGCCACCTCGTCCTCCTCGTCCGCGTTGGTTTCCACTTCTTCCGGCTTGCTGAGTATACAGTGCGTCCGAAACTGCATCAGGCTTGACAACCATCGCCTGATTCTGCTCATGTTCTTTCAGGGCGTTCTGCACTTCTTGGAGCGTGGCATCAGCCCGGGCTTGCAGGATGATAACAATACCGTCGAACATGGTTGGTAGTGTGGTGAAAAGATGATTCTTAAACTCAGCGTCAGATATCACTTCTGCAGTTCCGTCAAGTTGGTTTTTAACCTCCTTCAGACGAGAAAAGTAGGTGCTAATAGGTTCTCCTTCGATGAAACGAAGAGTATGGAACTTCTGAAGGAGAGTCATGCGTCCCACAACCGTACTAGTCACATCCATCTTCCTTGCGATCGTCGTCCACATTATGGTGGGATCATCAATTTCTTCAATCTGAATCTGGACCTCATTACAGCAAGATCCGCTGATGATCGCACTGGCTTGATCACGGCGGGTGGTGTAGCTGTCGTAGACTGCGCGTTCCGCAACGGCAGCGGCACCAAATCCGGCTGGATTGTTCGGCACTGGTTCCTCTCCCAGCACAATCCTCCACGCTTTAATGCCTTTGAGGATGCGACTGCACTGTCTCTTCCAGGTGGCATAGTTGGCACCTTCAAGGATCTCGATAG
>Ga0307516_10007435_pt1 | contig 12598 bp, 11 predicted proteins | sample 19_EM_MG_FD_203310 | JGI IMG/M metagenome (GOLD analysis project Ga0307516, IMG submission 203310) | Populus trichocarpa ectomycorrhiza microbial communities from riparian zone in the Pacific Northwest, United States - 19_EM | ecosystem: Host-associated > Plants > Roots > Unclassified | place...
AATGAGAAACTTTGGCTATCTCAGGAGAGATATGTTTAAAAGGTACTTGAGAGATTCAACATGAACAACTCCAAACCTGTTTGTTCTCCACTTGCAAGCCACTTTAAACTAAGTTCTAAGTAGTGTCCTTCAAGTGATGAAGAAAGAGATGAGATGAAAAAGGTTCCTTATGCATCCGCAGTTGGTAACTTGATGTATGTTATGGTGTGGTTAGTCGGTTTCTCTCCAATCCTGGTAAAGAACACTGATCAGCAGTGAAATGGATACTCAGGTATCTCAAAAGTACTTATAGTTTCAGCTTATGTTTTGGTAATAAAAAACCTGTGTTGGATGGATACACAGATGCAGATATGGCTTGTGATGTTGATTCTAGAAAGTCCACATCAGGATACTTGATGCAGTTTGTAGGAGGAGCAGTCTCATGGAAATCAAGGTTGCAAAAATGTGTTGCATTATCCACTACAGAGGCTGAATATATTGCTCTTACTGAAGGGGGCAAAGAGTTGTTATGGATGAAGAAGTTCTTACATGAACTTGGCCTAGTTCAAGAGAACTTTGTGTTGCACTGTGATAGTCAAAGTGCAATCCATCTCAATAAGCATCCTACTTTTCACTCTCGATCAAAGCACATTGAGGTTAGATATTAATGGATTCGAGATGCTATAGAGATGAAGTCATTTGTTGTTGAGAAGATTCATATCGATAACAACGTGTTAGATATGATGACCAAACCACTACCTAGAGAGAAGTTTGAGTTTTGCAGAAGGGAAGCAGGCTTGGTAGAGCCTCTTAAATTGAAGCTTACATGTTGATCGCCAGTATGGCAAATTCCTTATGTGGTGTGTTAGGGGGAGATTTGTTGTGTGTGGTCCCGCACCATGTGATGGTGGGACCACCACATTAATTAGTAAGAGGCAGTCGGCTGCCTCTTTGAATTAATATATGGTCTGCCACTGTAGAAGGCAGAGAGAGCGTAGAACAGAATTGAAAGAGAGCAAAAACAGAGGAGAAAAACGTGAGAAAGAAAGAAGAAGAGGCAGCAGAGCAGTCTGTCTTCTTTCTTTGATTTCCAGCACGTTCACCGTTGGATCGGGCTGAGATTTTCACAGTAGCTTCTAGACACATTACTCTTCATTCTAAACAGTTAGATCGAAAATTGATGGTGTGGAAGCTGGTCGTTTTGATAGAAAACAGGGCTGTCAGTGTTGTGAGCTTTTCTCAAAAATTTCTCTCTTTAATCTTATTGTATTCCAAGAAAAGGTTATTCTTGATGATATATATATTGTAGCCCTTAGTTGAATCTGAGGAAGAACAATTATGAACCCATTATTTGTTGATAGGGAAAGTTTTTAGGTGGATTACGGTCCTATGGTTTTTCCCGTATCGGGTTTTTCACGTAAAAATCTTAGTGTTGATTTGTGTGATTGTTGCATTATATTTGTTGATTGTTTGATCCTGATTTTGATTGCACAAAGAGGGAAAAGAATTGGAACTTGTGAATTGTGAATTGGTCCGGCTAGATTGGTGTCCGGTTATTTGTTCCTAGTTTTCCTAACAACTATAAATCTGGTTGGATATTCATGTTATCTTCTTGCCTGATGTTCGTTGCATTTGTGAAGGAACTGTATTTGATTCTGCTACAATTGTTTAAGAAAGAAGGATTTTGAAGTACTCTCCTCTATTTATCTTAACGATGATTAAGAATGTGTTTTATTTCCTCATTCTCGAGACTACGAATGGGAACTCTGCAGTATTGATTTCCTAAACGGACATGTTAGTTAATTGGTAATTTTTCTTATTCTGCAAAAAATTAATTGATCTTTGTAATATTAAAACTAATTAAACAGTCATTTGATAAGTGTTAATCATGTTTAATTTCATAATAATTTGTTTTGAAAATACTTGTTTTTCCCTACCAAATCTCTTTCTTGCTGCCTTCAAAGACCTATGGGAGGTAATGCAGTGTTACTTACTTTTGATTCTATTGAACTGATGCATAGTATGATTAAAGAAAATTAGGACAATGGTTTGATACTATAAAACTGTGAGAACCAAGTCATATTACTACTAAAAGATTTGTTTGGCTTCGGGTGGAAGGGGTGCCTTTACATGTTTGGGACGAGGACTTCTTTCAACACATCAGTATTCTATCTGGGAGATTCATTACTCGTGATAAATCCTGCGGGGAGGAGAGAAAGAAAACAACAGAATCATGGGAGAAAAAATGCAAGACTTCTGAAACAGAGGAATGGAATTCTGTGGATGAGGAGGTGATGAATTCGGATGATATTAATGTTAAGAATGTATGCTCTTTGGAATCTATGAAAACAAAACAGAATGAAGAGAATTCGGATGGGAAATGCAGAGAATAGGCTCTTCTGACGATGAAAGATCAGGTACAAGAACGAATATCGTACAGGAAATGGAGGAATGCTATACAGAAAATCAACATTCTGTTTCTGGAGGCAGATATCAGTTTTCAGCTGATAGGAAATGTCACAATGTCAACATACTAAAGAGCCTTTTAGTTATAGGGTTTTTTTTTTTTTTTTGGGTTGCTTTTTCTTTGGTTTTTCTTGTTAATTAATTTTTTTTGTTTAATTTTGTTTGTTAATATTAAATTATTTTCTATTTAGTTATTAGACTCTCATGACATGGATCCCAGATTTAACGGGTTAACTTGGTTTGGCAGGGGTTAATCCAATTGATTCAAATTTTTTTTTCTTAATTAGTTTTTTTTCCTTCCTGTTGTTACCTAATTTTTGACCCATGTTTTGATAAATTTTCAGAAAAAATCCAAAAATAGCGAAAAATATTGAAAATCCAAAAAAATATGTTTTTAATACATTTGCATCGTTTTTAGCATTTTTAGCATCGTCTCAAAAGAATTTAAATTTTCAAAGATATTTGGAACGCGTTCAACTTTTAATGTGTTATTTTTAAAAATCACCGATTTTCCTCACTCAAGACGATGTTGATAAGAAAAATCCAAAAAAATAAGAAAAAATCAAAATTTACTAAAAAAAAAAGTTAAGGGACCAATTTTAAAAACTTAGCAATATTTTTACCTATAAATACTGGTTTTCAACACACAAGAAAGAGAGGGGTTAATTTTGGACATTTAAAAACAAAACACAAAAAAACCTAAACCTAAACCTATCTTTTTTTCAAAAAAAAAACCAAGGCCGCCGCCTCCCCCGGCTTGGAATTTTTCTCCACACCGTCACCCGGGGTCCTTGGTGGTTGCTCTCCCAGAATAGAGCAAAGGACCCCCGGCCATCTTCATCTGCTCCACTCAGCCTCCACACCGTTCCCCCATCTTCTTTTCCTTTGCCAGCCAATAACACAGAGCCCCTCTCTTTTGATTTTCATCTTCCCCGTTCACAGCCTCTCATCTCCAAACCACAGCCGTTACCCTCTGCACACAGACCTTCCTCTCGACCGACCCAGCCTTCTCTCCTCCAGCCAACCTCCAGCAGCGTCAGCTTCTGCCCACAGCTGACAAACCCAGCTCTCTCATCTTCAACCGACCACAAGCAGCACCACAGAACAGCCTCATCTCCACCGACCAGAGAACGGGCAGAGACGTTCCCCATCTCCTCAGACCCACGGTCTCCTTTTTGGCCAGCAGGTCTTTCCTTCCTCAGCCGCCGTGCACATTGACCAACAGCAGCCGTTCCTCCAGCACCCACAGACCCATCAACACCGAAGCCCCTTCTCGGCAGCATCTTCTTCTTCGGTCTTCTCAACAGCAAACGGCCAAATCAGCAGCACCCACAGAGCCATCAGCACCGTCCACAACGTCAGCCACGGCAGCATCGCCCGATCTGCCACCCGAAGCAGAGGAGAAGAAGATGAAACCCATAACAAACTGACCCGTAGTGAAGCAGATCCGAAGAAGGAGAAGAGAGAAATGCAGATCTAAAAAAAACAGAAAACAAAGTAAAATCAACTGTCGTGTGCGTTCTTTTGGTTTGTTGCAGGTCACTGCCGGCGAGGAAAGGAAGGAGGGAGGAAGCCGTTCCAGATCCCCATGTTTTCCGGCTTTCCTGGCGGCGGCGCGTGAACCCACGCGCCGCCAGTAGCGGTGGCACGTGGGAAGACGCGCCGCCACTGTTCATGCTGTCACAGAAATGGTCCCAGCACTGTTATGGATTTTTGAATGGCTGTTTTGTAATTTTAAAATTGTTTAATGTAATATTTGTTTATTTTTGAGTTTTTGTAAACATGGAAGCAAAAAAAAGATAAGGAAAAGAAAAGAAAAAATATAAGGAAAATGGATGTGTGTGTTTGTATTTTTTTTATGGATGTTTTTTTTGTTTATGATAAAATTGCAAAGATTAAAGAAGAATTTAATATTTTGATTTGCTCACGGTCTAAAATTATTAACTTATACATAAGTTGTATTTCTAATATCCGATAAAAAGATAAAATTTTTAAAATTTCTTTAACACATCAAACCACGAAGCAGCTTACCTCATGTAGTGTTAGGGGTGCTAATATCTTTCCTAACCACAACTAGTCCTTTACTCGCGAATCTTTGACAAGACCAGTACATTCGGTTTCCTAGTTGCCCTCAATCAATTACTAGGTGGCGACTCCCAACGAATCAATTCAAGCAAGAAACACACAATGATAAAATCGTCAGCTGACGCCGCGCGGATTCTGACGTGCGACACTTCCGATAGGATTTTCTTTGTTTTTTTTTAATCTAATTCGTTAATATTAATTTTTTTTCTATTTTTTATCACATTCTTATGACACGGATCACAAATTTGACTAGTTAACCTAGTTGATTCAATTTTTTTTCTTTTTTTTCATTAGTTTTTTCCTTCCAATTTTATCTTTTAATATCGTAACTATAATTAAAAAAAGTCAACCTTTCAATGTGGATTGCACTGTGCAAGTCCATAGTGAAAGGTAGATGCCTTTTAGTTATAGGTTGTTTTTTTGTTTTTGGTTTTTTTAATTAATCTTTTTTTTGTATAATTTAGTTCATTAATATTAAAAAAAATTTCTATTTAGTTATCACATGATTCAGATCCCAGGTTTGACAGGTTAACCTGGTTTGACAAGTTAACCTAGTTGATTCAAATTTTTTTTAATTAGTTTTTTCTTTCAATTTCATCTTTTAATATCAATTTAATTGAGAATTAAACTTCATGATTTATTTTATTTACTTTTTATTAGATTATTATGACCTCGTAAAAGAATTTTATTATACCCCTCATCATAAAGCATTATTTATTAAAATAATACTTTGTTTAATTTGTTGTTTTTTTTCTTTCAATTAATCTTTTTCCAGATATAGAGGGCGTTCGACAATGCATTCCAAAAGCGCTTATGAAAAATTTTGGTAGTGTTCTTAGGCCTAAGTCCTAGGGGTGAGCAAAAAAATCGAGAAATCGATTAAACAGAGAAAACCGAGAAAAAAAACTCGAAAAAACCAAACCGAAAAAAAACCAATTAAACCGATTAAAATTTTTGTAAAAATTTTTGGTTCGGTTTGGTTTCGGTTTCAGAAACCTGAAACCGGAAAAACCCCAACCGAACCGAACCGGTTCGGTTTAAGGGGGTACTATAAATACAAAAAAAAAAACGCGTTATCTTTCTTAACCCTAGCCGTCCTTCTCCTTGCTCCTGAGCCGCTCGCTCAACTCACAATTCACAATTTCACATCTGTAACGAAATCAATCCATCTTCATCTACAGGACCACAACCAGCCACATCCCTCTCTCACCATCTTCATCTTCAAACGCCAGTCAGCCACATCCCTCTCTCACACGGTCACACCCGACCTTGAATCGTAGGACACACACCACACCGGCACACCGAACCTCCAGAGTCTAACTCTAGATTTAGCAAACTAGTCAGGCAGTAACCTCCCTCTCTCACACAAGGTATGATTTTTTTTTCTATCAATCTCTGTTTTTTTTTTTTTTAAATATGCTCCGTGATTCTGTTTATTTTTTAATAAACTTCTTTTACAAGAAATTTATGATAGAGACAACGTGTTTTTCTTAGCTGAGAAAGATAATATGGTAATGAATTCGTGTTTTATTAAAGTCATGAGTAGGCAGTAGCAATGAAAAAATAATGGAATCTAGATTAATATCGGAATTTTGAAGCAAAAGATCTTCTACGGTGAGTCTTAATTTGGAATTCAGGATGCAATACATTTTTTTTTTATAGCATTGACATACTTTATATTACCCACAAAATAGATGATAGCTCTCAGAAACCAAACCATAAAAGAGAGCTGGTTAATTCAAGATTTCGAGTCGATAGAACATTTATAATTTTATATGTATATATTATGAAATACAAGTAATATGATTTGAAAATAAATATTATCTTTCTCCCCCTAATTTACTCTTAGTCTCTTACCAGTTGATGCAATAATTAACACTCTTTTTTTTGTCCACCAGAGATCCAATTAATAAATCTTAGGCTTCTTAACAGCTTGTAGTCCTTACCCACTTGTAAAATGTTGTTGTCCCGACATTTCACTTGTAAAATTGCATCTGTGATTAATTTACCAACAATGTTTTGGTTGTATTTTGTGATTTTTTTATGCATTAAAAAATCTGTGATTAATATTTTGGTTGTATTTTGTGGATTCTGGGAATATGGATTCTGTGATTAATATTTTGGTTGTATTTTGCAGATCAATATTTTGGTTGTATTCTGTATATTCTGTGGATTCTGGGAATATGGATTAATATTTTGATTATATTCTGTATAATCTTGCCGGCACTTGCTGTCAAATTTTGAATGACCTCCTTTCTAGGGGCTTACAATTAACATGGTAACAGGACTATTATCATGCCAAAAGGTTACTTTAATGAGGTGTCTAAGCTTAGTTAGTGGCTTAGTGCCTTTCATTGTTGTGTTTGATCTGTAAGAGGAAGCAACGTGATGTCTGTAATTTATCGATTCTGAAAACTGAATTTTTTTTTTATTTTATGAAAAGAGAACAGTGCCTTGAGTCAGGTAATTCTTTTTTATAAACTTGTAACTTTTATTTTGTAATTTATTAATTAAATCGTTTGCAATCATCTAACATGTCTAATTTTTTATTTTGTAGAATTTGGTGGAAAGTTACATCTAACAATGAATGATAATTAGTTTAAAAGTGACTTTGATGGTAAAATACTACTTTTTATTTTTACATATAATTTATTTTATCATGTTATAATTTTAGATCTTGATTTCCAGGTTTTGATATCAATGGTATTAAGGAATCAAAGTGCAATGTTCTTGTCATCTTATTTTTTATGGCAAGGTTATTTGTTGTTTCTTTTTAAGCCTTTTTGAAGGCAATGCTTTGTAATTTAAATTTTAACTTGGTGTGTGTGTTATTTAAACATGATGTAAGAGGAGTCTAAAACACAAATATTAGAAAGACTTGTAACATATTAAACACAATATTAGCACTAATAATTTAATATAAATGAATATTCAATGACAAAAAATATTAAATATATTATAGAATCTTGTAACAAAATTAGATAATATTAACATTAATTATAAGCCTAATTAGAAAGCCCAAAAAAGCCCAAAAACAATTATACAGGTTTTCTGGTTTTTCTATTAAAAAACCGAATTAAAACCGGTCGGTTTGATCTGGTTCCGGTTTGAATTTTTGAGTTTTTTAAAATTTTATTTTGGTTACTTTTTTAGATAAAAACTGAACCGAAAATACTCACCCCTACTACGTCCAAACCCTAACCACCGCCATCTGGTCTCCAGCACATAAATTTACAACACAACCCCAACAGACCACCCAAAAGGAACTCCAAACCAAGAACATTATTGTACTTTAAAACTCAAATACAAAATTCAGAAACCCCTCTCTCTCACTCCTCCTTCCTTACTCCCCAAGAACTCCCAAAACTCAAAAACAATAAAAAGACTACTAAACACAACATTACTTCAATAAATCTTACTCCTTTTTCCTTTATTAATTTTTACATAAAAAAACCTTAATATCATCTATTGGGGGCTCTTCAGAAACCAAGTTTTTTGCAAGAACTAGTGTTAAATGCAGCAAGTGCAGCTTTAAGTTGTTTGGTATTGTTTGCTGGGCTCAGGAAACTTGACCCGAATCGTGGAGCATCATAGAAAGCCCTTGAACAGAAGAAGGAAATTACCAAGCGTTTGGGTCGTCACCTTATCTAAACAAACCCTTATGAAGTGTGTGTCAAGGTTTCTGTTTTTGTTGAAAAGTTTGGATTTTTTTGCATTTTTTGATTTGTTTTTCTTTTTTGTTTCTTGAAGGATTCTGTGAATCTTGGTTCTAGGGGTAATTTATCGGAATTTAGAGTTTGTTTGGTTCATTGTTTTCTGGAGGATTTTGTGAATTTTGGTTATATGGTCAGATAATGGAACGAAGAATTTTGTGAATTTGGATAATAGGGTTAGTTAATGGCATAAAGGCTTTGTTTTTATTATGTGCTATTGGTTTTATTAGATGCTTGAATTGTCATTTATCTGTAAAAGTTTGAGTTTTGTGTGTGATAGGTGGGGTTGAGGTTGATATTGCAATGAGGGATGTGGGTGGTTTATTGTAGGGAATAAGGATTGGGGGGGGATTTGGTTGTTTTAGTGTAGATAGGTGCTTTAACCGATGTTTGGGATATAGGGGAGTGATTGCTTGTGCTGAATGGGATGGGATTAAATTTCCAGTTTTTCTGGGATGAATGGAGTTGCTTTGTGGTCGCTGAAACTAAGTTTATTTCAAATTGAGTTGTTTGTTGAACTTTTGAACTGGTGGGTTGGAGCTTAGGCCTCTGGGTTGTGATATAGCATGCTTGAGTTGTCATTTATCTGCAAGAAGTTTGAAATTTGTGTGATAATGGGATGAGGTTAAGACTGCAATGAGGGATGTGTGTGGTTTAGTGGGTTATTGCAGGGAATCAGGGTGTTTTGGTGAAGATAGGTGCTTCGATCAGTTTTGGGGATGTTGGGGAGTGATTGCTCATGCTGAATGGGATATGATTGAATTTCAAGTTTTGTTGGGTAGATGGAGTTGTTTTGGGTTGGTGGAAACTGGAGACCTCTGGGTTGGTGTTATAGTACTATTGTCATTGTTTATACAACCATAGATAGTTATAATATTTCTTGGCGTCTTCAAATGTGCCACTTGTTTTCTAGGTTGTCCATACTTTGTTGGCTGCTACCATGCAACAAATACTCGGAGTTTCTAATGTCAACTGAATACATGAAAATATCCATCATATGGAGTAGATTCGAGTCTCTGCTATATCATAAACTAATGGCACATGATTAGTTACAATTATGCGAGTCCACCTTTTTTGAAAATGATACTATGAGAATGCTGATGGCTGCTACATTCAGTAATAGCCTTTTGCGTGACTGACTTGGACAGGTTCATAGTTGGAAGAAATTAAATTTGAAGACGGGGCCTTGAACCAATATGATGGCTGTAACTGGCAAATATAGATATTATTTCTTTCTATACCCGATGAAATTGGATTCGAAAACCAACTTTGCAATTATGAAATCTTCTGATTACAATTACTTTGTGGAAGATTTAAACTGCTTTGTAACAATCAAGCCTATCCTCTAAACACTATCCAATGTGGCCATGTTCTCATGTTGAAAATATAATTGATTGGAATAGAGGCTTTAGGATTTATGGCTGGTTTAATGGTTTATTAATATGCTGCAATTTATTCCACATAGATGTGGAATTTGAATCAATTGGAGGATTGGAATCTATCAAGCAAGCTTTGTATGAACTCGTGATTCGTCCTCTGCGGAAAACCTGAGCTCTTCTCACACGGGAAGCTTCTTGGTCCACAAAGGGGGTATTGTTATATGGACCTCTCTGATAATGGAAGCAAGGTAGTACTTTGTGAACATTCTTAACTAAGATTGAACATTCTTAACTAAGATTGAACATTCCTAGATTGTCCTTATTGAAGATCTTTATTAGCGGCAAGATTTTGTTGGATGCTCTATTAACTTTAAAAACAGGGCACTGTAGCTTGCTTATCTAATGAATCTTACTCCAATGACTGACTGGGGCAGGTCCATTGTTGGAAGAAATTAAATTTGAAGACTTGGCCTTGAACCAATACGATGACAATAACCGGCAAATATAGATATTAGTTCTTTCTATGCATGATGAAATTTGGATAAAAAACCAACTTCTTAATTATGAAACCTTCTGATTGCCATTGCTTTGTGGAAGATTTGAACTGCTTTGTAATAATCAAGCCTAACTCCTAAACACTATCCAATGTGGCCATGTTCTCATGTTGAAAATATAATTGATTGGAATAGAGGGTTTAGAATTTATGGTTGGTTTAGAATCAATTGGAGGATTGAAATCTATCAAGCAAGGTTTGTATGAACTGGTGATTCTTCCTCTGCAGAAACCTGAGCTCTTCTCACATGGGAAACTTCTTGGTCCACAAAAAGGGGTATTGTTATATGGACCTCCAGGCACCGGGAAGACCATGCTTTACATCAGCTATTGCCAAAGAGTCTGGAGTTGTTTGTATAAATGTGAGGATCTCTAATCTGATGAGCAAGTGGGCAATGCACAAAATCTTGGTGAGTATAGATCGCATTTGAATTGCCTCATGTGCTTGAGCTTTGTCTTGCATTTAGCAAAATAATGATTTAAAATTATTGCCTTGTTATTCTAGAACTTGCTGTCACCCACCGATCATGTTGAGGAAAATTTAGTTTCACTCTGATAATGAAAGCAAGGTAGCACTTTGTGAACATTCCTAACTAAGATTGAACATTCCTAACTTGTCCTTGTTGAAGATCTTTATTAGCAGCAAGATTTTGTTTGATGCTCTATTAACTTAAAAAAATTAGGCAATGTAGCTTGCTTATCTAATGGATCTTACTCCGATGAATGAGATTGCAAAATGATCGCAATATTGGTATTTTTGTTGTTGTGTGGTATTTTTATGTATCCCTCATGAGAACTCTGAGAAATTAAACAAAGTGTTTTTATGGACTACAAGGGATAGCTATTGGTGTAAAAATATTACCATGAGGATTTTATCTTTCCATTGTTTGAGCTTGTTGTCGATTTTTTAACCCTTTATTGAGTTTCTACAGCGTGATTCTTTCTCAGGCACCTCAGATGACTATCAGGTTCAAGGCCATTGTCGTAGTCAGACTTGCAGAGAGTTCTTGGCACATCAACTAAGACTAGGGTTGCTGGAAATGAGTGGCCAAGGCAGTCAGATGACTATCAGGTTCAAGCCGCAACTAATAAGCTCTCTAAACTCGCAGTATCTCAAATCTTGAATCTTCAGTTGGATAATCAAGACCCTTGAAATATTCATCTGTTTTTTCTTAATGTCAGGCCATGAGAAATTGTATTTTAAATTATTTTAATGTTTTTCCTATTCTGAAATGTTCTAAGTAGAATATGTTGTTTTTAGGCGACTTAGGATTGTAGATTTGCTGTAGCCTAGAGCTCTTAACATGGTATCAATACCTATCTTGATTTTCTAAATCATCAATGTTGACTGATTTTGGCTCTGTGTAAGAGTTGTGCCTGTTGAGATGGGCTTGTTACACTTTTTAATAGTTATTTATGACTTACAAGTTATCAGAATTGCTCTATTTTGCTTGTAAATATTGCTGCTGTTATAAGAACTAAATCCATCAGTCAGTCGAGTGTTGTTCTTTTAACTTTATAACAATTGTTTTAATTTGCTTGCACTCGTAGGTTTGTAAAGCAATCTGTTCGTAACTCTCTAAATCTCAAAATACCCCCAGAAAGGGAGATTTATTTAAGTGACCAAGAATAAGGAAATGTTCATAACTCAATAAAACATAAATGATTTTATAGTTAACACAAACTATTGCTTGCTTGACCTATTACATACATGGAATCTTTTTCGTAAAAGTAACCTTGAAAGTAAAAAAAAGAAAAAGGGAAAGGGAATCCAATACGATGAATCTGCCACCTTAGTGTTGTTTTAATGTCAAATCCACTTGATATCTTGTTTGTACTGCAAAATTAGAAAGGTAAGACTGATCAAATAAATTGTAGAGAAAATATAGCCTAACATAAACTGTGAACATTAAATCCGAAAACTCAAATGCTTGCAAAACTTACTTGAAAATATCAATTGAATTATTTAGTTTCTTCTAGCACCATATCTGCTAACATTCTTCTTTTTTTTTTCTTGATCTTGAGATTCCATATATCTTCAACCATCCTAAAAAACCATGAAGGTTTTTTCGTTCTAAACACGATGTATCCCGTTGCAACTCCAAACACAAACCCACATCCATACCCCATTGTCACAGCTTTCCATCTAAATCCATCTTCAAACAATGTTGAACCATCTCCTTCATCAAAGCTTGATGGCAGCAATGATGGTGCCTCGTCACCGTAGCATTCTTTTAGTACTTGAAATCCACATAAACCCAAGTTTCCTTCAAATGAGCTTGGATTAAAGGTGTTGAACTGCTCTCCACTTGGTATACGCCCTCGAGCTGGTTATGTGAAAGGTTTAGGATTGCAAGAAATGTTAGACCCCCCAGCTGCGTTGGAATCCTTCCGGTAAGCAAATTTGAAGATAGATCTAATGAT
>Ga0307516_10007437_pt1 | contig 12596 bp, 4 predicted proteins | sample 19_EM_MG_FD_203310 | JGI IMG/M metagenome (GOLD analysis project Ga0307516, IMG submission 203310) | Populus trichocarpa ectomycorrhiza microbial communities from riparian zone in the Pacific Northwest, United States - 19_EM | ecosystem: Host-associated > Plants > Roots > Unclassified | place...
CTAAAATATATATATATATATATATATATATATATATATATATATATATATATATATATATTTTATCAAGTAGATAAGTCTTGTTGAACAACCATAACCATAATCATGACATTTTATGGTAATATTTTTAAAATCTCATCTCATTTCAAGACTAATCTTTATTTTTTACATCTTTATTGCCAACATCTCCCTACCATATACATCTAATGGAGGGAGGGAAAACATAGGAATTAACAACATATATTATCACGAACCAAGTGCAAGCTACTTTTCCTAATAGCAACTTAAACTGCTATAAAAAAAATTGCATTCATGTTTCTATGTAGAAGGTATAACTCCACTTCCGAACAATGAACATGCATCACCACATCCTCGGGACAATTAGAAATTTAAACTATATTTTCTAAGTCAAGACAACCAATCATAACAAAACCATTGTGTGCATCAATGGCAGAGAGTAAAGTACATCTGCCTAAAGTGTATCTAAAAACAGAAAATATATATTGTGGCATAAATGACCCTTATTCTTAAGAGGAAGTTCATTAACCAAATTAGGATTGATGATAGACAAGAATATTAAAAAAGTAACATTCTTTGATAAATTGATTATAACTTAAACAGAAGTTGTATGGAAGAAAAGAATAAGAAAAAAAACATTTAATGAGAAAAAACTATAATTAATTATAACTTTATTAACTAAAAAAAACAAAACATAATAGAATATAATAGAATTGGTTCTCTTTATTGAACTAACAAAATGCTAGCAGAGATCATAACAAAAGCATACATTTTAAGCCTAGCTCTATATTCAAATCATCTTTGTCGAGCTCTTTCTTGATCAAACATTTGCTTAGCTAAACTATCTTTCCATTATGTACATTCATTACTTGGCTCCACAATTGAAATAGTACCATTAGGTGGATCTTCTCCTATGGACATATCCTCAAGTGACACTAGAGTGGATTCCTTTGGGTTTATAAGCATGTATATTCTAATGAAGTTGTGGAGCAGAAAATAAGCCATTATCATCTAACATTGTATTTTAATTCGATAAAATAATGGATTTCTTAAAATACCCTATCAGTTTTTAAAAAAGCCAAATCATATTTCAATAACATTTTAAGTTGTTAATGCTTTATATTGAAGTATTTTTCATGAATTCTAGGTGCACATGTATTGCTAACCAATTCTTTTAAATGGTATCGTGTCCCTTTATATGGTGCATGAAAACCTCTTCCATTTGTATGTCCAACATAAACCAAATAATATTGACATAAAAAAAAAGAAATTGATTACGTTGATAGTCCATACTTCTATGAAATCTACTCCTATTCAATCACAATTTAAACCACATGTCTATTAGACAAAGAAATGCAAAGGGTAATTATTTTTTTGATGTCATCATACATTCACGGTAACTATATACCAAACTAAGATAATTTCTTGAAAAATTACATCTTTAGAAAGATTGTTAAGTTGAAAGTTCAGATCTTGATGATTGCAATCCACTTGCAAACTACAAAAAATGGATCCACTACATTATTGATGTACTTTTTCTATGATGCATACAAATACAAGAATTAAAAAATGGGAAAAAAAGCTATCAAATAATGGGAGCTACTGATCGGAGGAATGTATAAATATGTCTAAATAAAACCACACCAATTATCCATAAGATACGTGAACCAATGTAAACTACTTTTAACGTTTCCAACAATTCTCTTTCAAATCATCACCTCATAGTGGTAAAACCATTATATACAAGACAAGTTCAATTAAAATAATAGTCAAACCAACCAAATAACTAAAATACAAACTCATTGGGACTTGTTAATCATTTCACAAACCTATAGCATATTTGCCATTTAGTGTGGATTAAATAGATATTAAGCACCTATCAATAGCCTAAATTGATCATTTTTTTTTAGAAAGGAAGCACCATATCATTCTTGTATGCATTGCATACCAAAGTTGAAACAAACTTACAGGTTATCAAAACATGATTTGAAGAAAACTAAAGTTGAACAAATGAAATTGTATGTATTTAAGCAGGAAAAGCAACATATAAAATTTTTTTTCTCTTTTTTCTTTCAACCCAACAAGTAAATAATGAAAAGAAAAAAAAACCAACATCAACATGACAAGTGCTTCTAATTCAATCCTTCAAGGCATTTAAATGCAAGAACAAATTTCTTCCTCTCCCCTCTTCCCTACTAGACTACTAACTCCAATTCAATCTAAATCAAAAACCCTAGTTTCAAAATCAATGAAAGCCAAATTAGTGTTGTATCGAACAAATTGGAAGCAGAGAAGAAGAAAGGATCCATTGATTACCTGTAATGGATTATGATTTGTGTGTAGAGAAAAAAAATACCCTAGCTTTCTTGATTATTCTAAAATGATTCTCTTTTTTTTTTCCTTGCAACAACGAGTAAAATGAAAAATGAGAAAAGATATTGTGATGTTATGTTTTATATGCAGAGCATGAAATAATTCTTTGCACAAGTATTAAAGTTTGTTTTATTTTTTTAATGGGAAAACAACTTCTCTTCTAAAATAATTTCGGACAAAATAAAAATTAATTTTTATCTTATACAAAATTACACCAAACAACTTCACAAAAAAAATTATTGTATATAGTTTATCTTTGTCCAGCATAACAAACATTTTCTATGGATATGTTAGTTTCGGAAAAGAAGCCACAACACCCCTAAATCCTCTCTCTTACCTGTGATAATTAAAAAGTAGAGATACGTATGATTAGCGAGCCATCAAACATAAATATCTAAGATCACAACAGCCAAGACATCAGGAATTCAGCATACTTTTCTGCTTCTTCTCAAAATTTGACACGCATATATGGAAGCTATGCCTTGGATTCAAATTCTTTCAAGGGACTATAATTCTAATAAACATGCTTTTTATAAGAAAGTTTCATCTGAGAAACACGTCTTCAACGTGGAAATCCTTTACAATATTGGAGATTCAGCCCCATAAAGTTTATTCATACTTTTTAGACTATAAACAGCCAAATATGAGGTTCCAGTCCATAGGCTCTACTCCTCTCGGTGAAAATAGAATGAAGACAGAAATTTAAAGCTAATTTGACATGTCCAAAGAGCTGTCGAGTCTTTTTGAGCCACAAGACTGACTCACTACAAAACCCTGAGGGAAGGCACCTTCACTTTGGCATAATAGGCGTGACTGAGAGGCTTCAGGAACAAAAGAAAAAAATGTATGCCTCAATAATTTTTCAGTTAGTGGGAAAATTCTTCCATCACTATTTATTATTAAACTTCATTAAATCCTCCCTCTCTCTCTAGACACACAGCCACACAAGCATGCATAGTTTATATATATATGTGTGTGTGTGTGTGATTTTTATTTTGGGCAGAGCACAGAGCAATTGTTTCCCCTTTAGTTACACAATCATTTTGGTAAGATACTCCTTTATATTTTAGAGAAGCAGTGTAAACAGCTAAAAGACTAACATGCACATACAACATGAAAAGAAAGAAAAAGATAATAAACAGAGGAAAAGTAACATCTCCTTGTTGATATATGGTTTGGACTAATAACCTAGGAATGCCCTACCACATGAGCTAGTAGCTAAATGTATTATTATTGAGGTGTTAAGACTTTTATCCCACTGTGTTATCATTTTTTCTCCTGTAAAATGTTTTACACTTTATTTCAAAGATGAGCACCTCGACTTGCTCATGCATATGTTTGTGCTATGTGCTTCAACTCGAAGAACCTTTGACACTTTTGCGCCTGTAGCACTTTTCACAATATTGTTGTAGTTATATTTTCACTTCTCATAAAAGATAACTCGATACTAGAAACAGCAAATGAGATGGGAGGAGCTTACATACTTCCAACCAAGTAGTTACCCACAGCAACAGCAAAGTATATCTTCTATAGTATGCATACCAGAAAGCATCAACCTTTCCTCAGGGGGTCCAACTGGTATATTGACTTTGCAGGAAGGGAAAAGGTAAATTTAACATAGATCATATGCTCTGGTTTTTTTATGCTCGATGAAAGAAAAAAGTTTGAATTATTATTACTTGTTTTGCTTATCGATTCTAATAAACCATCATAGGACTTCAAAAAAACAAGCTAAACACGGGGATAATAAAAGCACACGAGTCAAATCAACATGCTACTATCCTCGCAAATACTGTTGTTATAAGATTTTCCATGCTATCAAAATTTAAAGTTCAAATTCTTTCCTGTATCACTTAAGTGGGGCAAGATTGAGGGACTTTTCAGGTTTTAGAACAGAAAATATCGTTGCATGGTATATCCAGCAAACCAGCAGAGAAGTGGTTTATAAAAGACCACCCCAAGCAGCATAATTGATTGTCTCTCCATCAAGGCAGTAGATGGCTAGATCTTATTATTCACTGCAAGCATTAAGGTGGTAAACAAAAAAACCACACCATTGTGCATTTCATTAAGGCCAGCTAGGAATTAGTCATTACAATAAACCTACTCCCACCTCCCTCGCCGCAAAACACAACATTCAGCCAGTTCTCCAACACTCATATAATGAATGCCAAGAAATGAATTAATACTAAAAAATAATTAACAAACTAAAACAAAGATTAAAAAGAACTCACACATTGCTGAATAAGTATGCCCTCCCCTTGTGACAATTGAGAGTCCGATCCATCACAAAGCACAGAGTCATATGAGGTTGAAGAAATTGTCACCAGATACGCTTATTTAATGTGAAAGGGATCGGTGGTGAATCTAATTGTTTTTTTATCAAATAAAATGCCTAAAAATGTTTTACATGTGTTTTTAAGTCCTTCGATTATTACTGAATCATCCTTGACAAAACTCACTCAATCAGATCATTATTATCCCCAACAATAAACTTGAACACCACAATTACGAAAGCATGTATCTTGTCCTTAATTTCTGTATTTTAGGTCATTGACAAAGTTAAACCCAAATAAAAAAAAAGTAATCCCTGCACTACATGCAAGATCAAATGACTAAATCAGCAAGAAACAAACCCAGAACAAAAGAATTTAAATTGCTTCCCTTAGTCCAAATTCCAGGGAAAAAAATAGAAGAGGAAAGCACCCAGCTAAACCCTAAAACCATTCGTTTTTCACTTCAAAATGATTGGTTCAATCAATCTTTCAGTCATTTCAAATAATTCAAAATCTTTAACTAATTATTACCAGAACTAAAAAAGATAAAGACATGAGCAAACAAAGAAAGGAACAAAGAGAGAATTACCCTAGAGAGGAGATGATCGGCGAGAGCAAGAGGGGGATCGTAAAACCTGCATTTGTAACAGCCACCACCTGCAGCCTCTAATTCCACTAAAAATACCCTCCCATTACAACCACCTTACTCTCTCTCTCTCTCTCTCTCTTTCTCTTCTTGCTACCAAAATTAAACTGACCTCAAATTTTCTTTCTATTTCATTTTCCTCTTCCTTTTGTTTTATTTTTAAGTTTTATGTTGCTAGTGGGGAATAGGGAGAAAAAGGATATAGAAAGGGTTGGCCAGTAAAGGAAGAACTAACCGTTGAAGTAGCTGTTATGTTCAAATAATATGGATAAATAAAAAAAAGACACGTGGTTTAATTGATATTGTGCGTTTTAGTTAACTTTCATAGTTGCCATGCAGCTTTGGAAGGAATGGCTAAGGTGATGAATTCCAGATTGATTTTCTCTGCTTATAATTGCTTTTTGTTGTAACAGACGCTATAAGCAAAAATTGATGAATTAAGAATTACTTCAAGGAATTCAAAAATTCTTTTCTCTCTCCCCTCTCCTTCTCCCTCTTTCTTTTACCTTCTCTTCTTTATTTTTCGTGCCTCTATTCTTCCCTTAATTCTTATGTGATTTATTAATTGTCAATATGAGAATTTAGTTACTGCAAAAACTAACTTAGGACAACACAATGACACCTCTAAACCAATCCATGCATGCATTTTGCCAACCCCAAACCATAACCCCATCAATATCACAAGAAGTCAAGAACCACTAGACCTATAAAGCATAAGGACCTGGATGAAAGGAGAGCTAAACGCCTTTGTTTTTTTGTATGATGAGAAGTTTATGAGTGCAAGAAGCTTTATTCATTGTATGTTATTGAAGCAAAATAACAGGTTATTAAGGAAGAAGGCGTGACTGAATTTGAGGTTGACACTTACAGTCCATATATATTCCATAATGCTTTAGAAAGAGTTACTAGCCTAAACACCCTTAGAGTCACTGGAAGGATTGGCAAACAATCATTGTTTATCCTTGTTGATTCTAGAAGTACACACAATTTCATCAACACCCAAGTAGTTTATAGGTTGCATTGTAAGCTCACTAATATTATACCCCTGACTATGCAAATAGTAAATGGTGGAAGAATGACTTGTACTTCAATATGCAAAAACTTTCAATGATCAATGTAGGGAGTTAAATTTGCTTTTGATGTTTTTATTCTAGAATTGAAAATTTATGACATGATTTTAGAAATTTAGTAGTTGGCTAGATTAAAAAGTATCATTTGCAACTATAAAGAGATATGGATGGCATTTATATGGCAAGGTCACGAAGTGATTCTCAAGAGAGATGATTCAATATCATCATTTGCAACTATCAAGAGATCCCCCCCCCTCTCCAACCTTCTTTTATTTATTCTTCATGCCTATATTCTTCCATTAATTCTACTATATTTTTTTAATTGTGAAACTGAGAATTTAGTTTTCACCATTTATGATGGTTTATCATTACTTGTAACGATAGTAACAACTATGAAATAAACAAACTTGTCACAGGTGATTGATAGATAACGAGTATTTATGAATAGAATTTTTACTATACATATATCATATTTGGTATATTCGTTAGATTATATAATATCTTAGTAAAACTTATTATTTAATATTATATATATATATTAAATTATGAAATTATAAATATTATTTAAATATATGCATTATATAAATATTAAAGCATGTGTATATTATATTGGATTCAAAAAGTATAAATATTCAACTTGTATATGTATATGATAATAATGTGGATATATATCGACAAGTTTGGTAATATCAAAATTATATTTAGTAGGATAATTATAAAAAAAAAAAATTGCACCCATTAGTATCAATATCCATTGAATTTGGATTAATTTATCAACCATAAACACTAGTCTCCAATTTATATATACTTATGTTTGATTTTTATTTATATTTTTTAACAATTGATACTGTATAAATGCAAGTTACTAATTAGAAGTTACTATATAGATTCTGGTAAGATTTGCGTTACTTTTTTTTGAATATTTTTTTTTACCATAATAGTCATGGTACTTGGTGTAATTGTTTGGGTAGAGATCTAAATGAAAACAAGGCAACAATGTTTGTTGCCTCTCTCTCTTTTTTTTTTGGGGTGAAAATTGTGTACCATCACTTACTATATTGCATTCAAATAAATCTTTAATTAAAGTGGTTTAATTGGCTATTTTGAGTGCATAATGAGGATGGAGGATTTTGTTTTTGCTCTTGAGTTATCCAAGTAATTACATATGGTTTTCAATGTAATTTTCAATGTAATTACTCTTGAGTCAAAAATAATAATAATAACTTGAGTGATTTTAATTCATGAGCTAAACTTCTATTTTTTAAATAAATAAAAACACATTACAAAAAAGGAGAGGAGTGATTTGAAAAGGAATATCACAAACACACACATATATGAATAATTAAAACATTTTATCATCCTCATGTGGTAGTGCTTTCTATTTCTTATTCGGTTATTATTATTATTATTATTATTATTCACTTATCACTAACCTATTTGCTTCTTATTCATTTATAATTAATCTCTAACCAGAGTATATTTTAATCAACAAGGATTAACGTAGATTACTTAAATTTGAAGATTATGAACTTATGCCATGATGATTGATTTACATAACTATATATAATGATGTTTTCTATGAGTTTATTATAATTTTAAATAAACATTTTATATTTGGTTTGTGCTTGATTTTGTGAATGTATATTTTTGTTGTTGTATAATTAAGTAAAATATAGTTTTATAAAAAACAAAGTTATCGAACTTAGAAGGTGTTTGAGAGCGTAGTAGCAATTGCTTTTTAAAATAATTTTCACTTGAAAAAATATCAAAATAATTTTTTTAAAAAATTTATTTTTAACATCAACACATCAAAACAATTTAAAAATACTAAAAAAATAATTTGAAGCAAAAACAAAATCAAATTTTGATGAAAAACAGGTTAAAACTTACTCTCAAACACCATTTTAATGGAGTCCATAATTCCATGATCTAAGTCACAAGGGTGATTAGTTAAGCCATAAAATCAAGATTGATTCAATATATTATCGTCTTAATATTAAAAAAAATATTATCTTGATTTTTTTAAAAGTCAAATTATAATTTTTTTTATTTGGTATTTGAGTTGTATTTGAATCTGTCAAGTTAATTTTATCATTTTAAAATAATTCTTACTTTAAATTCAAGTAAAAAACAAAATCAAGTAAAAAGATTTTAAAATTTACTCTTAAGTTGATTTTAATGATAATATATATATATATTTTTTTTTATGAATTGAAATTTTTTTCATGTTGAATAAAAATTTGATTTGATTGACTTAGATATGTAAACTATTTCATTATTTCATATGTAAGGATATTGAGAGCATTTGTCAAATATTGATATGGTTGAAAAGGTACAAATAACTTAGTGGGCCAATACGAAAAGATAACTCGACAAATAAATTTGCAGTATTTAACCAAAAACACAGCGATTTCAATTTTAGTCCCTATATAAAGTTTTGCATAATTAATTAGTTAATCCTTGTAGTTTCAAGACTTATTATCACATCCCCTTGAAGCCCACTTGTAGCTTAGTCCTTTATTAAATTCCACGCTATTTTTTAATTTTTTTTTTATTCTCCAGGAAATAGAAAAGGAAGAGTGGACAAGATGGAAAAATTAATTAGAAAAGAAGGTTTGGAACTAAAAACGCTAAATTAAGGATGATCAACTAGACCAAATGAGTAATTTAACTATTTTCAGCTCTACAGGGACTAAATTAATTATTAATTGATTAATTAATAGAAACCATAGGGACTAAGTGTTAATTAATTCTTCAATTTAAACATCACCAAAAGAAAATATTCTGCAAAAAAAATTTAACATTCGAGTAATTAGGTTTAAGATTTACAATTTCTTTTATTTCTTGAGCTTTTTTTTTTCTCTATTAAAATTACCCAATCAGATCACCTAATTCACATTGGTTGATCCAAAAACTTTACCCATTACTCATTAAATTCCTTTTCGCCTATGATCTAAAAGAGTTATAATTACTTAGCCAAAATTAGGCTCGGGAAGAGTTTTTACTAGCTAAAATTAGATCCAAGAAAAATTACAAGTCTATAAATTTTAAGAATGTATAAAACAAAAAATATTTAATTCAGATAATTCAAGCAATCCTAATTTTTTTTTGGGTATCACCAGAAAAAGAAAAAATTGAAGTAATTTCTTGAACTAGTCATTTCTTTGAAATTATTTCGAGTTGTTTGGGAGTGCGGAACAAACAGAAATTTGTTAAAATTTAGTATTTTTTTAATGTTCTCGAATCGTTTTAATGTGATGATATCAAGAATAAATTTTTTAAAAAAAAATTATTCATTTTTAATCAAAAAAACTTTAAAAAACAACCGGTACTATAATCTTAAACGGCCCATTTATATCTATCAAGGCTTTGACTTGAGTCTTGAAGTTCAACCATCTTTTTATTTTCTTTTTATAATTGTTTTTATACTTGGATTAATCCGTCTAGTCAACCAATTCTTACTAAATTTCAACGGTTACGATTTGATCAGAAATTTTTTTTATATTTGATTGAAATGGATCATTTAGATCTCGTTTGAGTGAACTGTCATTATATTAAATTTAAAAAATAATAATAATTTTTTTTAATATTTTTAAATTATTTTAATGTATTAATATTAAAAACAAATTTTAAAAAATAAAAAATATTATTTAAATATATTAAAAAACAATTAAATCAGTCAATACATGTTTAATAACCCTCTTGATGGATGCAACTGCTTCCTTTCATTCGATCCTTGCTGTTTTGTTTTTTTTGTTCTTCTCTCAATCGTCCACCTTTCCGCCTAAAGATTCGTATCACACCCTCTGCTTTACAATGATAATTAAAATACACTTCCCATTCGACAAACAAATAATAATAAACGGAAGCACAAAGTTTGAGCACCCACAGTCCCACACAAGTCTTTCGTTCTTAGTGATCTGCAGCTAGTCTCTGTCATCATTCAGCGCATATTTTTGGTTGACGATGCTCTTAATCTTTTGTTGAATCAACTCTAAACTATTAGGTTAATTATAGGCAGCATGCACTCACGGCTGCCCATGATGCCAAATGAGTGAAGTCTTGCTTGATTGTGGATGTGTCTGCGATTCCTTTCTTTTTTGACTAATAATTAGTAGCTGCAATTCAATTCGGCTACTTTCTACGTTCGGTTTCAACATTTTCTAGCCCAAGAAAGCATGAACCGCTCCCAGATTCACAACGGCGGCCGTTGCAGCGGCGTGGTGGAGCCTTGTAGAACCCAGATAGGTTGGTAAAACAAGGGATAGAGGAGGTGTAGCCTCGTTAGGCAACAAAAACAAAAAAAGTCCACTTAAAAAGGCGGCAACCCAGTAGCCGCCCCAAACCTAATCCTTCTTATTTTATTGTATCTTAATAGTAATAAGTGGTGAAGGCTTCTTCTTTTTTTTAATTTCAAGTTTTTTATTATTTTGGCGGTTGCTTGCTTTCTTTTTCTAATATTTTTTTATTTGCGTGAAACGTGGCGTATCACTAGGCAATCTGCCGTCTCTGATGGTGGTAGTGATAAATGGGACCCCGTGTTTAAAACAACTTTAACGTAAACACGCCGCCCCGCCGGCGCTCAACCTGTCTGTCGTTATCGGATTCGTCGCCTTGCCTATGCGCCGTACTTACATTAAACTATTCACAAGAATCCAGATTGCTATGGTATATGCTTCCATGCATGCATTTCCCCAACCACTTATATATGTCTGTTGTCGCCCATGCATGGTGATATTTCTGCCTCCATGCATGCCATACCCATCATACTTATATATAAATATTTTATTTTTTCATTTAATTTTTATCACTCCCATATGTATCTAATATCAGCTTGAGTAAAAAATAGTATGCAACAAACTTTTTTAAAAAGTTAATGATTCATGGAGCGTTTGTTCTTGTGTTATAGCTTGATTTTTAAAATAATTTTTATTTAAATAAAATTAAATTAATATTTTTATGTGTTTTTGAATGATTTTGATTTGCTAATATAAAAAATTAAAATATATATTATTTTAATATATTTTTAATTAAAAAAACTCTTAAAATATATAATATATCACAATAAAAAACACACACTTAAATCATAAATTACCATTACCAAATGATCATCGATGCACACAAAGCCTCCACTACATAAAACCTTGCAATTAGTTCTTCTAGACACAAAATTCGGTGGTGTTCACCCGTGAGGTTAAAGTTAGCGTGACGTGATTGACAAATTAAAATAAGACTTGTAATATTGGAAAGTCCATTACCAACACGGGAATAGAAGAAAGGGAAGGACGAGGAAGCAGGCAGCCGCGCCTCCCGGCTTCCGCTTCAAGCGCTGGCGTCCACGTGGGTCTTTTGTCTCCTTGCCCTACTTTTTCGCGTTTTAAATGTAAATGTTTTCGCCTACACAACTCTTGATAGATCGGACGGCACTGTGACACGTGCGATCCTGTCACGAATCTCGAGATTTACGTGCCCAGTCAACATGGAACGCTCTCTCCGACACCTACTTTTTATCCACTGATGTGGATTGATGAATGCTCTCTGACATTATTTTAATGTTTTTCTTTTAATTCTTAATTTTCTACATTTCTCGCTATTTGTTTTTTCAAATCCCACTCTTACAGCAATTCATAAAATAACCGATATATTACGCATTGAAAAGGTTTCCTAGTGTAATTGTGGTTATTTTTAAAGTAATTTTTTGTTTAAAAATATATTAAAATAATATTTTGTTTTATTTTTTAAAAATTATTTTTAATATTTATCTATTAAAATAATTTAAAAACATCAAAAAATATTAATTTAAAATAAATAAAAAAATTAAAAAAATTCAATTATTTTTCAAAAACATTTTTGAAACATAAAAATAAATAGACATAATTATACTGCATTAACAACCGGCCGGTCCAAGACCTGGGTTCCGGGTTTTGACCAGGTTACCGGGTCGTCCAGGTCAATTTTGATTTTTTAAAAAACTAAAACGACATCATTTTAATAAAAAAACAAAAATCAACGGGTTACAACCGGATTTTTAACCGGATCTTACCGAATCACCCTAAATTTTAACTTGTTTTTTTATTAAACCTAATCCTATCCAGATCAACTCACAAACCAGGTAAGATTTCAAAACCATAACAGAAAGATTTTGAAAGCTTGCACTACAAATCTTTGACAAAAAAACAAAATCTTTTGCAGAGGAGCTGAGGGGTACGGTTT
>Ga0307516_10007438_pt1 | contig 12596 bp, 9 predicted proteins | sample 19_EM_MG_FD_203310 | JGI IMG/M metagenome (GOLD analysis project Ga0307516, IMG submission 203310) | Populus trichocarpa ectomycorrhiza microbial communities from riparian zone in the Pacific Northwest, United States - 19_EM | ecosystem: Host-associated > Plants > Roots > Unclassified | place...
CCTGCGGCGGCGCGGCGTTCAATACCCGTCCGGTCGCGTGATCACACCACATTTCCGACAGACCGAGCGTGATGATGACGATGCGACAGTCCCGCACCGTGGCGATGGTCGCATCGATCCAGCGCCTGACGCGCTCCGCGTCGGATGTGTTCAGGACGGTGCGACATCCCGCATAGGGATCGACGCTGCGGCCGGGCTCGACCTGTTGCAGCCGATGCTGTGCATCGGGATGTTCCGGCTCCAGCGCCCATGCCAGACTGTTGCGGATCGAAAACACATTGTACCGGTGCCAGAGTGTGAGATCGGCCGTCAGGCCTTCGTGCATCGCGGCGATATCAGCGGGAACGTCGGACTTCTCGACGCGGCTCGGCACCTCAAAGCGGGGCGCCAGGAACCCTTCGACGTTGCGGGCAAAACAGGATCCGATCGTGAATACCTTCTCGCCGCTTCGCATCGCAAGGCGCTTGTCGAACTGGGGGCGAAAGAAGCCTTCCTCGGGGTTCTCCCGCATGATCGGGGGCGGACGCCATCGGCGATATTTCATCGGCTCGCCAATTTTTCAAGATATGCGATCATCGGATCCGGCCGCACGATGAAGTCGATGCTGACCCGCGTGCCATCCGAATCATTGAGATGGCATCCGTGCAGCAGGTTTAGGCTGTCGAAGAACATGGCCTGCCCATAGACCATGTCGTAGGGCTTCAAGTCGTTCCTGCCTTCCTCGCTCTCTACCCACAACGTGCCGCCTCCGGCAACCCGGGTGAAGGGAAGCCAGATCTTGAAGGAGCCGCGCTCCTTCAGATAATCGCGGTCACGGTGCATATGCGAGGTCGTCTGTTGTCCCTTCTCGTGCACCCGCATGTTCGGATGCACCTCGGTCCAGGGCACGAACGGAACTCTCGGCACGACATACTCGCGCACAAAATCGGCGAATCGTTCCCTGATTTCTCCGGCGAAGGCATCTTTCATCTTATGGGTGAAGGTATAGACCCGGTAGCCTGGCGACTTTGCGCCGCCGCAGGGATGCTCGTGCAGGGCTTCCAGATCACCGAACTCGAGCACGGATTGCGCCCATTGGCGGAACTGGTAGCGGTCGGTGTCGTAGCTGAAGATCTCGATCATGGTCGCACTCATGGCTTCTCTACGCCCGGTGCGGTGACGAGGATACCAAGATCGCGGGCCCGCGCCGGGTTTTTCGGAAGGAAGCGAAAATCAAAGCTCACCCGCGTCGAAGGCGTGTTGTTGGCGTAGGACCCGTGCTTCAGATGGTATGCATCGAAGATGAGGATTTCCCCGGGCTCCAGCGAGACGGGGTGATAGTCCTCCGACCCCAGCTCCGATTCGATATAGATCGAATTGCGGCCGCCAACGCTCGTCAGGGGCAGCCAGCCGTTGATCACCCCTGGCGTGATCCGGTATTCGGGATCGCCGTCGCGGTGGAAGTCGGATGCCGAGCCGGCACCAGCCAGATGACAGCGAAAGCTAGGTATATTTTGACGCAGGTTGATGCCGTCGAACAGCGGCGCCACGAACTTCGTCAGTTCGAGATATTGATCGACGACGGCGCTGAAGTTGTTCTCCAGGATCCGTTTGTAATAGTTCAGCCGAGCGACATAGTTTGCAAACGGAACCGGATCCGCACGGAGGTGCAAATCCTCCAGGCTCTCCACCCCGAGGGCCGAACGGGCCCATGGGCGAAAGTCGATCTGGTCGAGCGGGTAGCTGAGCACGAGCATGGATGGTCTCGCCAACGGTGCCCTTTTCGGCATCACCTCGGTCATGGGACCATCCCGCTCTTGATCACTCACGTATAGGGACGCTCACTTTTTCTTCGGAGCGAGCTGAGAGGCCTTGGCGGCGAGGTCCGCGGACGCCTTGGCGTCGGCTTTGGGGTCATACGCGGCGGATCCCTTGCCGGGCGGTTTCTTATCCTCCTCGGCCAGGGCGACGACTTCGACGACCTCGACAACCTCCACCGCTTCCACTTCCACGACCTCGACCGCTTCCACAGCTTCCACGGCTTCGACCGCTTCAACCGCTTCGGTCGTGGCCTTCACCACCAGAACCAGGGCAATCTCAACGGTGATGGTCGGCGGCGTCGGCGTGGCTGCCGTGGTGCCCGTGAAGTTGGGAGTCGTCGGTTCGCTGCCGCTGTCCCACTTGGTTCCGCCGAACGTCTTGTTGCCGCTGCTCATGAGGAAGGAAATGATGACATTGTCGGCGTTTCCCGACGCCGTGAACCAGGCCAGCTGGTCGACATCCGGGTTGGGTGGCGTGCCCTTGATGCCGGTATAAAGGGCATTCAAAATCTGCTTGCCGTTGTAGGTCACGATCGGCGCGTTGACGACGAGCGTACTGTCCTTGTCCCATTTTGTCCCGCTGAGGACGAAGGTGTTGTAGGTGCCGTTCCAACTCGTCAGGGTTTGCGGCGGAGGTTGCGAGGTTCCCGAAATGTTGTTGCTCGCCGGTAGCGGGCCGCTGCCGGCAACGTAGGTTCCGTAACAACTCTTTCCCGTGGCGGTTACGATGAAAGCGATGTTGGCCGACGACGGGTTGTTATTCGCGGCGCTCCAGGTGACATTGGCGCCGATCGTGGGCTGGTTGATGCTTGTTCCATCGACGGTCACGGTGGCGTCATCGCCTATGACGATGAATGGGCCAGGATTCCACTTTTGCGAGGAATCTTCAAGGAACGTCATGTAGGTGCCGGCAATAGCTAGGGCCATGATACGATCTCCTTTCAAAGGCATTATCCAGTTTGGGCGAATTTGATCTGATCCTGCTTCCGTGGGTGCGAGCGAACAGCATCACGAGCAAAACGGTCGCCTCTGCTATCCAAACGACTCGCGAGGGAACATCCCTCGGTGACCTTGAATGCGTGATGTCTTCTATTCCGCAGCCGCCATGGGCATGCGCAACTCATCGTCGGCTGTTGCAGGCGTGTCGGCCCGGATCAGATGCACGGCCCCGATGGCTTTCGTGACCGCGGCCGGCGTCGTGGCATATCCTTGCGCCAGCAGCCATTTGCACAGCGCGGACTGATATTGGCTGGGCGTGATTTCCTCCCGCGACAAGGCCGCGTGTTCGACCTGTTGCTGCGCCTGGTAGGAATCGGCGAGATAAGGTCGCCGCAGCGCGTCGTCGACGAAGCGTTCGGCCTCCCTTTCGGGTTCGGCCTTGAACATCATCCTGATGATGCCCATGTGCCGCATCCGCAGATAGTGGCGATCTCCTTCGGTCAGCCCGTCGCGCGCGTTCATATAGCCGCCGGGATCCTCGCGATAGGCGCGCTGCGCCTTGGCGTTCACGGCGAGCTCATAAAGCGTCTCGTAGAGCGCCTGGCTTGCGTGGCTGAATTTATAGCCGGGGGGAACGGCGTGGTTCCGGTTATTGCGCTGCGCCACGACCTTCAGTTTGGGGTAGTCCGGCCGGTCGCAGATCAAGGGTGTGCTGCGTGAGGGGCCGACCTTGAGGCCGAATTTGTCGGCCACCGACAGGTCATTGCTCGCGGTTTGCGATGCGCGAATGAAGAAGGTCGATATGCCTGTGATCGACGCAGCGACCTTCGGGTCGCGCAGATCGCCTATCCGGTGCGTCGCCATGGTTGTCTCGGCCATGGTGAACATGGAGGCAACGTAGTTCACGACCTCATGATCCGGCCCGTAGACGTTCTCCAGGTAATCGACGAGCATTCCGAAGTTCTTGTTTTCGAAGCCGTGGAACTTGAAGCCGACATCGCCGACGCACCCGACCTGGAACACAATCAGATTCATGCTGGGATCGATCCGCCGCTGCCGCAGCAAGAGGTCCGTCGCCTCGAAAATCTGCAGGCCCGGGATGCTCGGGTCGACGCCGAGATCGGCGTAGAGACAGTCTTCGGCGGAAATGCCCGGCAGCATCTCCGCCTCGTAGCCTTCGCGCCGGGCGATCGCTATCGCATTGTGCGACGGCGTGACGAAAACCCCGGGATGACCGTAGAACACCGCGCAGACATACTTGTCGGCACGCACCTCATCCAGCATCCGCTCGACCATCTGGACGTAGGTGACGATGCGGTTCTTGTCGTTGGCGTAATATTGATAGAGGTCGAAGGAATTGGGATTTTGCTTCTCGATCCACATGTCGGTGACCGGGTCGGCGGCCGCGTACAAGACAATGTCCGCCTGCTGAATGTGGGACTGCGCCTCCAGCGTGAACTGACCCACCGCCTTGATGCCGGATCCGACGACAACGAGCTTACCGCTTTTGGTCATGGACTCTCCTTGCCTGCGGTTTCGAAGCGGCAGGCGCGCGACGGCGACCGCCCGCAACGGCGGACCGCATTGCATTCCTGAACAGTGAGAAGGTCGCGAGGTGATGATGCAGCTTAAGGGTGTATCCTGTCTCAGCCCGGAGATTTTCACAACCTCTTTTTTCAATCAAAGATTGTGTGAAGCCCAAAGTCCGATTGCTTGACGCAATCGAGGGAGCCATCTTGCGATTACCGTCAGCTATTGAGCGTCGTCATCGACAGCGCATATCCGCCACCACCGGTCGGGGTCCAAACCGCGCCGTTGTATTGAGCTTGGCCGCAAAGTCGGCCATCGCGGATGCTCGCGGTACGCCCGGGCAGGCGAAGACGCTACGCGAGAGGGCCGTCCTGCACTTCAAGGAGATCGGCGCGCCCGGTAACTAGCTAACGAGGCTGCGCCTCAGACCGACGAGCCACGTTGCAACGCAAAAACTTGACACATTTGCACCGCCTTCGGTGACTCAAGCGAAGCTAGTTCTGTTGCGAAACGCCCCGATTTGTGCCGCAGCAGGTTCGATTCTGAAGTAAAATTACGCGACGAACTGGATTATATTCAACGGACCTCGCTTCCCCTTCCATGGCCATCGGTACGCCAAACAATGACGCCAGATCCGCCGTCCTGTCGAGACCCGTCCGAAGCCCTCGGTCTTCCCGCTTCGGCGTTTGACGGACTACTGCCCAAAGATGCCGCCGTGGCTGAGGCGCAAAGCTCACGCCTCTGCATGTCAGGACTCCTACAGGAGGAGGAAAGTCTGGTTGCCAATGCCGTAGAGAAGCGTCGGCGCGAGTTTATAGCGGGACGGAATTGTGCTCGGGTCGCTCTACAGCGTCTCGGCATAGCGCCAGTGGCGATCGGCATAGGGAAGTTTCGAGAACCGCTGTTCCCCGTCGGGGTTTCGGGAAGCATCACGCATACTCAAGAGTATTGCGCTGCTGCGGTTGTTCGGATCGGATCTGTTCTGAGCATCGGAATTGACGCGGAGTTCAATGAGCCCTTGAACCAATCGGTTTCTGATCTCATCCTGAGCCCGCAGGAGCGACAGATGGTTCAAACGTTCGGCGACGCGTGCCACGCCGACACACTTATTTTCAGCATCAAGGAGGCCTTCTTCAAGGCGGTCTTCCCTTTTTTCCGTCAATATCTCGAATTTTCTGATGCGGTCGTCGCGCTGTCTCCAACCGACCATACATTCCGCGTACGTTTGGCCAGAGCCGATATGACACCAAACCTGGACCGCACGAGGATTGTCGGGCGGTACCGGTTCGATGCACGACACCTCTATACAGCCGTATCGCTGTTGTCGTCCGCTGCGGATTGCTAAGCTCACATGGCTCTGAAACGACGCCAATTACCCGGTACTGTCCAAAGTGACGAGGGGCCGTGCCAGCGTAGCGGCGTTCGCGCCGTAACGGAATAGCTTGACGTCGGCGATGTCCTGGATCTGCACACCGAGGAACTCGGTCGTGTTCGGGACCTGCGCCCGCTCGTCCGAGTCGAAATTGGTACTGCCTTGATTTATTGGTCCTGCCTTGAATGAAGAGTTCGATCGCATGCAAGCGTTAGACATAAGAACGGTGATGGTTTTTGGCTTGAGATCCCTTGGCCGCAACATTCGAAATTACCATGCGAAATGCGGCGATTCATCGGGCAACGCCGTCACGCCGAAGGTCGAAGGCCAGCTGAGCAATGAGCTCCTCGCGTTGCGTATTTACATAGAAATGGTCGCCGTCAAACATCTTCTGTGCAAAGCCGCCGTTGGTGTGGGCGCTCCACCCGGCTAGTTGCGATTCTGAAACCATACCGTCTCTTGTTCCTCCGTAAGCGACAATCGGGCACTGCAGCGGCGGCTCCTCAATATATCGATATAATTCGGCCGCCTTGAAATCGGCCCGCAACACCGGCAGGATGAGCTCGACCAGCTCGCGGTTTCCCAGTACTTCCGCGGAGGTTCCATTTAGTCGGCGCAATTCCTGAACCAACTTGGAAGTGGGCTTGTCGTGGATCCGATCCTGCTCGTCGTGCAGGTGCGGCGCTCGGTGAGCAGACACGATCAGGCAGCCGGGGCCAGGTCTTGCCTGACGACGCAGATTGCGGGCGATCTCGAACGCCAGCAGCGCACCCATGCTGTGGCCGAAGAAGGCAAAGGGCGGTTCGAGAAAACGGCCGAGTTCATCGCTGACCACGGCGGCGAGACGCCGTACGTCGTCTATGGGGACTTCAGCCAGACGGTGCTCGCGCCCCGGAAGGGCTACCGGCCATATTTCAATGTCATGGGTTATCGCGGCGGCCCAGCCGCGGTAGATGGAGGTGCCGCTTCCCGCGTATGGGAAGCAGAAAAGTCGGAGCCTATCCTGCCTTCCCTCCCCGCGAGGCGTAGTGCCAACCTCCCTGCCCGCAAGGTCATCCGCCACGACAATCAATCCCGACTTGCCCGCTCCTGTGCCCGACGCAGACTGAGAGGTCGCATGTCGGTCCATACCTCATCGACATAGCTAAGGCACTCCGCTTTGGTGCCGGATTTGCCCACCGCCGACCACCCCGCTGGCAGTTCGCGCCGCAGCGGCCAGATCGAATATTGCTCCTCGCCGTTCCTGACGACGCTATACTGGATCTCGTCTTGCTTGTTGTCGCCCATTTCTCTCTCCTGACACGACGTCGTTCTCTCGTTCGAGCAACTGAGACACATTGCGAAAGCATCTGAAACAACAAGATTACTCGCGGCAAAAAGCTCATCCGCGAGTTTCGCGCACGACGCGCCTGATCCGTGGACCGCGCGCGACCGCGGACGAGGTTGTACGCTGTTCCAGAAAAGCCGCCTGCTCGGCGATCGTGGTCCGCTCGAATACCACGCGAAGGGGAATCTCCGCGCCGAACTCGCGGCTGATCCGCGATACCAGCTGCGTCGCCCGCAGCGAATGACCTCCAATACTGAAGAAATTTTCGTCGCAGCCGACGCGCTCGACACCCAGCACATCTCGCCACAACGCGGCAAGCCGCCCCTCCAGCTCGGTCTGCGGCGCGGAAAAGCTGCGCTCCGAACTCTGAGCCGGATCTGGTAACGCTTTCCGATCGACTTTGCCGTTGCGGGTCAGCGGCAGCGAGCCCAGCATGACGACTGCGTGAGGCTGCATGTATGGCGGAAGACGTCGACGTAGCTCATCCTGCACCGCAGACACGACCTCGACCGGCGCGCCGGCGTCGGGCACAATGTAGGCGACGATGCGCTTTTCGCCGGAAGCATCCTCGCGGACTGTCGTAACGGCCTGCCGGATACCCGGCTCGTTCTTGAGCCAGAATTCGATTTCGCCGATCTCGATACGGCGACCTCTCAGCTTGAACTGATCATCGAATCGTCCGACGAATTCGATGGAGCCGTCCTCACCCCAGCGGACCTTGTCGCCGGTGCGGTAAAGCCTTGTGCCGCCGCTCTCCGCAAACGGGGACGGAACAAAGCTTTGCGCGGTGAGCCCGGGATTGCACAGATAGCCGTGCGCCAGTCCATCGCCACCGAGATAGAGCTCGCCGATCTCGCCCGGCGCATTCGGCTGCATCCCGGGATCGAGAACATAGGCCGTGGAATTGCTGATCGGGCGTCCGATCGGGATCGTGCCACAGGCGAGGTCGGCGGCAGAAAGCCGGTGCCATACGGCGAAGGTGGTCGTCTCGGTCGGACCGTAGACGTGACAGAAAACCTCCGGCGCCGCGCTGCCCAGCACCTGCCGTACGCGGCCCGCATCGACGCGTTCACCGCCGAACAGCAGCACCCGCAGACCGCGAAAGGTGTCCGGTTGCGCAGCAACCAGTTCGTTGAACAGCGCCGTCGTCACGAACAGCACGCTGATCCCGCGCTTGGCGATGACGCGAGCGAGCGCCGCGGAGGACAGCATCACTTCGTTGTCCAGACCAACCAGCGTCGCACCGTTAAGCAGAGCCCCCCAAATCTCGAACGTGGCGGCATCGAATGCGCAATTGGAGCCTTGGCCGACCTTGTCGGTCGCAGCAATCTGCGCGAAGGCGTTCTCGCATACCAGTCTCGCGACCGCGCGATGCGGAATCATTGCGCCCTTGGGTCTCCCGGTCGAGCCGGAGGTAAACATCACATACGCCACATCCTCCGGCCCCAGGGGCACCGAGAGCGCCTGCTCGGATTCGTCTCGCAGCACCGCGAAGTCGCGGTCGAGCGACAACACCGTCGTCTCGACCGCCACGAGCCGGGGCGCGAACGCAGGCGTGGCGATAGTCACTTTCGCCAGCGTGTCCGCAAGGATGGCCTCGATCCGCGCCTTAGGATAGGCAAGGTCGATCGGCACATAGGCCGCGCCCACCTTCAGCGTGCCGAGCATGGCAACCACGATCTCGGCGCTGCCTTCCATCATGAGGCCGACGCGATCGCCGCGACGAACGCCCAGGCGAACCAAGCGACGCGCCAGTTGATTGGCGTATCGCGCGAGTTCGCCATACGTCAGAACGCGGCCGTCGAATTCCAGCGCCACGGATTCGGGTCGCGCCGCGACATGCCGGTCGAACAGTTCGGGAATCGCCAGTTGCGGGTAATCCGCCCGGGTGTCGTTGAGTGCGCCCAGCGCTGCTCGGTCCGCCGCCGAAATCAGATCGAGTTCATTCAGCTGGACGCCACCGGCGCCAGCAAGCACCTGCAGAATCGAGGCGTATCGCTCGCACAGGCGGCAGATCGTCGCGTCGCTCATCAGACGCCGATTGTAAAGGATACGAATGCACTCGCCAGGCATGACACTTACGCTGAGAGGATAATTGGTCCGCTCGACCAGCCTCACGTGCGGACCGTTAGCGATCGCGTTGGTATGAACGGGATAGTTCTCGAATGCGATAATGGTGTCGAACAGCGCCCTCTCCTCGCCGACGCCGGTCCATGCCTGGATCTGGACGAGCGGGCTGAAGTCGTATTGTCTCGCCTCAAACTGACTTGCCTGCAGGGCCTGCAGCCAAGCGATCACATCGGCTTCTCGCGGCAGCAAGACGCGTATCGGCACGGAATTGATGAACAAGCCAACCATCTCGTCGACGCCCGCGAGATCGCTTGGTCGTCCCGAAACGATTGTTCCAAACACCACGTCGTCGGAACCGGTTAACCTGCCCAACAGTATCGCCCAGGCTGCCTGGACCACGGTGTTGAGGGTCAACCTATGACGTTGCGCGAAATGCCGCAGCGCAGCCGTTTTCTCGGCAGACAAAGGTTGCTCGTGGGCCGCGTATTCATCGGCATCCTGCCTCGGGTGCAGCATTAGCCGCGGCCCGCCGTCATAGTCTGCGAGGACTTTACGCCAATAGCGCTCGGCCGCAGTCAAATCCTGCTTGTGCAGCCAGCGTATGTAGTTCTTGTAGGGTCTGCTCGGAGGCACCTGCGGGGTCTCGCCGCGGCGGAACGCGAGATAGGTTTCGAGAAACTGCCGGTATACGCGTTGAAAGCTCCAGCCATCCAGAATGGCGTGGTGAAAACTCACCAGCAGCCGATAAGTCGCGAACGAGAGCTGGATCAATGTGACCCGCAAGAGCGGCGCCTTTTCCATGTCGAAGCCGACCTGTCGGTCTGCCTCACAAAATTTGGCCAACTCGGCCGCCTGGCTTGAACGGGGGATGTGGTGCAGATCCAGGAAGCTGAGGCGCGTTCCCACCACCCGGTGGACGACCTGGACCGGTTTGTCGATCTGCTCCCAGTGGAATGATGTGCGCAAGGCCGGATGCGCGGCAATAACCACGGCCCAGGCACGTTCGAGATCACCGCGATCGATTTCGCCCTCCGCCGAAACCAGGATCTGCTCGAAGTAGAGGCGGGATTCCGGCTCGTAAAGCGTATGAAACAACATGCCGGACTGCAGCGGCGACAAGTCATAGATGTCCTCGATTGCCTGCGTCGTCACGATGACGTCTCCGCCGCCCCGGAGAGTTTCGCGAACAGCCGGTCGAGGTCGTCTTGGCCCAAGCCCGCATCGGGAAATTCATCTGCTCTCAGCCCGCGCGAATGGACGGCGCGGCTGGCGGCGATGATCGCGCCCAGGTTTTCCATCATCGCGCGCGCAAGCCCAGCAATGGTGCCCTGATCATGCTTCCCTTCGCTGTACGTCCACTGAAACGACAGGCGTTCGAGGGCAACCGTCCCGTTGACCTCGATCAGATGCGAACGTTCGTCTCCCGGATGGCGCATCGGTCCGGCCGATTCTGGCGCCGCCTTGATCGTCGCCCGCGAGTCCGACGAGCCGATAAACTGGCCCATGTAGTTGAAGCTGATCTGCGGTTTTGGCAGTTCAGCCAGGCGTCTGCCGAGCTCTCGGTCAGACGCCAAAAAGCGCAGGATCCCAAACCCGATGCCGCGCCGCGGGATGTCCCGCAACTGATCGCGAACCGCGCGCACGCCGGCATCGTCGCCTTCGTCAGGGTCGACCCTGAGCCGCACCGGGAAGATACTGGTGAACCAGCCGACCGTTCGAGTGAGGTCGACATCGTCGAACATCGGCTCGCGCCCATGCCCCTCCAGGTCGAAGAACACCTCATTGCCGCCGGTCCACCCGGCGATTGCGCGTGCGAACGCGCTGAGCAGAATGTCATTGACCTGCGCCCGGAACGCCATCGGCACGTCGGTGAGCAGTGCCCTGGTCTCTTCGACACCGAGCTCCGCGTGCACCACCTCGGTGTCGAGCACACGATTGTCGCCCGACCGGTCGATCGGCAATGGCTTCACAGCCGGACATGCGACCCGCGACCAGTACTCCGCCTCGCGCTGCAATTCTTCTGCACTCGCGAAGGCCGCAAGCCGGTGTGCCCAGTGGCGCATCGATGTTGTCTTGGCAGACAGGGCGGGCTCGTTGCCGGCCGACACTTGGGCATAGGCGGTCGAGAGATCCTCGAACAGGATCCGCCATGACACGCCGTCGACGACCAGATGATGGGCGGCAAGCAGCAACCGATTGCCCGCGGCCGATCCGAGGTCGAAAAGTACCGCGCGCAGCACAGGTCCGGCCGTGATGTCGAGGCCGGCCTGAACAGCTGCACAACGAGCTTCGAGCTCCACAGTCCGGCCGGTTCCGGAGAGCCTGCTCAGGTCGACCCGTTCCAGAACCGGCCGGTCGTCCGGAGCCGCGTAGAAGGCCTGCCAGGTCTTGCCGCGCCGCTCGCAACGCAGCCGCAGTGCGTCATGGTGTAGGATCAAAGCGCGGAGGGACCGATCGAGTGAGCTCGCATCTATTCCGAACGGCAAGGCGAGCAGCAACGATTGATTGAAATGATGAACTCCTCGCAGGTCCTGATTCAACAGCCACGCTTGCGCCGGCAGAAGCTCGGTGGTGCCGAGCACTGGGGCTTGTTCGGCATTGACAGTTGGTGCCGCGGAGGCCACTGCGGCAAGGGCTGCCACTGTTTGGTTTTCAAACAGTTGCTTTGTGGTGAGATGAATGCCGGCGGCCTTCGCCCGTGAAATGACCTGAAGGCAGAGAATGGAATCACCGCCCAGCTCGAAGAAATTGTCGTTCGCACCCACGCGGTCGACGTTGAGAACGCCGCTCCAAATTTCCGCCAGTCGCTGTTCCACTACTTGCCGCGGCGCCACATAGGCCGTCTCGTTCTTGATCTTACGCTCGAGCCCCGGTGCAGGCAGCGCCGCTCGATCGATCTTGCCGTTGCGCGTGTGCGGCATGGCATCGAGCACGATAAAGATCGACGGCAGCATGTATTCGGGCAGCCGGCCTTTGAGGAAGCGCCGCAGGCTCGGAACCAGACGGTCGGTGAGCAGCGACCGCACCGGCGTGTTGGCAAAGGCCGGCCGCTCGGACTGGGCGCTGGCCGCCACCGGTTCGCGCAAAGCAGCGCCGTCACCTTGCGGGCGACGCAAGTAGCACAGATGGGAGGCCTCGCTTCCGTCGAGGGATGGACGAACGTGCGCGCTGTATGGCGTCCCCGCCGCGATCCGCCAGAATGTATCGAGCGGCGGCGCCGGGCTCTCCGCATCCAGCAAGCGGCGTAGCTCGCCCACGCTAGCCGGCGCCTGACCGCTGTTCATGAGTTGCCATGCTTGAACCGCGCCGGCATGGCGGGAATTCGGTACCCCGCGAACCTTAATCATGTCCACGCTCGCTCGCAGCAAGGTTTCCCTGATCTGCTCTACCGACAAATTGTCACGCGACCAGTCGAGATCGAGATCGCTGCAGGTCGGTCGATGCGTACTTTCGACGTGCAGCACGACGTCATAGCGGTAGCGGGTGAGCTCGTTGACGGCGTCGCCGCGCTTCCACTGCAGGTCGACATAGCTGATGCCAGGCATCGTCGCCCGCAACA
>Ga0307516_10007439_pt1 | contig 12594 bp, 12 predicted proteins | sample 19_EM_MG_FD_203310 | JGI IMG/M metagenome (GOLD analysis project Ga0307516, IMG submission 203310) | Populus trichocarpa ectomycorrhiza microbial communities from riparian zone in the Pacific Northwest, United States - 19_EM | ecosystem: Host-associated > Plants > Roots > Unclassified | place...
GTCCGGCTAGCCACGTAGTACAATCTGTAGTAGGGACGACGCAATATATTGCACATACACTACCTAGTACTCCAGCACGATTGAGCGGCGTCGATCCGGCCAGGCCGCCTCGTCGCGCACTACAAGCACGGGAGGAGGACTGCTTACATAAGGGTCACCTACCGTTCGGAAATCGACGGAACGAGGGTGCTGCGACCCCCCTTCCATACCCTTTTTTGGAAAGCCCTGCACAGCATGTAAATTGTCCGGGATAACCTAACAATGCATGATCAAGCCAACACAGCTCATTATGCACTGCGATTAGTACATCATCCCAACGTAATGGCAGGAAATCTCCTGCTGGTTACGTGATATATCTGAATCCTCCGGGTAAGCCAAGAGCGTGCTCATTCTTTAGCGAGCCCCGGTGATCCTGGTGTTGGCAGCATGCTAACTAAGTTTGCAAGGTCTATCATACATGTACCAGATCCCGCCAGAAAGGTCGCAACCATGCCAGGTCTAGTGAATCTTGCCAGCCCATTTTGTTCTGGCTAGCTTTTGAACAAAGCCACTCGTGAGTGAGCCATTCTCCTGACAGTAACAGCAGGAGCAACTTCGGGCGATGTCCAACACGGTTGACGATATGGCGTGACAACGTGCAATATGCAGGAACGGTGCAGCATCTGGCAGGTACATACAAGGCATGGGTGCTTGAGCAGGAACACAAGGGGCCGACATGTCTCGTGTCTTCAAATCACACTGTTGAGTCCAGGAACAATTCGAGCCTCGTCGAGGATATGGCTGGTAAGCATAGCGGAGAAACACCGTGCACTTATTGCACCAAAGATAAGGTGCAGTCGATTCACCCACAGTTCGACTGTACCTCGCTCTGACAGATGATCAGAATACCACACACTGCATATCCCTTGAGGAAAGCAAAGGCATGAAGGATAGTAAGAGTAGTGCACGGGTGATGGAATGCATATCAGATACGGGTTAACACGGATCAGAGTGCGAGGTTAGACAACACAAAAACAATAAGCATGAGTGATGACTTCGATAGATGGATAGACAGTAATACGGTCCAGTGTAACTAGACAATGGACACATCTCGTCAGCGCACTGGGCAGTAATAATGGCAAGGTGGTGACTCACGAGGCAGGGAACAAGTGGGAGAAACAAAGACGAACTCAGCCTAACCGTTGATAATTACCGGTACGGGGACAATCGGGCATGTGACCGTCGCGGAAACCGCAATGGTGACACTGTGACCCCCCGCTATTGACGAAGGCATTGGTATAATCGGACCCATTCCTCATGGAGACGGGAATGGATGGGGCGCACTGTGTGAAGTGGTAGTGTGAGCACGTAGTCATTGGTGCATAAACGCAGGAACATACAGCAGCGGGATGCATACGGTATGAGCAATCGGGCATGTGACCGTCGCGGAAACCGCAATGGTGACACTGTGGCCCCCCACTATTAACGAAGACATTGGTATCATCGGACCCATTCCGCATGGAGACGGGAATGGATGGGGCGCACTGCGTGAAGTAGTAGTGTGAGCACGTAGTCATAGGTGCATAGACGCAGGAACATACAGCAGCGGGATGCATCGTACAGAGTGGTATAACTTAATTGTGTGCAACGAGGGAAACACTTATAAACGGATCGTAACAAGAACTGGGTGGAGGGCATGTCCTAAACAAGAACACCAAGGGCTCGCACTTATTAAAAACGCAATTTTACTGAATAAATTTTTCGATCAGACGTTGATATAGGATTGACCAACGTTCTGCAGATAAGCGCCTTCGTTTAGTTCTAGAATGAAGCAAACAATTAATGCTGTTGATACAGTTTGATTGATCATGTGGCAAGGAGGAGCGCATGGATTCCAGATTAGTGCAATATCGACCAGCGATTGTAGGAGGCAAGCGTTCGGCTGCATTCAGCACTCACTGGCGTCTTGGGTCCGTACTACTCGTTGGGGGTATAGTAAGTACCTCCAGGGTTGTTCATTGAATGCTTATCGACTATTGGTGAGTCACAAGCTCCAGGCAAGCTATCATTGCGGTGATTGGATTGGAAAGGAAGTACTATCAGGGGTACAATGGATGGGAATCCACTGCGTGATCTCGATCATAGGTCGAAACTTTTTTTGGCTTCCTTGCTGCAACCCTGTCTCGGTAAGGTGGATTGTCAAGGTCCAAAAGTATATGCAGCACCTCGGTGGGGTGGACACAAAGCTGTACCAAGCCTTCCCAGTCATAAGCGATGCTGTGTTGCGAGTTAAATCAACATCGGTATACCCACTGGTAACTTCAAAATTTTACATATGCACCATTTCACTTGTTGGTCCTGGGAAATTACAAGGTTAACGCGTCCCTATGTGATATATCTGAATCCCCGGGGCATGGAGAGTACATGCTCGTGCTTTTCTGCTTCTTCGTTGAGCCGCGTAAGGTGCAATCGATACGCCCACAGCATAAGAATGGTTACCACGAATCCTAAAATGCAGATCCAGTACGACCTGGAATAGGACGGACCCCACGAAGCCGGCCATAGATATCTATAATTCATGTAAGAGGTCCCACTATTTGCTGACACTGAAAGACTCACGATGCTCCTATGTTTCCAAAGCCCGCAGCCGCAGTGGCGAAAGCTATGGCAACAGCTCTCTTGGACGACGATTCATGTATCGAGTTGCTAACCCACGCCAATAACACAACGTATGCGACTGTAGATTGGGCCATGAAAAATCTGAACTACGTGAGTGACACAAAACAATCGAAGTGGCTGTTCAACCCACAGAGACAGATAGCGGATAGCAGTGTTCATGGTCAAGATGGCAATAACGAAACCAACAATACCCATCGAGAGTGGCCCTGTTACATGCCAGAAACGATCACCACTCGCATCCGAGTGTCTGAAAAAAGTGTTTAGACAGCGGACGTTGAAAATCCTTCAAACGAACCGCATGACGATGAACGACGTCGCTAAACCAAGAATCCATGGGGGAGCGCAGAGTAGAAGGGTGATCGTTGGACTGTATCCCATTGTAGCAGCGAGAGTGGGGAAATAGACCCCAAATGACAGCGAGGCATTTAAGATGGCCATGGATATCGCCAACCACCACACTGTCCAGTCCGCGAAAGCTTCCACAAGGCCAGATCGCTGAATGCTTTTGAATAAATCATGCTCAGTCCCACACATGTCTTCTGTCATCCTTCGCTGGGCCAGCATTCGCTCCTCGCTTGTGAGCCAAGAGGCCGGGGTGGTGGGGAAATCCGGAATCACATAAAATGAAATTAAAGCAATAATGCATGTCAAGCCACCTTCGATGAAAAAGAGCCATCTTTCGAAGGCCAAATGTAAGCACCATGATTAGCTGCACGCGGATACTCACCTCCAAGCTGTATAGCCAAGTTTGCCATCCATTATTGCAAGGACTCCCGATGCGGCGAGGGAACCAAAAATGTTGCTGACTGTGGAACCGCATGTGAAGTATGCCATCCTCAATCCGAGCTCGTCACGTTTGTACCTGGAACATTGAATGTGAGGGAAGCACCCCGACGAATAAATCCAGATATATACCATCTGGAGAGCATGAAAACAACTCCAGGGTAGAACACTGCTTCCGAAAGGCCAAGCAAAAAGCGAGATATAAGAGCTCCACGATAACTACATATCCAAGTTGGTCCGGCTGTAAATCAATTTTGTAAGACCCACCTAGTGGCAACGCCTACCAGAAAGCTAAGTTGATATCGAAAAAAATATGTCTTATACCTTAGTGTTCACTGACCTGTACTGATGGAAAGGAGACCCCACACAAAAACGCAGAAGGAAAGGTATGCGGATGGTCTTCTAAGTTGATCGAGGAATAGGTTTCTGCAGACCCCTGAGCATCCCAACGACATATGTTCAGAAAGGCAGCGACGCACGATGGTACTTGCATGAGCACATAGCCGACGTACATAACACTGATAAGAGTGTTGAATTGCTGGCCCGTCATGTGAAGATCCTCTTCGAGGCCTTTGAGTCGTGCAGCACTTTCTAGACATTAATGAGAGCAAAGCAGGAGTAACGACACTTACGCTACATTACTCCTGTCCATCTCAGGTTCCATGGTAGGTTATTCGGAATGACCAGCCAAGAAGGAACTTACAAAGTTCACTATGTAGACAAGGAGAAGGAATGCGACCCTATGATCCAGCTTTCTCAACAATTTCTTCTCAACTTGCCTTCGCCTTTCTGGTCCGCCAAAGACAGCATCCGCGTGTTGGTGAGTATCCCTAGATGTTCCATACCCCTCATCTATCTCAGTGTTGCCTAACAATTGATCTGTCGACACTCTTGGTGACATTGACAGCGGTCGAAGAGGTGGAATAAGAATGAGAGAGTCGGTAGAGGTGGGGTGAGAACTTGAAACACCTCACTTTGGCCGTCGGCACATATGAGAGTGTACCACTGTTCGGCTCGTTGGTCAATGACGGTTTGAAAGTACTTAAAGCGGCACTGTTGTCCCACGTCTTGCTTACTAAGCGTCCCTTCAGTGCTACCTCGAGTTCCTCCATGTTGATCACCGGTCACCACACACAGCTTACGGTGGTCAGATTCGTCCATAAAGCCTATAAAAGTCCACTAGGCGCCAATTATGCCTCTAGAATAGCCAGGAAGCAACTTGGCATAGCCAATTCTGGGGCCCGCTTGACGTTTATTCTCGAGGAGTCTAGGTACTAGTCCATCTTGTTTCCTGCATACCGGTTCTGCTACGAAGTTACCTCGTCAAGCGATTAGCCCCTACCATCTTGTTTCCTGCATATTTACCAGCTCTGCTATGGAGTTCCCTCGCCAGCGATTCATAAAACAGCACAGCAGTAGCCATGATGCGCCACTGATGGTTTAGCGTAGGTGCTCCAATCGTTCGACTTGGTCATATCAGCAAATTTAATGGCAGAACCGCAGCAAATGCATGCTTTGTTTACACATATAACGGGGACTCCTCATTACTTTTACTTGAGTTCTTCTGCAATCGTGCCATGGCTTCTTCGGCGCACGACGTAGGTGAGCTGATGCAGGCCCCGTTAATCGGGTCCTTCTTCAGCCTATTGTGAGTCTTAGTTGAACTTCAGCCTGGTGTAAAAGGTCTGAATGCTGTTCAGATTTTACGGGGTCAATTGTGTGCAGACCTTTTTTTATTACCAGACCTACCCCGATGACCACATATTTTTGAAGCTCCTGGTAAGTATATCTTGTACATAATCACTCCAGTTGCTGGGGAACTGAGCGTTCTATGCCAGGTGGCTGTGATTTGGTACATATTAAGCGATCGTTCACACCTTATGCACCCTCTTCTCATTTCCGCTCCAGGATCCTTGAGACTATACAAAGCGGATTCACGATATCCTTCAATAATACCTATTTTATACAAGGATTTGGTAACATTTCTGTGCTCGCTCATAATAACAGGTATGCTCCATTATCTGCCCGCTTCGCTCTCCTCAGGTTAGTACAGGGATTTTGTGGTGCGTACAACACGATAATTCAGGTCAAAAGACTGGCCGATGGCGCCTAGGTTACTTGCCAATTAGGGGTGAGCCCTCGTTATCTGCTCCATTTTTTGAATGTCCTCAATTTTTCATTTTCCAGCTTGTTATCATCCTCCTCGTAAATATGTATGTCTCAGCATACAATTGCTATAATATAAATCTCCTGATGTGTCAATTACCATTCAGATATTTCATTTGGCGAATGGAAATGTAAGTGGTCGTAAAGTCGCATAATTTGAAATCTTCATGCACCACCAAAGTTTCAAAGAATATCGGAGCTGCATGTCTGTTGGTGAGCTTCTCTGTCTACTCTGGAAAGGGATAGAGGTGCTCAAGTTGGATCACAGCTGTTTCCGTCGATCAGTCGCTTTGGTAAGTTCCATCCCTAACCAGCTGCTGAGTTGCATCCAATGAGTGTGAACGTAGTACTTGGAATGGCTATGACAATACTGGGGTAAGTAATTTCACCAAACTTTTCCATCCATCATTCTGATGAAAACCCAGTCTCATTTACAATGCCTGGGAATCATTCGGGTATCGCTCTCAAGTTCATTGTTTTTTTCCATGATTTCGTACGAAGTCACTCATAAAAATTTGTTGTAGGCAATTTTAGCTGTTACACTTTCCCTTGCTATCATCGAAGACACACTCATGGCATTGATTCTCACATACTATTTGTATACCAGGCGCACGGCAAGGTTAGAATCACAACATCGACAATGACAATTGTTCACAAGGCCTCTGGTTGCAGATCTGCACAACTCGTGACCCATTTACTGGCATATATTGTAGCTACGGGTGTACTTACGAGGTTTTCCGCTTTACCCCCTCTTCATCATTTGGTCTTACATTCGTCACCCAGCATGGTTACAATGGTGGAGCTGGTCTGCGTAAGTAAAATATTATTGTGGTACAGATAACTGAGGCCAGAGTATCCGGAATAGTTGTTGGCTTCCCCAAATACTCTGTTGTGGTTGTCCATCGTCCTAGTTCAGGTAAAAGGTAGGCTTGAACCTTTTTTTTCGCATGCTGTAATGCCTACTCACCACGTCCTAGTATATGTAAACTCAGCGCTGCTGTCGTACGTTGCTCCATTACTCGCGGCAGCGATCAGCTTAGTATATGTCGACCATTGCAGCCTCAATCAACGACAATATCTGAGGAAGCCTCGTCATCATACAGAGATTTCACTCAGTGAACTCGTCATCGCTCCGGAAAATAGCAAGACCTCAGCACAGGATGTTGGATGAATATGTAACAAGTTCAGTGTCATTTGTCTTTATCTGTGTAATATTTATGGGTCATTCATGCTTAGTCTGACTGCTTCGAGAATACTTACTACTTTGTGTCTGTATAGCAAGTCATGTGCAGGAAACCCAATCAATTCTCGTGGTTTGCGTTCAAGCCGAGGACTTAGAAGCAAGGCTGATCATCACACGACCGGATGCTTTAACCCTCCGCCTGCAGTTGCCCCTGAGTTGACCGCCCTCGTAATCAGCGGACGCGTCGTTGCCATAGCTGCAAGCTCAGCTGTCCGCTTGCAACCGACGGTCCATGTCTAGGAGTCTCGATGACCCTGTCAATCAGCGGCTGGCTCTTGAACATAAGACCCCCAAGGCCGAACTTTGATGGTGTTCGATAAGTCGTTCCACAAATCTTGGACGGGAACTGGGGCGGATACCCTGACTGAGCCTTCGAATTGATCAAACTATTGAGCAATCAACGTGTGATCTATCACATCATGCGTTTCATCGCTATCAGTAACTTGTCGTTCAATTCAACATGTTCAAAGCATGGTTCATCTCGGCAATACATCAGAAATGGACCTCGTCAAAAGGGTATCTTGTGATCGTTGACTATATTTCTAGAACATTTTAATCACCGGTGTCATTCAGAGTGTCCCATCAGTTACTATTACATACATAAATTCGAGTTACATACCAGGTCATGGCCAACTACGTGATATATCTGAATCCTCTCGGCAAGCCCAGAGCACGCTCATTCGTTTCCGCTCTCTTGTTGAGCCGGATAAGGTGTAACCGGTACACCCATGTCATGGGGATGCATACCATGTAAGCCAGAATGCAAAACATGTATGACTTGGAGTACGATGGCCCCCACGAAGCTGGCCACAGATATCTATGATTGTGATGGAATATCAACGGTATATTCAGATACTTGAAAAACCTACGATGACCCTGCATTCGCAATGCCAGTCCATGTATCAATGAATGCGAAGGCGACCGCCCGCTTGGATGATTCGGGTATTGAGTTGCTCATCCATGCTAAGAAGATGGCATATACGATGTAAGATTGAGTCATGACAAGTCTATCATGTGTATCAGACGCAGGTATAATAAAAACACTCATCAACTCACAGAGACAAGTAGCGGACAGCTATGTTCATTGTTAAGATTCCGAGGGAAAACCCAATGATACCCACACAGAGTAGACCAGTGATATGCCAGAAGCGGTCCCTGGTAGCATCTGAGTGCCTGAAAGGGGGCTTGAGTGAGCAATGAGAAGAGCGACCGACAGTACATATAACGAACTGCGAGACATAGAATGACGTTGCTGTCCCTAAGATCCACGGAGGAGCACAGAGCAAGAGAGTGGTGGATGGGTTATATCCAATAGTAGCAGCCAAGATCGGAAAGAAGTTTCCAAAAGACTGCCCAACAGTTATGAGGAATCTCACTATTGCTAACCACCACACTGTCCAGTCAGTGAATGCTTCTACAAAACCCGATTTCTGTGTTCTTTTTTGCTCGATGCCACATAAATCTTCAACCATTCTGTGCTGAGCGAGAATTTGTTCTTCACGTGTTAGCCATGAGACCGGTGTATCGGGGAAGTCGGGAATGAAGTAGAAACCTGCTGCTGAAATGAGGCATGTTAAGCCACCTTCCATGAGGAAAAGCCACCTATAAGGGCCCCAATAGTACGTGAGCCGCACGTCGGCCCCTTATTGTTGCTCACCTCCAGCCTGCGAACCCGAAGTTTCCTTCCATTGTGGCAAGTATTCCGGATGCAATGAGAGGACCCAAAGTTCTACTAAGAGCGCTCGCGAAACTGAAATACGCCATTCGTACACCTAGCTCGTCGCGCTTATACCTTGAAAACTATAGTATAAACAACCTGGTGTCAATGAGATAATATAGTTACACACCATTTAGAGAGTATGAATAGAACCGCAGGGTAGTATACAGCTTCCGTCAAACCGAGGAAAAAGCGGGATACGAGGACTGCACGATAACTGTTCATCCGAAGGGTTGGGTTTAGTATTTACAAAAATCCTGTCTCATGAGCACACCTCTGTGCCAATCCTGCCAGAAATGTGATTTCAAATGATGAGTTACATTTCTGATACCACGTGGATTCGGTCACAAACCCATACTGATGCAGATGATCCCCCAGAGAAAGACGCAATAGGAAAGATATACAGACGGTCTTCTCAGCCGTTCGAGAAGCATGTTTCTGTCGGCAAATAGGTACTAATGCCACTCAGGCTACAAGACAGTACACTTACGATGGTACTTGTGTGCATATATTTCCGAGAAACGTGATGCTGATAAGGGTATTGAATTGTTGACCTGTCATGTGAAGATCTTCTTCTAAGCCTTTCAGCTGGGCAGCACTGTTCGAGCGTTACAGTGACGAATCGGAAGTAGCCCATTGATTCTGATTCCAACGATACTCACGCTATATTATTCCTGTCCACCTGAATTTCCGTGTCAGTCATCTCAAAAACAAGTAATGCAGAGCACCCACTAAATTCATGATGGATACAAGGGTGAGGAAAAAAACCCTCAAGTCCAGTTTCCAGAGCAGAGTTTTTTCAACTTCTTTTCGCTTGTCAGCATCTTGGTTGCTGATGTCTGCATGCTCCTCAGCATCTGTGCTTATTTCGATATCATCCAACAGGCGATCCGTCGATGCTGTGAGTGACATCAACTGTCCACTATAATGGAAGATAAGGTGGTTGACCTGTGTGAGAGTAAAGAACTGTGCTGCAGCAGTACGTACTGATCTTATACATGCTGACCCAATAAGACTCGCCAGCCTGTGCAAGAGGGGTGCTTTGAGCGCTCCAATTTCTTCCACTTAAGGCACCACTCTCGGGAGCAATGGTGGTCTCTTTAGATGGGGTTATCGTCCAGTTAGATGAGTGACATAAACTAGGATACGGTGGGAATGATCCAAACTCTGTCTGGTAACCCGGTCCAGACCTGGAAACTACCGTATGCTCTTTTGCAGGACAGTATATGCTGATACCGTCTTTCGGTTGTCTTGCATACACTTTCGCAAATGAGGACTCGAACACTTCACGTCGCGACTGGATCTGGGCAGTGAGTGTTTCCGATGACACCGAGGAATGGCCAGTTTCGCGATGCTTGGCTTCAAACTTGGTGAGTTGAGGATTCTCAGAGTCTGGTACTGACCGTGGACTTGTATTGAGCTCTGCCACGATATCGGTTCCGGTGACCTACGTACTATTTGATGTTCCTCCCATACCGAAAGCCAGACGAAGTCGATAGAAAATGGCTTCCTTCCCGACGAGAGCATTACTACCGCAATTGTGAAATCAACGTTTACGATCTACAGAGTCTATGAGGGTTGTTTCCACGAACTACGTGATATATCTGAATCCTTTAGGTAAGCTAAAAGTGCGTTCATTCATTTCCGACTTCTTATTGAGCCGAGTAAGGTGAAGGCGAAACATCCACAGCATGATAATGGATATCGAGAACGCCAGAATGCAGAAAAAGTAGGATTTGGAATATGACGGGCCCCATGACGCTGGCCACAGATATCTATCATCATTGTAAGGACTCATCACCAGATTGGCACGATGGGTTTGAAATACTCACGATGCCCCGATGTTTGCAACGCCCGTAGACGCGTTAACGAAGGCGATGGCAACTGCCCGCTTGGATGACGACTCGGGTATTGAGTTGCTTACCCAAGCTAGCATAACAATAAACGAGACCCAGGATTGAGCGATGAAAATGCTACCGCGGTTATGAGATACACGCATATACGATTGAAAACACGTCTCAACTCACAGAGATATGTAGCGAGCAGCGGTGTTCATCGTCAACATTCCTATGGCAAAACCGATTATACCAATGAAGATTGGGCCAGCAACATGCCAGAAGCGGTCCTTTGTCGCATCTGAGTGCCTGTGGAGAGTCAAATGGAAAAGAGGAGAAGAAATAACTATAAAACGAACCGTGATATGGCAAACGACGATGCTACGCCAAGGATCCACGGGGGAGCGCAGAGTAGAAGAGTGACCGATGGACTGTAGCCCATCGTAGCAGCCAAGGTTGGGAAGTAATTTCCGAATGATAGCCCGACAGTCAAGACGGCCTTTGATAGCGCTAACCACCAGACTGTCCAGTCACTGAAGGCTTCGACGAGGCCAGATTTCTGCATCTCCTTCTTCTCTACACCATGGAGGTCTTCCACCATCCTTCGCTGGGCTAATATTTGTTCTTTGTCTGTAAGCCATGAAGCTGGTGTGGTGGGGAAGTCGGGAATCATGTAGAAGCCTGTTACCGCAATTGCACAGGTCAAACCACCTTCCATAAAGAAGAGCCACCTGTGAAAGGGGTTTGGTGAGCCCAGCCATAATCACATTTGCCACTGACCTCCAGCCTGCATAGCCGAGCTTCCCATCCATCGTAGCAAATATTCCAGACGCGATGAGAGAGCCCAAAGCTTTGCTGAAAGCATTTCCACAGCTGAAGTATGCCATTCTTAAGCCAAGCTCGTCACGTTTGTACCTTAAACACTGGCTGGTCAGCGAAATATCAAAAAATCAAGAGGTCATGTACCATCTAGAAAGCATGAACAAAATGCCGGGGTAGTAAACGGCTTCTGTAAATCCAAGGAAAAAGCGTGATATGAGGACTGCGCGGTAACTACCCGCCCGAAACAAGTTTAGAATTGCAGTAGAAAGCTCTGTTTGGTAACAACAAACCTCTGAGCCATGCCTGAGAGTGATTTGATTTCGGGTCTTTAGAAAGCTGATAGACTGCAGAGATTTACTGACCAATACTGAGCGAGAACATCCCCCAGAAAAAAATGCAAGAGGACAGGTACACAGACGGTCTTCTAAGTTGATTGAGAAACATATTTCTGCAGAATCTTTCAGCACTAGTGCCTCCCGATGCAGAAATAGAATACGTACGACGGTATTTGCGACAGCACATAGCCAACATACATAATGCTGATAAGGGTATTAAATTGCCGTCCTGACATATGAAGATCTTCCTCCAAGCCTTTCAGTCGTGCAGAACTGTCCGAGAGAGTATTGGCAACTTGTGGGCAATAAATATTCACAACTACACTCACGCTACATTACTCCGGTCTACCTGGAGCCCTGCGTCAGTCTTCCCGGCAGGTGTAGGAATTCAGAGGGCTTACGTAGTTCATTATACTAATGAACAGGAGGAATGAGAGCTTCAAATCCAGTTTGTGGAGCAGTGCCTTCTCGACAGTCTTTCGTTCTTCTGGACCGCCAAAGATATCGTCTGCACCATGATCATTGACCACGCCTGTGAATGCCCCATCCTCCTCTGTATCTGGGCTTATTTCGGTGTCGCCTAGCAGTCGATCTGTTGACGTTCTAGAAGACATCTACTGTTAAGACGGAGCTGCCCGGGGGGTGGTCCCAGTGGAGGTTCGATCGAGGTCGTCGGTGATGGGAATAAATGCGGCATTCATGCGAACTGCGGCCCGCACGCTTGTCAGAAGCAGAAGGACTTGTGTCCAGTCTTCCATCACTGAAACTAAATTTTCTTGAGAACTGCATACAATTGAGTTATCATCGAAGCAATTGATGCAATCCGACAGAATAAGCTATTATGTCTGATAACATGGCTGTATTGGTTTAGATTGCTATCCCCCTCTGTGGAATTGCACCATTGTGCCAACCCATTGAGAACAACAAGCCTGGTTTGTGGCACATGGTCCCAACACTCCCACTTTGGGTCAGTTTGCCCTTTGGCACTTAATAGATTAGTAGATGAGCAATAAACATAATCTGCCATTTGTCTAA
>Ga0307516_10007440_pt1 | contig 12592 bp, 16 predicted proteins | sample 19_EM_MG_FD_203310 | JGI IMG/M metagenome (GOLD analysis project Ga0307516, IMG submission 203310) | Populus trichocarpa ectomycorrhiza microbial communities from riparian zone in the Pacific Northwest, United States - 19_EM | ecosystem: Host-associated > Plants > Roots > Unclassified | place...
CTTCTCTGGTAGGCGGAGCGGGGAACTCAAGATAGTTGTTAGGTAGTACGCCGGCGATAGACGGTGCGGAAGAGATGGCAGTGGCAGCTGAGGTGGCAGTTCTAGGTGTGTTGTGGAGGTGTGGGAGGTTGTGGAGATGTTGCGAACGTGATTGTGGAAAGTGGGGAAGTTGCTGCCAAGCTTAGCCTCGGGTCTTGGCGCAACATCAGCAGCAGGGAAACTTCGTCTGGACGACACGTGCTGAGCCGCCGCCTACGGAAGGCCATCCCCTAACACATGTACGCGTGTGGTCGAAATGTACGTTTACGCTGTAGAAATGAACAAATGTACATGTAAATCCAGTTATTTTTTTTATTCGTTACTGGCCTGCGACTTTGTCAGACTCAGTTCTTCGCACTAACTCGTTCCGGGTTAGCGCTGCTAATATAAACGTCTGGAAGAACTGGCTTCCGAAAGGCAGCTGTTGTCACGCGGTGGGTGTCGATGGTGAAATCTTGGCAATGGGGGGTGTCGAATCGTAGGATGGTTGGTTGTCACCAAAAGAAAAGGACCAACTAGAAATTGAAAGTCCGCCCACTCGACATAGTCTATATCATACATAGCTTCTGCCGGTCTCTGTCACTCCCAACAATGTCAGTGCTCGTCGCGACCCAAGTCATAGTTAGCATCCACACCGCCAGTTTCCTCACCGACATCGTCCTCGTCGCGTCTTACTTGGTAATATCTACCCCACCGTTATCCTCATTGTCATCGGACACCTCGGGCCATACTTCAGGTCTCCACACCGCCGGTGTCCTCATTGACGTCATACCTGTCGCGACGAATTGTACAACCAACCTGTCTCAGTCCCTCCGCAAGTTACGCTAACAATGTTACGAAGCTCCCCGATCTACTTGCCGCGTCTTACTACGATCTTACCGACCGCCGGCATCACCATCGAGATCATACTCGTCGCCTCTCATTTTATATTATCCACGCCGCTGGCATCCTCATTGAGATCATACCTGTCGCGTCATGTAGTAAAACTTCCGCCTGTCTTGGTCGCTTGACAGCTATGCTAACCGTATCGCGAAGCACGCAGATCTACTTACAGCGCCTTACTCGTGATCGTCCTTACCGCCGGCATCCTCATCGCCATCGTACTCGTCGCGTCTTAGTTGATATCATCCATGCCGCCGGCATCCTCATTGACATCGTACTCATGACGTCTTAGTTGATATCATCCACACCGCCGGCATTCTCATCGACATCGTTCACGTCGCGTCTTCCGGCATCCTCATCGACATCGTACTCGTCGTGTCTTACTTTGATATCATCCACGCCGCCGGTATCCTCATCAACATTGTACGCGTCGCGTCTTACTTGATATCATCCAAGCCGCCAGCATCCTCATTGACATCGTACTCGTCGCGTCTTGATATTATCCACGCCGCCGGCATTCTCATCGACATCGTACTCGTCCCGTCTTACTTGATATCATCCAAGCCGCCGGCATCCTCATCGACATCGTACTGATCGCGTCTTACTTTGATATCTTCCATGCCGCCAGTATCCTCATCAACATTGTACGTGTCATGTCTTACTTGATATCATCCAAGCCGCCGGCATCCTCATCAACATCATACTCGTCGCGTCTTACTTGATATCATCCACGCCACTGGCTTCCTCATCGACATGGTACTCGTCGCGTCTTACTCACATTCGTCCTTGCCTTCGACATCCTCATCGACATCATACTCGTTGCGCAGTGGTGTTCCACTCTCCTCCCCTGTCTCTGTCACTCTGAGAGATCTGCTAACATTTCATGATGCTAGCCATAAAACTCACCGCGTCATGCTTTTTAATGTCCTTGCTGCCGGCATCCACATCGCTATCCTCTTTATTGACGTAGTTCTCGTCGTGTCGTATCCAATCCGCCAATGTGCCTTTGTTTTTGACATGCTGACCTATGCTACCCACATAAAGAACATCAGTACGGGCATTTATGTTGGCGATGGATGTGATGCTGAGTGGTTGCATTGGATAACCTAAGTGTGGTAGCATACATAGATGTACGTTATGTGTAATGGATAGAACTAGATTTAGTCACAATGCATGGAATCAACTGCGCGTTTGATATTCTTTGCTGAAACGAACAGTGTCTGATAGTCGCGTCTGGATGCTACCACTGTGGCCACTCTGTTACCGATGGCGTACCTCAGCCTCGTCTGGATCCCTTTTGCCTTGACACTTTGCGTCTGTAAGACCTTTGCCTTGAATGGCTGCTTCCGCAAGACATTTGCCTTCACACTGTGCGTCCATAAGACATGCGCAGCGTCAAGATGGCAGCCTTCCGGACGGCCAGTGCGCCGCGCACCCCCGCGTTGTAAGTCTCTGCCCTTCACAAATACCAAGACTAGCTGGAGCGAGGTGTCAAGGAGGGGGGTGTTGACGGGGTATGTGTTGGAAATGTCTTTGTATAGACTATGTCGAGTGGGTGGACTTTCAATTTCTAGTTGGTCCTTTTCTTTTGGTGACAACCAACCATCCTACGATTCGACACCCCCCATTGCCAAGATTTCATCGTCGACACCCGCCGCGTGACAACAGCCGCCTTTCGGAAGCCAGTTCTTCCAGACGTTTATATTAGCGGCGCTAACCCGGAACGAGTTAGTGCGAAGAACTGAGTCTGACAAGTCGCAGGCCAGTAACGAATAAAAAAAATAACTGGATTTACACGTACATTTGTTCATTTCTACAGCGTAAACGTACATTTCGACCACACGCATACATACCGTATTATCTCACTTAAGAGGTAAATTTCAAGCGCCGCTAGCCGCGCCAAGCTGCGCTCTAGAGCGGTTATAGACTAGCGCAATGTCAAAAGGCGGCTATGGTCCATGCGAGGATTTTCCGCCGATGGATTCATTATCTACACGAACCGCCCTCGACACCCATCTTCCTTCCAGCAAAAGCCGTACTTATTGCCACCATCCTCGTCGTCTTTAGCATCGGTAATGCAGAGAAACAACATGATTGCGCTCAGGTTTCTTCCTATGTATTACTTCTCCAGAGCACTAGTGTGTACAAACAACAACTTCTGATCCCCAGTCAATCCTGCTTACCTGCAGCACTGGAAGGAGCACAATACCTGAAGGCTGTACTTTCCCACGACCGCTTTTTCCCTGCCCCCCAGCCTGTAGATGGCATTTCCTTGTAGAAGTACTTGGATGTGGGGATTTATCTTCCGAATTTGACAATAACTAAGTTGTTGTTCGCAACTTTCCGCCAAGTGCCCCGCACTGCCCCTCTACTACCGCATTACATGCGGGATTCTTGGCCTCGTAGGGACGACGCCAGGCCAGAAACTGTAGTAGATGCTTGTCAGGGCCACTGGAGTTGGAATCGCTGTCGTCCTCACCTTCCTACCGCGTTTGGCTCTCGTAGGTGTCGTGGTTGGCAGAGGGATCCAACGTGAGACTGCTCCTACTGGTTTTTTAGATGGACAGCGATGTGGGTTGGCCAGGAGGGGGGGTGGGTGGGGGGTGTGCGAGGTGTCATTCCCGAATAGGGGTATTTCCGAGAAGATAGCAGAGAGGTCATGTATGGGTGCGCCCGCTTGTATGGGGTTGTCCCGGACGGAGGGCATGACTACCAGTTGTACAAGGAAGTGAGGCAAGCCGTGGCACAGCCGTTAGGGTTCTTCACATCGTGCAAATTCGACATATGTCTGGTAATGTGTCCTCTCAGATACGTATTCATCACATGATGCCCACGGCACTAGTCCATAGTCCATATGCGCTCTAGCGTGCGCTAGCGTGCAGCTAATGTCGCTCTGAAGTTTACCTCTTAAGTGAGATAATACGGTATTGACAGACCTATGCCAGGTCTTACTGAAAAGTCACACTCAAGCGGAAGGCGGGGAGCAAAAACACTGAGAGGGGGGGGGATGTGATCCTATGATTGGTCGATACATGTAGGATGTACAGGATGAAGAGCAAAACTACATACGACACCTAGCTACCTAGCAGCTGGAAGGCTGACTACCCCCAGTATTGACGCTAGCCTTCTTCATCCCATAACAGAACAAATTTCCCGGACCCAACAAATTTAACACCCAATACGCCCTCAGCTACCCCCATTTTCCTCAAGACGAGGACCCCCTCGTCAACCAGCACAGCAAATAATCACCTCCGATTCCGTCAGCCTGACCAAATCCACCGAGTCTCCCAAACCAATCTTTCTCCATTCCTCTGCCCTGTCTCCTGTCCAGTCCAACTTCCCACACTTGATCCTTCCGATACTCACAACTTCCGCTTCCGAAGAGCGATCGTGTTAGATGTAGACTCGCAGATCGTTCAGGTGAATGCGGTCCTTCAATCCTGCCTGCTTAGTCTTCACCAATCGACCAGTGGCTAAGTCGTAGAGTCGTCCGCTTCGCCCATGATGAGCGATGTCGCCCAAACGGAAGGAACCTTCCCACCAGGCTTCCAACTTTTTGTCGTATCGATTGTCAAGTGCGGCCCGACGAAGCAAAACCAAATCGCCCTTCCTAGGCGCTGGATATCTTCCCCGCTTTCCTTGCTGTAGAACGAATCGAGTCAGATTGCGCTGTCGGGAAGATTCAGTTACCTCGTCCCGGCCAGCCAGATGAACCTCTCGTTGCGTGTCCAAGAAATCGGCGCCGTTCTGAGGGTCCCAGGTATGTTGCCGTTCTTGAAGATCTCAGGCGGCTTGCTGATCGCAGACGGTGAACTCATAGTGATGAAAAACTGGGTTGTATCCCAAAAGAAGCTCGGCTGGAGAATAGCCATGAATCCGAACTTCCCTAGTATTCATCGAATGAACCACTTGATCCAAGTAGGTGCTCCACTGCTGGACCTCGCCTCCTCTGACCACAATCTTCCGGATTCCATACAGAACCAATTGGACATATCGTTCCAACAATCCAACAGAAGAGGGATGAGTTTTAGGAGTGGGAAATTGTCGAATCCCACGTGCCGTCAGGAATTCCAGGAATACTCCATTGACAAAGTACGTGGCGTTATTCATATAGACGCTTCGCGGTAGACCAAAGTTCCAGGAAATACTTGCCCCAACCCCAGCGACAGCCGGGCCATTGATTGACGGAAGCGCCTACGCCCAAGCATATCGAGTGAAATAGTCCACAACGATAAGGATGTACTTGTGGCCTCCAGGATTCGATATCGGGGAAATGGGTCCTAGTCCGTCGATGCCTATCATATCCATCGGCTGGAGCTGAATTATTGGTCGTGGTACTTGCGATGGTTGCGGTCGTCCCATCAACTGGCAACTCCGACAACTTCGACAAAAGGCATGCGTGTCCTTGGCCCGGGTCGGTCAATAGTAGTGTCCAATGAGCCGTTTCAGAGTCAGGTCCGGTGAATAGTGTCCGTGACAATCATGAGCCCATTCCAGGACCTTGCTGACTTCTGACTCCCGAACACACCAGGATTGTCATCCATTGTGCTCCGTATAGGCCAACAACGGATAGTCGTTGGGTTCGTCAATGAGCTGATAAGCGGCCACTTTCCGGATCCACCACCTCCATACCATCAGGCTGTCCTCTCCAGCATCCTTTTCCCTCAACTTACCGTAAAGCTTTAAATACACCACTCCTGCATACCACTCGTCCGCCAGCCAATACTCCCATTTCTCCTCCATTCCGCCTTTGCTCTTCTTCGCTATTTCCACCTCTTCAGATATCATCGCTGACACATCTGTCTCAACACTTGGGATTGGTGATGCCGTGAATGCCACCGAATTAGTCGGCGGTCTCGCAAATGCCACTGAATTTGTTTTCGACGGTGCCGCGAATGCCACCAAATTCGTTGTCAACAGTGCCGCGAATGCCACCAAATTCGTTGTCGACGGTGCCGTGAATGCCACCGAATTTGTCGTTAACACTGTCGGTATTACCGACTTGGCATCCATGATCTCCAATGCGCTCTCTTCTTTCCCTGGTTTCCCGAAATCCAGGGCGTCGATCAGTAATCTTGACATCCCATCTGCCAGAGCATTTTCCTTGCCTTTGATGTGAATTATCCGGAAATCATACTCACTCAATCTTAGCTGCCATCCGACGATCCGGCCTTTGTCCGAATTCTGCAGGGCCGTTTTCAAACATTTGTGATCGGTATAGATCAAGACTGGGTGTCGGTTCTCGTTTACAAGCCACCTGGTTTCCTCAAGGCATCTGACAATGGCTAAGGCCTCTCGATTCATGGTATGATACCGGGTTTCGGCGTCCAAAAACTTCTTCGAGATGAACTGGATTATACTCATCGATCCTGCCAATTTCGAGGACATTACGGTCCCTATTGGCTGATCATCGGCCAGCTGGAATAGCACTCCTCTGTAGGCAAATCCTGAGGCGTCACAAACAAGGTGATATTGCCTGTCCGGATCTCCTCCGTGACAAGCATTTGTCAACACCGATTGCTTGACTGCTTGAAACGACTTCTCCGATTCATCCATTCAGTTGAACCCGATTTCTTTCATTCTCACCTTAACCCTCTTCTTTTCCAATCCCCTCTTTTGGTCCAGCTCCGGCACTCTGATCACTGATTTACGCATTATCCGGAAATGATCAGCTCACCCCGGGATAAATTTTCTCAGGTAGGTTGTCATGTATTCAAACTGATCCAACTCCTTCTCACAGGTAGGGGCCAGATAATCCCTGAAGGCGTTCAATTTACCGTTGCCAGGCCAAATGCCATTACCGTCCGCTTGGAGTCCCAACAACTTGATCTTAGGCATGAAGAAATGGCTCTTGGCTGGGTTCAGTACCAACTTGGCCCAGTGCATATGGGGAAAGTAGTGCTCCTGGAGGAACTCCATCTGAGATTTAAATGATTTAGTTGCTCCCATATCATCATCGAAGAAGGTCATGAATTCGAATTCCTCGGATTCTCCAGTTAAGGGCCGTTCTCCCATAAGTTCCGGAATCGGACCCATTACCAAGTCCTTCAGCTGTGCGTAGGTGTGAGGGGCTCCCGTCAATCCTTGTCCCATCCTCAGATAGGCAAACTGTCCCAAGACCGAGCTGAATGCTGTCTTGTATGCATGTGGTTGGTACATCGGAATCGCCCAATAGCCATTTGCACTGTCAGACCACCAATACAACTTGAACCGGGACATCCTCATAGCATTGATGATTGGCTCCGTTCTCTTCATTGGATAATTTGTCTTGATCATGGCATTATTGATCGGGCAGTAGATGTGAACCATCCGCAAGTCTCCGTTTTTCTTCACTGGGAACTTGCAACTGGTGCTCCATGGCGAATTGACCCAGTCAATTATTCTGGCATCCAAGAGTTTCGGTAAATGCTTCTTTTGCCATTCTGCTTCCTTCTGTGTGTACAGCTTAGGCATTGACCGAACCGGGTTGCATTTGACGGTGGGAATTCGGTGTTCAATCGGATCCGTCGCCGGCAACTTCCTCACACCCTCGCAAAACCGATCCTTCCAGGTGTATAACAGCCGCTTCGCCTGAGCCTTCTCCGTTTCCATCAATTGCTCTCCTATCTGGATCTCCTTTCCTTCCCCCTGATCAAACCAATCTTCGATTTCCTCGTGTGAGCTTGTCAAGTCCATAGCTCTCTTGCTTTCGGCCGCTCGTCGGCAGGTAGGAAATCCGAGAGTGTTGCCGAACGCCTCCTGCAATTCTCCGTCCGATTCGACATTCCCCTCTTCCATTGCGTCCACTTCGGCCTTCCATCCAATTCCTTCGTCCTCGGCCGTCCATTCCATTCCTTTGTCCTCAGCTGTCATCTCCTCTTTTCCACTAATTTCGACGTTCCCAGCGATTGTACAACACTGGGACAGCGGGTTCTCGGTGTCTGTGGTTTGGGTCGTCAGCGGGATTTTGGTGTCAGTTTTCGTGATTTCGGTCGTTGCGGTTTCGGTGTCGGTTTTCGTGGTTTCGGTCGTTGTGGTTCCGGTGTAGGTCATTCTTCTGGCAATTCCTTCCTCAAAGTCCTGTAGCCATCCAATCTGTTCTTCCCACTTAATTCACGGATCCAGAACAATGGGGCGTTCTATCTGGCCTCACCGATATCCCGCTACCGTTTCCCACATCATCCACCTACACCAGTTCTCCCATTCCCCTTCTGCCGAGTCACACTCTCCCATCTCCACCATCCACAAGAAACAGTCTATCAACTCCCTCACCAAGTCCGTCCCTGATCGTCCCTCATCTGATACATCCATTACACACACCTCAACCGTTTCGAACACTTCACTCCCTTCCTCCTCACGTCCCGCAAATATCTCGCAACCGTCACTCCCTTCCGCCTTACAAACTGCAAACATGTCGTACACTTCTCTCGCCTCTGTCTCACACACCGCAACCCTCGCACATACGTCACTCACTTCCGCCTTACAAACCGCAAACATCTCACGCACCTCTCTCGCTTCCCCCTCACACGCCGCAAACCTTGCACATACGTCACTCGCTTCCGCCTTACAAACCGCAAACATCTCGTGTACCTCTCTCACTTCCGCCTCGCACGCCACAAACTTTTCGCACTCATTATTTCCACCGATTGTCCCACTCCGGTGGCTGCCCGTAATGCTGTCGTTCGAAGCCGTCTCCATATAATAATCCGTATAGTAGTCAATAATGTCCTCATCCGAAACCGTATAATCGTCTAAACTGCTGTCTGCCCCGGAACCTGTTTTCTCGTCGTAACTAATGACGTCCATTCCCGAAACCGTATAATCAATAGACTCAACTGAACCTTCCTCCCAAACTCCCGTAATCTCATAATACTCCTCTGCTGATCCACCATAATTTATATCTGTAATTTCCTCGATTCTTACCACTTTTGACTTCACCGGCCCTTCCCTCCAACTGCCAACTTCTGCCAGTTCGGAGCAGTCAAAGACCGTGCCTATTAACTCCTCATTTTCTTGATCCGAGCCGCTCTCTTCCTCGATGCCGCCATCAGGAGGCTCGACACCTCGTGGCGGGACTCATTTTCTGAGTCTTCCTCTTCATCGTATTCACTGGACTCGGACTCTTCGTCAACCGTAGACATTTCCTCGGAATCCCCTCTTCTGACTGGGCTGCAGCCACTTGCTCCCGAATCCTCTTGTAAAGAAGGTTGCACAAATCGTTTCTCGAAACGCTTAACTCGTCAACAGACTCGCTGTCCAGGTCTGTCAGAGTCAACAATTCGTTTGTATTAGTGCAGAGCTGTGGAATCTCAGCCTGAATGGTCGACGGCGCAGCCTCGGCATCAACAGCATATCTGTTCCCCGCCATGTCGTGGATGTGGTACATATCCTTTGCGTAGTCACCCAAAGCACGAACTTGTTTCATCCACCTTCGGCCGAGAAGGAGAGTGTACGATAACTGAACTCCTGGAAGACAATAGCAACGGATGAAAGACGTGACTCCGGCCACGATCACCTCAAGGTTCACATAATATTAGATCTCATGGAACATCGAAGCTGCTGTCCTCATAATAATCTCCTTCTGGGGTTTCAGCTCCAGTTTCATCTGCTGGGCCACGGCCAGTGGCATCATGTTCAGAACCAACCCCCCATCAACGAGAACACGTTGCAACTTATTTGCACGACGCGTACCTCTTCCAGCCTGCATCACATATGCCGTCGTATAGAAGTTGACAATCTTTCCCTCTGTCTCCGGCAGTGCGTATCCAGTTCCCGATGCGAGTGGCAGTGACACGGGCTCCACCAGAGCCATGCCCTTCCCCTTCTTTTTCCTCGGTTGTCACTCCTGAACTAGTCCGTAGGATACATCCTGTCTAGTACTCGGGGCCAGAACAAATAGTTGTCCAAAGGTCATGCCTTTGACCTCAGTATCCCGCAACGCCTTCATGGTATTGAAGAATGGTTGTCCTTTCATCATTCGGATTGGCTCCTTATCCTTTGGGTGATGCCGCTTCTTCTTAGACTCCTTTCCTTCGAGATTGGTTGGGGGTGGGGCCAAAGGGCGTCCGGCAAGATCCTCCTCCAGAATGGCTTGACCTGGGATCCCACGGCCAACTGGCTCCAGGACGGGCCACTTGGTCCGTGGACGACTCTCTTACACCTGAGAATACGTCGGGAAGAGACCAAGGGAGAAAGAGACCAAAGGAGAGGGGAGCGGAAGGCGGAAGGACTTTACTCTGGTTCTACCCGTTTGGAAGCGAGCCTCAGGTTCAGAGAGTCTAGGTGGGAGATAAGAAACGGAGTAAGAGTTACGGCCGTAAGACGGACTTAGGACCTTAACTCCGGGAGGTGAGGGGAAGCTGTGGAAAAAGCGGGAAACCTTACTCCGGTTACCCCGCTGGAACACAGGAGGACCCCGCCTCCCTTATCAACACCCCGGCCAGGACCAATGAACCCCCCCGGTGGCTCAGAGGGCCTTGGAGGAACCTTGGGCCGAGTCACCAGGTCTCACCCCGTGTGACACTGGGACGTCCGGTCAACGTCGGAGTGACGGTAATATCGAACTAGTCAGGTTTCTCGATAGTCACGAAGGAGATGGGGCACGCGCGGTCTTCGCCGGCGTTCAATTATTATACAAGAATAACTTCCCCAATGACCCTCCTTCCAAGTTCGCCCACCGTTAGGGGGTTCACAGCGAATAATCTAAGGGGTTCGGTTCGATATCGGCGGCGGCGGCTTGAGCACCGGATCGTACGCGGCTCCGCGGCAGCGGCTTGCACGACGGATCGCTCGGTGGACGGCGCGGTGTGAGCGGCGGCTCGCGCGGCAGCACATGCGGTTCGACTCGTGCTCGGCGGCATGCCCGATGGCTGGCGCATATCGTTTCGGTTCGAGGCGGGCCCGGCGGCTTGCCCGACGGCTGGCGCATATCGTTTCGGTTCGAGGCGGGCCCGGCGGCTTGCCCGACGGCTCGCTCGTATCGCTTCGGCGAACGCTTCGACGCATGCCCGGCGGCGTGCCCAACGGCTTGCGTGTATCGCTTCGGCGGATGGTTCGACGCTTGCCCGGCGGCTGCCCGACGGCTTGCGTGACGCTTTGGCGGATGGTTTGGATCGAGACGGGCCCGGCGGCTCGCTCGTGTGTTGCTTTCGGCGAATCGTTCGGTCGAGACAGGCCCGGCGTACTGCCGACGGCCTGCTCGTATCGCTTCGGCGGATCGTTCGGTCGAGACGGGCCCGGCGTACTGCCTGACGGCTCGCTCGCGGCGCTTCGGCGGATGGTGCGGATCAAGACGGGCCCGGCGTACTGCCGACGGCCCGCTCGTATCGCTTCGGCGGATGCCAAACGGCTCGCGCGACATCTGTCTCTCAGGTAAGATAGGGTAAGGAATACGCTCACACTCCAGACCCTCCTGGGTGTGGGCCGAAGCCCGATGCTTCTCGTCCTGGTCGGGGTGTAGATAAGGGAGATGAGTTCTTCATGCAGCGGAGCGGGGAACCTTCCTGCCCCAGACGTGTATGTGGCCTCTCCCCGCAAGGACCCAGACCAGTCTCTCCCCGCAAGGACTTTGACTCTTTACGTACGTGGCCTTCCCATGTCGGGGAGTTTGACCACTTGTCTGCCAGGATTCTTCCTTTCGCTCGTGCATTTGGATCCTCATCTCGGAGTTTTGCCCCGAGGCCGATCTCTCCTCGCAAGGTTTTGATCTCTCGGTCGTAAGCGCCCTCCGGCTCCTTATCTCCCACCTAGACTCTCGAGCTCCTCACGTATCCTTCCGTCTCCGTCCCCGATCGACCGTCGTCCCGCTTGCGGCGCTTAGGCGTATCGCGCTTTGGTGGATGGTGCGACGGATGCCCCGCGGCGTGCCAGACGGCGTGCGTATATCGTTTTGGTTCGGTGGATCGTCCGACGCTTCGGCGTCTGCCAAACGGCTCGCGCGACATCTGCCTCACAGGTAAGATAAGGTAAGGAATACGCTCACACACCAGACCCTCCTGGGTGCGGGCCGAAGCCCGAAGCTTCTCGTCCTGGTCGGGGTGTAGATAAGGAGATGAGGTTTCCTGCAGCTGAACGGGGAACTTTCCTGCCCCAGACTCATACGTGGCCTCTCCCTGCAAGGACCCAGACCAGTCTCTCCCCGCAAGGACTTTGACTCTTTACGTACGTGGCCTCCCCTCTCTTTGGAGGAGCCCGACCAACGTCGGCCAAGATTCTTCTCCGCTCGTTTTGCACTCGACCCCTCATCCCCCGGAGTTACGGCCACTCCGTTTTTTATCTCCCGCCTAGACTCTTGAGCTCCTCACGTCTCCTTCCGTCTCCGTCCCGCTTGCGGCGCGCGGCGTAGGCTCGGCGTGAGGCGTATCGTTCGGATCGTTTGCGGCTCCGTGGCGACGACTCGCTCGACGGGTCGCTCGTAGGATCGCTCGGTTGATCGCCCGTAGGGAGATGGTCGATGACTCGATGTCTCGATGACCGGTAGGTGATCCGTTGATGATTCCGCTGATGATTCCGATGATCGTTTTGATGATGATTCCGATGATCGTTTTGATGATGATTCCGATGATCGTTTCTCCTCCTTCGCCCGCGGCGAGGAGTCGTATAAGTATTCGGCTCGGCGAGGTCACGTGCTGCGGGGAAATTACCCCGCGCCGCGACGTGAAAACTCTTCGCCTTGGCACTAGATTTCATCAGC
>Ga0307516_10007441_pt1 | contig 12591 bp, 10 predicted proteins | sample 19_EM_MG_FD_203310 | JGI IMG/M metagenome (GOLD analysis project Ga0307516, IMG submission 203310) | Populus trichocarpa ectomycorrhiza microbial communities from riparian zone in the Pacific Northwest, United States - 19_EM | ecosystem: Host-associated > Plants > Roots > Unclassified | place...
AAGGCTTCCGAGGATCGCTGGATCGCCGACTGAGTCGCCTGTGAAACTGCGCAGCGCGGGCGACTCAATCTCCGACCTTCTCTGCGCAACTGTGTAGGCGCTTCGTTCCGGTCTGAGGCCTGCGATGCCGCGCAGGCGCCCAAGGGCCCGAGGCCATCACCTTTCGGAGTTTGGACATGACACACCACGACCCCGCGCCGCTTGCACGACGCGACTTCACGAGCCGCTCGGGCTGCCGGCTCAGCTTCACGACGCTGGGCTTCGGCACCGCACCACTGGGCAACCTGTACCGGTCGATCGACAACGCGCAAGCGCTGCACACGTTGGAGCAGGCGTGGGCGCTCGGCGTTCGCTATTACGACACGGCGCCGCTCTATGGGCTGGGCACCGGCGAAACGCGCCTGGGCTCGTTCCTGCGCGAGCGACCCCGCGATGAATTTGTCTTGTCGACCAAGGTCGGCCGCGTGCTGCAGCGCTGCGCCCCCGAGGAACGCGAGGGCCTCGGCAAATTTTTCGACGTGCCTTCGCGGCGCGTGCTCTACGACTACTCGTACGACGGCGTGATGCGTTCGCTCGAAGCGTCGTTCGAGCGCCTCGGCCTGGACCGCGTGGACATCGTGCTGTGCCACGACATCGACATCTTCACGCACGGCAGTGCCGAGGCGAGCGCGCAGCGCACCCGCGAGTTCCTCGACGGCGGCGTGCGCGCGCTGTCCGACCTGCGCAGCCAGGGTGTGATCGCGGCCACCGGCATCGGCGTCAACGAGTGGCAGGTGGCCGAAACGGTCGCACGCCACAGCGATGTCGATCTGTTCCTGCTGGCCGGGCGTTACACGCTGCTGGAGCAGGAGGCGCTCGACTCGTTCCTGCCGCTGTGCGAGAGCAAGGGCTTGGGCGTGATCATCGGCGGCCCGTTCAATTCGGGCATCCTGGCCAGCGGCCCGAAGGCGGGGGCTTGGTACAACTACGAGCCCGCGCCGCCCGAGATTCTGCTGCGTGTGTCCGCGATCGAGAAGGTCTGCCTGGCGCATGGCGTGGCGCTGCGTGACGCGGCCCTGCAGTTCCCGCTCTTGCACCCCGCTGTCGTCTGTGTCGTGCCCGGCGGCATCGCGCCGGCCGAGGTGCAAGGCAACGTGGCGAGCATGGCGCGACCGATCCCGCCCGGGCTCTGGCAGCAGCTCGCACACGAAGGGTTGCTGCGCGCCGACGCCCCGATTCGCGACCTCGCGTGATGCACCGCCGAGGCCGCGGCAACGAGCTCGGCTGCCGACGGCCCCTTCCGTTTGTCGTTGAACCGACGTACTATCGTATGACGATCCGACGCGCCACAAGATGTTCGCCAGAGGGCCCGCCGCATCGACCCGGTCGTCCAAAGAGTAAACAAATCACTGACGGAGACAAAATCATGGCATTGAAGTTTGCATCGCCCCCACGCATTTCATTTGTCGCATTCGCGGCCACCTTGGCACTGTCGAGCACGACGGCCTTTGCCGCGGCACCCAAGGTGGTGACGGCGCCGAATTCGGACCCGCAATGCTTCGCGCCGTGGGCCGCGAACACGAAGCTGTTCCAGTACCCGGCCAAGAAGGGGCCGTACCGCATTGCGTTGGCCAATGGCTACATCGCCAACACCTGGCGCATCCAGATGATCAAGACGGCCAAGGCGTATGCGGCGCAGCCCGACGTTGCCGCGAAGCTCAAGGAATTCAAGGTCGTCTCCACCGGTGAAGACGTGGCGGCCCAGATCGCAGCCGTCAACAACTTCATCGACTCAGGCTACGACGCAATCGTCGTCAATGCGCAGAACCCGGCCGCCTTCAAGCCGGTGATCAAGCGCGCCAACGATGCCGGCGTGGTGCTGGTGGCGTTCGACAACACCCTGGACACCGAAGACGCCATCAACGTCAACGTCGATCAGAAGGGCCTGGGCAAGTACTGGGCCGAATGGCTGGTCAAGAACGTTCCCGGTGGCGGCCGCGTGCTCGAAGTGCGGGGTGTCTCGGGCACCTCGGTCGACCGCGATCGGCACGAGGGCATCCACGAAGTGCTCAAGGCTTCGGGCAAGAAGTGGGACGTCGTCGAGACCATCGGCAAGTGGGACGACCCGACGGCGCAGAAAGTCACGGCCGATGCGATCGCGGTGCACAAGCGTTTCGACGCCATCACCGCCCAAGGCGGCGATACCGGCGTGGTGCAGGCACTGATCGACGCGAAGCATCCGTTCGTTCCGTTCGGTGGCGAAACGGAGAACGGTTTCCGCAAGTTCTGCGGCAAGTTCGCCGCGGAAGGATTGAAGTGCGCGTCGGGCGGAACCGGGCCGGCACAAGTGGCCGTCGCGTTGAAGACCGCCATCGCCGCGCTGGAAGGCAAGGTCGTGCCGCAGGCGGTGAAGCTGCCGCTCGCACGCGTCGAGTTTCCGAACCTGAAAGAAGGCACGGATTTCTACGCGGCCCTGTCCGACAACTTCTTCGTGGGCAACGCGTTCCCGACCTGCGGCATCAACTTCACCGCCCAGGAAATCATGGGGCAGACCGAGGGGAACAAGTAGGCGCTCCAGGTCAACCCGCGAGCTTGATCGAATGAGCGTGCTGCAGGTGCAGGGCGTGTGCAAACGCTACGGCGGCGTGCACGCCTTGCGCGAGGCGAACCTGAACGTGGAGGCGGGCCGCATCCACGCGGTGCTGGGCGAGAACGGCGCCGGCAAGTCGACGCTGATCAAGATCATGGCGGGCGTGGTCCCGCCCGACGAAGGGGCGATCCTGCTCGACGGCGCGCCCGTGTCGTTCGCCTCGCCCGCGGCCGCCAACGCGGCCGGCATCGTCTGCGTGTTTCAGGAACTGTCGCTGATTCCCGACCTCTGCGTGGCCGACAACATCGCGATCAGCAACCCGCCACAGCGCTTCGGGCTCATCGATCGCCGCGCCCAGCGGCGCATGGCTGAACAGGCGCTGGCGCGTGCGGGCGCGGAAGACATTCACCCGCTCGCCCTGGTCAAGGACCTGCCCTTGTCGCGGCGGCAGATGGTCGAGATCGCGAAGGCCCTCGCCCGCGGTCCTCGCCTCTTGATCCTGGACGAAGCCACGTCGGCCTTGACGGCCGCCGACGTGACGAAGGTCTATGCCGTGCTGAAGCGCCTGCGCGCCGAAGGGCTGGCGCTGGTGTACATCTCGCACCGCATGCACGAGATCGTGGAGCTCGCCGACGAGTGCACCATCTTCTGCAATGGCCGCTCCGTGGCCCACTACGCGGCCGGCACGAAGACCGACAACGAGGTGGTCGAGTTGATGATCGGCCGCAAATACGACGGCGTGTTTCCGGCCCGCACCGCGAATGTCAACCGTAAGGCAGCGCCGCGCCTCGAAGTGCGCCACCTCGCGTGGACCGACCGTCTGGTCGACATCTCGCTGCAATTGCACGCGGGCGAAGTCGTCGGCCTTGGCGGGCTGGACGGTCAAGGCCAGCGCGAGTTGTTGCTCGCTTTGTTCGGCGTATTGCGAGGCACGTCGGGCCAGGTGCTCGTGGACGGCAGGCCGGTCACCATCACCAGCCCGCACCGGGCCAAGGGCAGCGACATCGGCATGGCGCTGATCCCCGAAGACCGCAAGACCGAAGGGCTGATGCTGCCGATGTCGGTGCGCGAGAACCTCTCGTTCGCTGCGCTCGAAGGCCTGTCGCGCTGGGGCGTGATCGACACCGCGGCCGAGACCGAAGCGGTGCAGCGCATCGTGCAACTGCTGTCGGTGCGCAGTGACGGTGTCGACGTGGCGGCGGGGTCGCTCTCCGGCGGCAACCAGCAGAAGCTCGTCATCGGCAAGTGGCTGATGGTGGCGCCTCGAATCATTTTGCTCAACGACCCGACCCGCGGCATCGACGTTGGCACCAAGCACGAGGTCTACGAGCTGCTGCGCCGGCTCGCCGCCGAAGGCGCGGCCATCCTCTTTTATTCGACCGACTACGACGAACTCATCGGCTGCTGCGATCGGGTGCTCGTGATGGTCGAGGGCACGGTGAAGCGCGAACTGGTGGGCACACAGATCACCGAGCGCGCGCTCGTCAGCAGCGCACTGAGTCTGGGCCTCGACCCTGGCCGGGTCGAACCCCGGGCGGCCCACGGATGAAGAGCGACTGGCCGTACCACCTGCGCGAGCACCGCGGCACGCTGCTCGCGTTTCTCGGCTTCATCGTGATGTTCGCGATCTACGCGGCCAATCACCCCGTGGGCCTCAACGCCAACGTCGCCACGACAGCGGCCAACAAGGGCACGCTGCTCGCCATTTTGGCGATGGCGCAAACCCTGGTCGTGCTCACCTCGGGCATCGACCTGTCGGTGGGCATGGTGATGGTGCTGGCCAATTGCCTTGCCTCGACCATCGTCGTGGGCACGCCGTTGACGACTGCGCTCGGTGTGCTCGGCGTGTTGGCCACGGGCGCGGCATGCGGTGCGGTCAACGGGCTGATCGTGATCGTCGGCCGATTGCAGCCCATCGTCACGACCATCGCCACGGGTTCGGTCTTCTACGGGATCGCCCTGGCGCTGCGGCCCGTGCCGGGCGGCGACGTCAACGCATCGCTGGCCGATCTTCTGACCGGCCAATGGGGCGGCGTGCCGGCGAGCCTGGTGTTCCTGCTGGCGCTCGTGCTGCTGGTGTGGACGCCGCTGCGCCGCAGCATACTGGGTCGCGCGGTGTATGCGGTCGGGTCGTCCGAAGTGGCGGCCTACATGTCGGGCGTTCCGGTTCAGCGCGCCAAATTCCTGGCTTACACGATGTCGGGCTTGCTCGCGTCCGTGGCCGGGCTCTTCGTCACGTTCATCACCTACTCGGGCGAGGCGTCGGCGGCGAACGGCAGCACCTACACGCTGTTCTCGATCGCCGCCGTGGTGCTGGGCGGGGTCTCGCTGTTCGGCGGTTCGGGCAGCGCGGTCGGGGCCATCTTCGGCGCGCTGATGTTCCGCACCATCGGCGACCTGCTCTTCGTGTTCAATCTCGAACCACTGTGGCAGCCGCTGTTTCAGGGCGTCGTGCTGGCGGTCGCGGTGTGCCTGGGCTCGGCGCGGCTCCTGCGCGTGAAGAATCGGCTTGACGTTTATGGTTGAGATGCGCATGCGCAACACGGCCGTCACCACGATCACGACGATGTGGCGGCGCATCGACCCGGCCGTGCTTGCGGCCTTCGGCTGCATCGTGCTGTTGCTGTTGCTGGGCAGCCTGTATTCGCGCAGCTTCCTGTCACCCGAATATCTGCTGCAACAGCTCAAGGTCGCCTCGTTCCTCGGGGTGATCGCGTCGGGCACGATGATCGTGATCCTGCTCGGCCACATCGACCTTTCCGTGCCCTGGGTCGTGGCCGTCGGCGGGATGATGGCCACGGCGTGCACCGGATGGGGGCCGCTCGGCGCAGCGATGGCCATTCCGGTGGGCATCGGCTGCGGTGTGCTGCTCGGCTTGGTGAACGGCTGCGCCGTGGCACTGCTGCGCATTCCGTCGATGATCGCGACCTTGGCGGTCAACGCCGTCGCGCAAGGTCTCATGGTGGTCCACACTGGCGGCTTCTCGCCGCAGGACGCGTCCTCGCCGGCGATGCGTTTCATCGCCACCGGCCACAGCCTGTTCGGAATTCCGAACGCCTTGATCGTGTGGGTCGTCGTCGGCGCGGCGACGATCTTCCTTCTGCTCCGAACACGGTTCGGGCGCACCGTCTATGCCATCGGAAACCGCGAAAGCGCCGCCTACCTGTCGGGCGCCCGCACCCACCTCGTGCTGATCCTCGCATTCGCCATCGCGGGGGGCCTGTCGGCATTCGGCGGCGTGCTGCTGGCGGGCTACGCGAGCAAGGCCGCCCAGGCCATGGGCGACCCGTACCTGCTGCCGGCGATTGCCGCCGTGGTGCTCGGAGGCACGTCGATCCTCGGCGGGCGGGGCAACTACCTCGGCACGGTGGCCGGTGTGATCCTCGTCACCTTGCTGCAGTCGATTCTGTCGGTGATGCAGATCGAGGAATACGGCCGGCACGTCATCTACGGCGTGGTGATCCTGGCCATGCTGCTGGTGTACGGCCGCGGGCGTCGGCATTCGGAGTGATCGCAAGGAGAACGACATGGCCATCGAACTCACGCCCAGCTTCGAGGTGATCGACCCGCGCTTTCGTGCGCTCGTGTTCGCGAACGTGCATGTCGAGCGCCTGTTCACGGGTTGCCGCTGGGCCGAAGGGCCCGCGTGGTTTGCGGCCGGCCGTTATCTCGTCTGGTCGGACATTCCGAACAACCGGATGATGCGCTGGGACGAGACCGACGCGTCGGTGTCGGTGTTTCGCCAGCCTTCGATGAACAGCAACGGCAACACCGTCGACAACGAGGGCCGGCTCGTCACCTGCGAGCATCTCGGCCGCTGCGTCTCGCGCACTGAACCCGACGGCACGCGCACCGTGCTCGCCTCTCACATCGACGGCAAGCGTTTCAACTCGCCCAACGACGTGGTGGTGAAGTCCGACGCCAGCATCTGGTTCACCGACCCGAGCTATGGCATCGACTCCGACTACGAAGGCGACGCGTCACCGAGCGAGATTGGCGCGCGGCAGGTGTACCGCATCGACGCGGGCAGCGGGTCGGTCGCGGTCGTTGCCACTGACTTCGTGCAACCGAACGGGCTGGCGTTTTCACCGGACGAGTCGCTGCTGTACATCGTCGACACCGGTGCCACGCACCAGGCCGAGGGGCCACGGCACGTGCGGCGCTTTCGTGTCGGCCCGCACGGCGACCTGGCCGGCGGCGAGGTGTTCGCACAATGCCCCGTGGGTTTGTACGACGGCCTGCGGGTGGACGTCCACGGCAACCTGTGGCTGAGCGCCGGCGACGGCGTGCATTGCCACGCGCCCGACGGCACGCTGCTCGGAAAAGTGCGCGTGCCCGAAGCCGTGGCCAACCTGTGCTTCGGCAGCGCCAAGCGAAACCGCCTGTTCATCTGCGGTACGACCTCGCTGTATTCGGTCTACCTGAACACACGCGGCAGCCGGCTCGGCTGACGGCGTGCCGGCCCGCGAGCCCTGCCCAGGCCGAGCTCACCCGCCTTGGCGCGGAATCGGTTCCGTGGGGTCTGGCGCTGCCGCGGCCCGCTCGGTCACCGTCGACCCGCTGCGCTGCCGCGACGCTTGGGCGAGCGAGCGTTTGCGGTAGCGCGTGAACTGCTGGTCGGCCAGCACGCCGACGAGAATGACCGAGCCCATCACGGCGAAGTTCAGCGAGCTCGGAATGCCGAGCAGGTTGACCAGGTTCTGCAACACCTGCAGCAGGATCGTGCCGAGCACGACACCGACGATCGAGCCCTCTCCTCCGCGCAGCGAGAAGCCGCCGAGCACGGCCGCGGCGATCGCGTAGAGCTCGTAGAAGTTGCCGTGCACGGCCGGCGCGATCGAGCGTGTGTACATCGCCAGCACGATCGCGTTCAGCGCCGCCAGGCCGCAGCAGATCACATAGGCGATGATCGTGATTCGGCCGGTGGCGATGCCCGAGTAGCGCGCCGCTTCCTCGTTCTTGCCGATCGCGAACAGGTAGCGGCCCAGCACCGAACGGTGCAGCACCACGCCGGCCAGAATCGTCACGATCACCAGCGCGATCAAGGTGTGCGGCACGGCGATGGTCGGCCCGTCGTAGCCGAACAGCCGCGCCAGCGGCGCGAAGAGTTCGGAACGCCCGGCGGTGAGCCACTCGAGCGTCGGGAAGCTGGCACCGAAGCCGAAGCCGACGGTCGCGTCTTCCGTGTAGTAGCGTGCCGTGCCGCGGTAGATCAGCAGCGCGCACAAGGTCACCACGAAGGGCTGCATGCCGAGCTTGGCGACCAGCGCGCCGTGGATCCAGCCCATCAGCATGCCGGCGGCAACCACGATCAGCACCGCGAGCCCCCAGTGCACGTTGAGGTTGACGATCAGGTCGATGAACACCACGCCCAACAGCGCAACGATTGCGCCCACCGACAGTTCGATGCCGCCCGTCAGGATGACAAAAGCCTGCGCGATCGCGAGGATGCCGAACATGCCGACCTGATTGGCCGTGTTCGAGATGTTCCCGATCAGCAGGAAGCGCGGATTGATGATCGCCACGACCGTGCCGACCACCAGGATCAGCACCAGCAATCCGATGTCCTTCTTGAAAATCACGTCAGCTCCCAGTCTCGGTTGCGAATTCAGGCTGCAAGCGTGCCCCGACGGCCAGCCTGAGAACGTTGTGTTCGCTGAACGCGGGGCGGTCCAGGATGCCGCTGATGCCGCCTTCGTGCATCACGGCGATGCGGTCGCAGACGCCGATCACTTCTTCCATGTCGGACGAAATCATCAGGATCGCCACGCCCGCATCGGCCAGCTCGCGCAGCAAGGCGTAGATGTCGTTCTTGCTGCCGACATCGATGCCGCGCGTGGGCTCGTCGAGCACGATCACCCGCGGGCTCATCGACAACCACTTGGCGAGCACGACCTTCTGCTGGTTGCCGCCCGACAGCACGCCGGCGGCGGTGCCCACGTTCGGCACGCGGATGCCCAGGCTCTTCTTCTGGCGCTCCGCGTTCTGCCGCTCAGCGCCAGCGGCGACGAGCATGCCGGGCGCGTAGGCCCGCAGGTTCGGCAACGAGATGTTCTGCGCCACCGACACGTCGAGAAGCAGCCCGGCGCGTTTGCGGTCTTCGGGCACGAGGTACAAGCCCTGCTCGATGGCCGCACGCGGCCGCCCTGGCGCGACCGGTGCGCCGGCGACTCGCACGCTGCCGCCGAGCAGCCGGTCGATACCGAACAGCGCGCGTGCCAGTTCCGTGCGGCCTGACCCGACCAGGCCCGCGAGCCCGAGGATCTCACCCTGCCGCACAGTGAGGCTGACCGTCTTGTCCGGGTAGGTGAGCGTGCGCGCATCGAGCACTTCGAGTGCCTCGCCCGAGGGCTCGCGCGCCGGGGGCGTGTAGCTGCCCTTCAACTCGCGCCCGACCATCAGCCGGATCATCGCGCCGTGGTTGACGTGCTCGCGGCTCAGTTCACCAACCACGCTGCCATCGCGCAGCACGACCACGCGGTCGGCGCAGCGTTCCACCTCACCGAGACGGTGCGAGATGAAGATGGTGCTCACGCCGTCGGCCTTCAGCGCGGCAATGACCCGCAACAAGCGCTCGGTCTCGGTGAGGGTCAGGCTCGATGTCGGCTCGTCCATGATCACGAGCCGCGCCTCGAGCGAGAGCGCCTTGACGATCTCGACCAGTTGCCGCTGCGCGAGCGACAAGGTTTCGACCAATACGTCGGCCGCGAAGTCGCAACCCAGTCGGTCCAGAAACGGCTGCACGCGCCGCTGCAGCGCCCGGGTGTCGACGAGCTTCATGAAGCCCCCCGTCAGCACCTCGCGCCCGATGAACACGTTGGCCGCGACGTCCAGGTTCTCGAACAGGTTGAGTTCCTGGTGGACGAAGGCGATGCCGGTGGCCATCGCATCGTGCACGGTCAGCGCCCGGCGCTCGACACCGTCGGTGCGAATGACGCCCGCCTCGGGCGCGACCACACCCCCCAGCACCTTCATCAGCGTCGACTTGCCCGCGCCGTTCTCTCCGACCAGGCCGATGACCTCTCCGGGGCACACGGAGAGGCTCACCGCATTCAGCGCCACGACACCCGGATAACTCTTGCGGATGCCGATCAGCTCAAGGAAGGGGCTGGTCATATCGGGTGTCGATTCGCCATCCCCTGCTGCGCAGAGTTTGTCGCGCTACTTGCCCATCATCTGCTTCAGGTTCGCGGTGAAGGCATCGACGTTCGACTTGTCGATCACCTTGCCCGGCACGATGATGATCCCGTCTTTCGGAATGCCGGCCTTGTTGCCTTCCAGGTTCGCCGCCATCAGCTTCATGCCCTGGTAGCCCCATTCGAACGGCTGCTGCACGACCGTGCCGACGATGCTGCCTTCCTTCACGCCACCCAGCGTGATCGGGTCTTCGTCGAAGCCGATGATCTTGATCTTGCCGAGCTTGCCGGTCTCTTTCAGCACCTCGTAGATGCGCGGCGTGTTGTACGAGTAGAAGCCGACGAGGCAGGCGATGTCGGGGTTGGCGGCCAGCGCGTCTTCGACGTTGCGCTTGGCGCGGCCCTGGTCGATCTCGTCGCCTCGCACGTCGATCATCTCGACCTTCGAGCCCTTGATCGTCTCCTTCACGCCCTGGATGCGTTCGCGCGCGTTGTCGGCGCCCAGCAGGCCAACGAAGCCGATGCACTTTCCGCCCTGCGGCAGCGCCTTGAGCATCAGCTTGCCGGCGTCTTTACCGAGTTCGACGTTGGATGAGCCGATGTAGGCCACGCGCTTGGACTTCGGAGCATCGGAGTCGGTCGTGAAGATCAGGGTCTGCCCGGCCAGCTTGTTGAGGCCGTCGGTCTGGTTCTTCGGGTCGACCGCGCTCACCATGATGCCGGCGGCGCCCGCAGCCACCAGGTCTTCCATCAGCCGTTGCTGGGCGGCGGCCGAGGCCTGTTCCGGGTACTTGAACTGCAGGTTGTATTTGGGCAGTTCACCCTGGGCCTTCTTCACGCCGGCTTCCGCGATCTTCCAGAAGTCGGATGCACCATTCACGACGAAAACCAGGGCCTTCTTGCTCTGGGCGTTCGCAACACCCGCAGCGCACAGCGCAACGGCCAGGGCGACGATCGTGGTCTTGCCAGTCACAAGCACCTTCGAAGCAAGTTTCATGGGGGCATCTCCTCAATTTTTCTCAACTGCAGGCGACCCGCCTGCGGGGGTGTCGAGCCGGGCACCTGCGAGGGTTTCCGGGCTCCCGAGCGATTCAATCGTTGTCATGCCTGTCTGCGCGGCGACGTCATTTGGCCTGACAAATGAGGAGCGCACCTCAGGGAATCTCCCGAGTGCGTTCCGCGGGTCTGGTCAGGCCAAATGACCGAATTACATGTTTGGCCTGACCGCAATGCAAAGGGTCGGCTTTCACCGTGCCTGAATCCAGGAGACAGCCATGAAAGACCTTATGTCCGAACCACTGTGCGAGACCCCACGACGCGGCTTCATCAAACGGGCCGTCGCGGCTTCCGCGGCACTCGGCGCCGGCGCTGGCGCGCTGCTGGGGGGCGCCGAGCAGTCGGGTGCCTTGGGCATGAACGGCGCCGCGGCCGCCACACCGCCCACGCTGAAGACCGCTTTCATCCAGTGGCAGCCGCACACCGTGCCGGCGGCCTGGTCCAAGGGCATCGAGGAAGTGCTCAAGGAGCAGCCGGGCTTCCAGTACAAGCTGCTGGATGGCCAGAACAAGGTCGAAGTGCAGGTCAGCCTGATGGACACGCTGATCAACGAAGGTAACGCGGTCATCTTCCTGCAGCCCATCGACAGCGTCGCGCTCTCGCCGTCGATCAACAAGGCCAAGCGCGCCGGCATTGCCGTGATCACGCTGAACATCGACGCCAGCTCGGAGCATGCCGCGCACGTGGAGATGAGCCACTACTACGGCGCCATGGAGATCGCCCGCGTGATGGGCGAGAAGATGGGCGGCAAGGGCGATGTCGCGATCCTCAATGCGCCGCCCGGCATCGTGATTCGCGACCAGCGCACCAACGGCTTCGTCGACGGCATGAAGAAGCACCACCCCGGCATCAAGATCGTTGCCGACCAGGTGGCCGATTGGTCACGCAAGAAGGCGCAGGACGTGCTCGCGACGATCCTCGCCGCGCGGCCCGGCCTGGGTGGCGTCTATGGTGTCAATGACTCGATGGCGCTGGGCGCGGTCGACGTCGCGAAAGACAAGGGGCTGCTCGGCAAGCTGGTCGTCTTCGGCAACGACGGCGAGAAGGACGCGCTCGAGTCGATCGAAAAAGGCGAGTTGACCGGCACGCAGTACACCGACGTGTTCCAGCAGGGCCGCTTTGCCGCGGTCACGGCGACGATGCTCGCCAGCGGGAAAGTCACCGCGACAGCCGTGAAGGCGAAGGCGCACCTGCTTATGCCCTACGTGATTGCAACCCGCGACAACGTGCGGCAGATCCAGCCCAGCCAGCGCTGGTGAGGCACACCGCGAAGTGTGGCGCCGCCGGAGCAGTTTCGGCTCTGCCGGGTGGCTCGAGCGCCTTGGGGCGGCGCTGATGGCGCGCCGCCTGCGCTGGGCGCTGCCCGGGGCCGCCGCGCTGCCGGTGTTTTTCGCGGTGACGTTCGCGTTCTTCTGCGTGGTCGCGCCGCGCTTTGGCTCGGCAAGCAACATCGAGAACCTGATGGCCGGTTATGCGTTCATCGCGATCGTGGCGATGGGGCAGGCCTTCGCGCTGCTCGTGCGCGGTATCGACCTCTCGGTCGGCGCGATCGTCGCGCTGGCGGGCATGGTGGCCTTCGATGCCTCGCTGATCCTGCACCTGCCCGGTTGGTTGGTGCTGCTGCTGACGGTCCTGGCGGGCACGCTGGCCGGCGCGGCCAACGGCTTGCTGGTCGTCGGCCTGCGCCTGCAGCCTTTCATTGCAACGCTGGCCACGCTGGCGGCCTACCGCGGCATGGTGTTCGCGATTTCCGGGCGCCAGCTGGTGCCCGAGTTGTCGACCACGCCGATCACCGACCCGTGGATCACCGGGCTGGAGTCGTATTTCGAC
>Ga0307516_10007442_pt1 | contig 12591 bp, 18 predicted proteins | sample 19_EM_MG_FD_203310 | JGI IMG/M metagenome (GOLD analysis project Ga0307516, IMG submission 203310) | Populus trichocarpa ectomycorrhiza microbial communities from riparian zone in the Pacific Northwest, United States - 19_EM | ecosystem: Host-associated > Plants > Roots > Unclassified | place...
CATATCGCGGGGCCGTGAGGGAGTCTGGTATGTTGGAAATGCATCGCATCAGCGCCGAGGGCTCCTCCCGATCTGGGACGAAAGGGTTGCAGATTCCCAAGTCCTCTGCATTTAGGGTGACAGAGATGATACCGTGGTAGAGCTTCACATCTGTCGAATCTGTGAGGAGAGGTGAGGGTATACGGGGCTGAGGAAGAAAGGTCGGGCTACATTGTCAGACATCGGGAAAAAACCCAAATCCATATGAGCCCCGTATTCCCACATGAGGGCCATAAGTATTCGCGGGCCTCGTAAGTGACCTTCGTTAGTATGTGAGGGGAGGGTTGTATTACCATCCATCTGTGTTTATTATGAGAATTTGATGGAATACAGGAGACCCGTGTAAGATATGGGAGCCGTTGTGATGGCTGCCATTACTTACGATACTTACAAGGGGATCATGGCGGTCATATGTGAGACCGAAGGTCACTTATGAGCAATCGGCGTCCCACGTGTGGAAGGGCGAGGTCAGACACATGTGGGCCAGACCACGCAGGCCACATGGGGGAAAACATACCCTCGCAAGGGTAGGTTGGGCCATATGGGCCACATGAGGGAGAGAGGGCCCTTATGAGCGGAGGGGAATCTTACAACAGTTCATTGATTTCATCGGGCCTCATGAGGTATGGTAATCAGCACAATCAGCATATCAACATTATGTTACAGTCACATCGTCCATGGAATACAGTGAGCGGTCAGTCGTCAGAGTTCAGCAAGGTCATCCGAAAGCCAGAGTCCAGCAAGAAAAAGTCCAGCAAGAAATCGAGAGTGTCGCACTCAGTCTTCCGTCTCGGTTGCTACGAGCGACAGAGATCTTTGGGACCTCAGGCTGCGGGTTGGAGCGGGTTGAATGATCTTCCTCTGCCGCTTACGTCGCAGCCTTGTCAGGGGTGCAGGAGATGGGTCGTCGAAGAGATTGTTGTCAGTATCTTGTGTCTCTAACTGACGCTTGGCGGGAGTTTTTGGCGGTAGCATTTGGGAGCCTGTGTGATAGGGGCCGATAGGCTGAGAAGGTTTTGCGTATGGTGATTTGCTTACCGCCAGCTCCAACCTTTTTAGTTGCGCCTTGGACGTTTGGTGCCTGCGAAACTTTGCGTGTAGAGGACGTGGAACCTGGTGTCTTGTTGGGGGCAGGACTAGGACTTTTGGGAGTGTGAGTCGAACGGGAGTTCTGGGATGGACGAGCGGGCTTTGTCGGCACACGGGGACTGGGGGAGGGCTGCGGTGTCTCGTTTGGGATGGATAGAGGGGAGGTGCGGGGGCCAGTTGGCTCTATTGGAGTCTGTGATCCTGGAATTCGTTCAATATTAGTATGTGGGAGGTTTTGGATACGCTTACTTGTCTTGCTCTTCGAAGTTGGCTTCACCACTCGGGGACCTTCGGAAAGCTCTGTGGGAGCCAAGAGCGTCAGAGTAACAATCACGATGTAGGACGACTCACTTGGTGCCAGCGTGGGCGGAGATTTGAACCGGCCATGTTCCTCATCTTCCATCTCTTCATCCTCCGCTGGTGGGGTGGCCACTGGACGTCTGTGTGTCCGTTTAACGGGGGGGGGCTTGTCCATCTCTGAAACTCTGAGTATTAGCGGAGCCATCCACGTTTGGCGTGCAACTTACCTGTTGTTTGCACAGGAGTGCCCTTCCGAGGCGCTGACGGCTTCTTTCCTGTCTTCGACACTGTGCGGTGCTGTTGACCGGAATCGGAGTGATCGTGTTTATCCGAAAGACTTACCGACCTGCTCCCGGGTGTCTCGTGATTCGGGAGCTTCTTCATCTGTGATATTGTTGGTGGTGACCGACACAAATCTGTCAGCCTTGAAGAACGCACCCAGCCAAGCCGAGTGTCCAACGAACAGACAATTTGGAATGAAGGGAAGAATGTGTAGAGGGGATGTGAATGTATCATATTGAAACTTACCTTCATCATTGTTTTCCTCTTTGTTTTTCTCCTCTTCGTTGTAGTCTTTGTTGTAGTCTTCCTTGTTGTAGTCTTCTTCGTTATCTTCTTCGTTGTTGTGCTCTTCGTTGTTTGACCCTGGTCAGTCGGTGAAATTGAGGAACCGTGCCCAGTTTACCTTCGGATTCCGCCATCATCTTCTCGAGCTTCTCAAATCTCTCCCTGGCCATTTCAATCCGGTCTTCTGGTTCTTCGTCCAGTTTTTCACCGAGGATCCAACTGAGCCTGATCAGCAGGCGCCAGGACTGATGTAAATATTTGGACATACGACTGCAAGGTATCAAGGGTTTCATCGACCCATTTGAAATCCAACCTGAGCATCCGATCCGTGTTAGTGTAAAGCTCGATGAGGTCAATATCTCCAATCTTTTCCTTCCAGCTCTCAGCACTGGACAATGCAAAGGTGGCCTGGCGATGGGTGAGAAATTGCTTACAGGAGTGTGCAAACAATGGGGCGTACCTGGCAAACAAGACCCGCAACAACCGTTGGAGTGATCTCCGTAATGTCGTTGAGATCAGCATTCCCCCTCCTATTTGAAGCGGCGTACGTCCTTGAGGACGGTGTGCCATAAGGCCACTCCTGAGCCGCCGAAGGGCCAATCAATATGCATATACAAGCCTTGGGAGACCGTGAGTAATGACAGAGAGAAGGCAGATGAAACAGACATACACGAACAAATGTTTCGCCCAGGAATAACCCAACCCACTCCCTTTCCGGGTCGTACTTGGCCTCATCATATAGAAACGCCGGCCACTCATTGGCTCCAATCTTGATCTCGCCACGGTCCACGTGGAACCGAAATCTATTACGGATGAATGAAAAGTACGCCAACAAGTTAACCGTGAAATGAGCTTACCCGTCAGGATCAGAAATGAATTCCGTTATGTACTCACCCGGGAGGAAGAGACATCCTGTCACGAGATTGTTGATTCCACGCTTGTCCTTCTTAAGTCCGGTGTCCAGGGTGAAACCGATTCGTTTTGCGTGATCCTTCGCAAGGCCGAGGATCATACCCTTGAGCCTGCAGGTGTCTGCCTGGCGAGCAGCCCTCATCCCTTGCGTAATCTAAGGGCAGGGTTGATGAGTAGCGGACATGCGTATGGTATACACGTCATCACCGGAGTGTATGCGCATATATCGAGCAGAGAGGCATACAACGTACCTGTTTTAGTTTGAGCGCAAGCTCCTTTGGTGCGTCTTCGTCGTCCTGTTCCATGCGCGCAAAGTCCCCACGGATGTCTGGAAACTTGGAAAGGGTCTTGGCTGCCGCACTTGCCATGAGCCGGTATTGATCGCTATCTTCTTTTCTGGTGGCAGCGAGCGTGTTAACAGGGCTGTAGGTTGTGAGGGATAGATGCACTCACCTGTGTTTACTGACTGCTTTCTTCAAGCGGGAGAGGGAGCTTGTGGAGCTGTCCTCATTCGCGGCCTGAACGATGGCATCGCTGATCATGCCCCGTGCGAAAAGTGCAGATCCGATGGTGCCGAAACCAAGGTACTTCCTATGGACTTGCTTTCCAAAGAGGAAGTAGGGGTTATCCGGTTTGGTATCTCCCAAATCGGCCTCGGTATCACTGAAAAAAAGGGTGAGCGCGATTATCAACGACTTTGAGAACGCACTCGTTTCTCCTCTTCCTCCCTGTCGAAAGGAGGTGGGAGCCAACATCTTCCAGTTGACCGCGGCGCGTCATACCGAGTCTGAGTGAGGGAGAGGGGAGGTGAGCGACTGGTGAGAGCGAGAGCAGGGTGAGGGCAAGAGCGAGCGTTTAGGGCAGGACGAAATCGGAAAGGCGCACGGACTTCCGATTTTCCCACAATCGCAACGGCGGGCCTCGGTTGGTGTCTATTCCTCAGTGAATTTGAATAAAAAGGAAATCCCCCAAGGGATTTGGATTTTATTCAAATTCGCCATCTTATGCCGGTGTCAAAAGCCAACTCTCTGACGGCATTTTGGTTTTGACAGCTTCGCGAACGGTGCTCCCGCTTGCCGATCAGTGAGCAACCCGCTCACGCTCTGGTGGGCTCGAAAACACGATTATATGAATTCCTAAGGGTTGGGAAGGGGCTGAAAAGAGTGAGCGTCATATTTTTCTGCACTGAACTGATGAAAAAACGCGCCAGACAAGCATGAAACCGGAACCCGTCCATCTCCGTTTTGCGATGTCACCGTGGCATGCGGTGCCGGAGTTGGGAGGAGGTGACGCGAATGCTTTCGGTCGCGACACCAAGGGTCCAGTCCGAACGGGGGAAAGCGACGGGTTTGGAAGGCTGAGAGCTGGGACGTCGTCGAGCACGGAATTGAAGAAAGTCCGTCCGCACCGGCAAACAACCAACAACCGGATACGCGGGAAGCAAGTCAACCGGGACAGTCAACTGTCACGGAGGTTGCCCCAGGCGTTTCGGACTTGACGCTTTTTCGGTATCAACTGCAGAAGAAACCGCTGACACTCATGTCTCCAACCGACGCTGCGCCATCCAATGTCCCCGTTGTGTCCCTCGGGACCTATAAAGGTCCTCTATTATCTCAGTCCGCCACCGAGGACTTTAAGACAAGCGCCGCGGAGGAAGGCACTCCTGAGGATATTCGGCGTAGATTTTTCCCCGGCGCTCCCGCGTTCGACCCATCATTAGAATGGGTTCAACCTGCCGAACCCACGGGAAGCACTTCCTCGACCTCCCCCGCATCCGCCGTGCGCTTTGACCTCGACGGGAAACCTATACCCGCTGAACTAAGTTCCTCACTCCCCACACACCTCGGACTGCACCACCATGCGGAAGGAGAACACGCAAGATACAACGCTTGACGACCTCTTACTACTTTCCAGGTCTACCCTCCCCGCCCAGCGAGCGTCAATGTTGCAAGTACTTGCACGTGTCACTGGTCGCTTGGTTCGTAACATTTACTCCGTCGACGGTTTCTCGCCGCTGCGGTGGAAGCCGTTGGCGAACGAGGGTGTGTTGGCGTGATGGCAATTGAACTCCTCTGGGAATGCCTCGTGCAGTGGGATCGCGACACGGATTCACTGGATTCTGCAACGAACGGGTGAGTACTCTTCGGGACACGTTTGGAATGCATACTGATGTATTCATTCATGTTCTCAGGGTGGACAGAGACCCGGGGCTGCAGCTGCATCGAGAGGCCCATTCCGGTCAAACGACGGCAACGACGAGGACAAACAGTGCCACCCCCCGTCGTTCAGGATTTCCTCTGTGTTCTTGAGGTTCATGGATGTCTTGGAGATCTTCTAGATCTCGAAGATCGCAAAGCACTCAAAGTCTCCGCTGCAGTAGACTATTGGCCAATGACTCGGAACTTGTCAACCAGCCCAGTCCCTCAATGTCCGAAACCCGGCGGCCTCCACAACACCGGACTCAGCATTCACGTCTTCCGGCGCAATCCACCATGCCTCTTCGTAACCAGGCCAGTTAGGATCGAGGTAAATCAACATTCGGTGCACGTAACAATCCTTGGTCACACAGAGGAGTGCAGATGACTTCGGGTGTTTGGGGCAAAGGTGGTCCCGGAGCGGGGCCGACATCATGATAAACCCGCTGCTCCGGTACGTCAGGGAAAGGACGCAAAAGTTGTCAAATATGTTCATCACGTCGGAGATGGTAGGGAACAGCCGCTCGGGGTTGTTTTCGTCAATGCCTTGAGGGAAGAACGCAATGACTCCACGGAGTTCATGGGCGTCGGGACCGAGTTCGATGGTTGCGGCGAGAAGGCTCGTTATGGTGTGTCTTGAGCACACCCGTTCGTAGTTTCTCCCATTCGCTGCTCAACCTACTGGTGTCCCACTTGTTATGATGCGCAACGGTGGAGAGTAGGGTAATCGAGAGCGGGTGGAAATCAAGTCGTTCCATAATATCGTTGATGAGATCGGACTGTTTGTAGGTCTTGTATATGCGGTAATATGGGAGGTGATACAAAGACAAATGTTACTGAGCTGGCTCAGCTCCTTTACAACGGAATAGATCTCTTCCGCATCGGGTTGCTGCGGATCGAGGATGGATTCCGCGTTATTGAGGACGATGAATGTCTCCTTTGAGGATAGGAATAGACGAAGTGGAGTCAGATCCTCGGGGTTTTGAACACCCGCACCGATAGCCTTGGAGAGTCGGCTGAGGAAATGAGTGAGGGACACGGAGAACTGGTCGCAACGGATGAACCGGCGGTCATTCCCAAACCGTTGCTTAATGCGATTGTCGTGGAGGACGGCCAGAGTGATGGATGTCTTGCCAATCCCGCCGGTATCAATGAGGGCGAGCGGAGTGAGGTTTTCTGCCAAACCAACGATCTCCTCGATCAGCTCGTCACGTCCAAAGAAGGCCCTCGGTGGCGGTGGCGGCGATTCTCCAGTTGCACTAGATACAAATATGAGGTACCAGACCCGGTGCTAGTCGAGATTGCTGACCAATTTTGGGCCTAGCCAACGATGGGCGGTTATTTAAGCCTTTCTTCAACGATGAGTAGAGTACAAGTAACACTTGCCGACCGATTTATACCATAGGTCCCTCCCCGACCTTTCACCATCATACGGATATCGGAAATCATAGCCTAGGTGCCGGTAAAATCCTGCTGAAGCTTGGAGACGATGGCATGGGTGCTCGTCACGCCCTGCTGAACATCGGAAACGATAGTTTGGGTTGTCACAACACTGCGACGAACGTCGGAAATCGCGACATTTGTGTTTATCACGAGTTCGGTCTGGACCCGATGGAGGCTTGGACTCGGCAACGGTGGCCTGAGCTTCGAGAACAACAGACAGGGCATTAGCCTCACCAAGGGGGTGGTTGCGGACGAACGGTGAGAATGGGGAAGATGCAAACGGGGGATGTTTGGTTTGGACTGATGTTCCGGAAGTTCTCGGGCTGGGTAAAATCATGTAGACGACCGGTCTACTTTTAAGCAATGTCAGTCATGTAAACCAACCAGTATTCTGGTCTTAGAGACTCACTGGGTAGAATGCATATAACATACCAATAAATCAGGTTGATCTGGTGTGGTTGAGGAGAACAGACACAAAAGCGCTCGAAATTTTCTCATCGGGACTTGACTCGAGTCATCATCAGTCACCATCGGTCACCGAGGCAGACCACCATCCCTCTGCTACCTCTCAATGGACATCACCTGCCCTGGATGTTCCAAACGATTTGCCTCATACAGGGCTCTCTCCTGTCATACACCCCGTTGCAAGGGTATGGCTGAGGTTGTTACAGCCACTGCAAGACACTATGCTGGGGACCTTGATGGTAGCAGGAAGCGACGCAGGATATCATCACCTGAGGCTGGTAGTGATGATGAGGAGCAGGATGACACTGAACCCATTGATTTTGAGGTGAGTTTTGATGTCTCTACACTGTTGTTGGTTTCTCAGGGTGTATGAATTATTTACAGGTACAGGAACCTCAGCAACCCTCTTCCCCCCTCCCTGAAAATCACCCTGGTGACCCCAGTGAGGTCCCTGAGCCATCTGGTAGCCGACAAAGGCGAAATGCCCAACTCCCTCTGAGGTTTAGAGACACAGGGTTAAATTCATACCTCCCAAACTATATGTCTCAGACCCAAGAGAGAGAAGAGGCTGCAGCTAAGGAAGCTGCCAGACAAGCCAATCTCCACACTCCAACACCCCCTCCCCAACCAACTACCCCAGTTGAGCTGCAAACAATCACAACTGAAACAGACGAGTTTGGTCGGTTCAGGATCTATCAGAAGCGCCATGATCATGAACCTGGCAACATTCCCCAGCCAGACCACAATATCTTTGCCACTGAGGTTCACCAGGGGAATGCTGAAGACCTTGCCTCTGGTCTTCACATGCCTTTGCTCTCTGAACTTTCAGGCTTGGTGGGGTTGTTTATAAACTCAACAATCGCTCTTCTTGTCCAATGGTTCTACTCTGGATCATCAACAAAGTCCCTTGCTGATGTTCAACACCTCATTGATGATGTTATCTTGCATGAAGATTTCCAGGCTGAAGATCTACAAGGAGTCAACTTTGCTACAGAGGTCAAGAAGTTGGACAGATTTGAATCAAGCCTGGAAGGAAAGGGCTGGAAAGAGAGTAGTGTGAAGATCAAGGTTCCATGTCCTGGATTTGAACAAGATGAGGATGAGGCCAAGGAGTTTGAAGTCAAAGGGGTACTTCATCGAGATCTTGTTGACATCATCAAGATTGCATGTCAGGATCCAGATACCCTCAATTCATTTCACACTGCACCATTCAAGGAGATGTGGAAACCTTCAGAAGATTCTGAGCCAATTCGGTTATATGGAGAGGCGTACACATCTGATGAGATGATCAATGCCTATGAAGAGGTTCAGAATCTACCTCCTGATCCAGAGAACCCAGAGGTTGAAAATATTGTTGCAGAGATCTTGGTCTACTCAGATGCTACCCGGCTTGCACAATTTGGCACAGCTTCTGCCCATCCCATCTACTTTTTCTTTGGGAATCTCTCAAAGTACATCCGCTGTCAACCAGGTTCTCATGCAGCTCACCATGGTGCCTACTTCCCTGAGGCAAGTTCAGTTAACTCCTCAGTCATCTGTTTCTCACTGACTATTGTATGGTGTAGCTCCCTGACTCCTTTACTGATTGGTACAGGGGGGAATTTAATCGAGATCCCTCCAGCGAGACAATCACACACTGTACACGGGAACTGACCCATGCAGTATGGATGCTCATCCTCAATACAGCATTCATGACTGTATATCAGTTTGGTATTCTTATCTGTTTTGCTGACCAAATCACTCGGCGTGTTTTTCCCCGCCTCTTTGCTTATATGGCTGATTATCCAGAGAAGTAGGTTTCCTCCCCCTGCTCACCCTTCAACATACTGACATATCTTCCCAAAAGAATTCTCATGGCAGGTATCCGCTTTATGGGGTTGTGCCCATGCCCACGGTGCTTAGTAAAGAAGACAGAGTTGCTAGCACTGGGCACCCCAATGGATGATAGACGGAGGGCAAAGATCCGGGTGAATGACTATCACTTCCGCACAAAGGTTTCCATTGCAAGAACTATCATCTATGGGCAAGGGCGCAGTGTCAACAATGATGCAGTTAATGATCTCCTCAAAGAAAAGTCACTTGTGCCAACCACTGTATGTCCTCAAATTATCTTACTATTGATTTTCCTCAGCTGTGTTGGATATCCAACAGAATGCATTCCACACAAGCTTCCCTGATTTGGACACTTTCTCACTGTTTGTTGTGGACCTGATGCATGAGTTTGAGTTGGGTGTCTTCAAGGACTTCCTGATACATCTTCTCCGGTTGTTGCATGCTTGTGGTCCTGCAACCATTGCTGAGTTTGACCGCCGGTAAGTTTTGATATATTTAGTTTAATCAGGGCCCTTCTCACCATATGATACCTCAGTTTCCGGATGATTCCCACATTTGGCCTAGACACAATTCGAAGGTTCACCAACAATGTCTCTGGCTTGAAGCAACTTGCAGCACGAGACTTTGAGGATATTTTGCAGGTATGCACCCAAATCACTGATTTTTCAGTAACCACCAACATTTAGTCCTGTAGTGCATTATCCCTGTCTTTGAAGGACTCTTTCCTGAAAAGCACAAAAAGCATGAGAAAGACATCCTTGATACACTCTTCCTTCTTGCAACTTGGCATGCCTATGCCAAACTTCGCCTCCACACAGAACGTACACTTGAGTCATTTGAGCAGCTGACAGCACCCCTGGGGGAGAAGCTTCGTCTATTTGCAGGCAAAATCAGCAAGGATTTTGTTGTTAAGGAGCTCCCAAAGGAAACTGCTGCCAGGGCCCGACGTGCTGCAGCCAACTCCAAACAGAAGGTAACCAAGGGCAAGGGCAAGGAACCAGCAAAGGCAGCTCCAGTCAAGAAGTCTACCAAAGGCAAGAAATCCAAGGGCAAGAAACCTGAAAAGATCATCTCAATGAGCCTCCTGACCTACAAGCTCCATGCCCTTGGAGACTATGTACAAACTATTCGACAACGAGGCACAACAGACTCCTACAACTCACAAACAGTAAGTACCCTGTCATGCTGAAGAATATATCTAATGAGTCTCCTAGGGAGAATGTGAACATCGACGAGTTAAACGATACTGGGCTCGTTCAAACCACAGACTCATTGCTCGGGCACTTGCCAATCAGTCAAGACGTGAACGGCTTGTGAGAGTCCTCAAGAAGAGGCAGGAGCAGCTTAGTGCAGATGGAGAACTCCCTCAATTAACTTCAACAACAGAGTATGTGATATCAAAGGAGGGAAAGGACTTTGAGGATGCTCGTTCATGGATGCAAGTTAATGATAATGACCCATTCTTCAATGTGCGTACCCAGCAGTCTCATCCTTACCAGCAAATAGCTCACTTACATGATAGGACTTTTTTTGGAAGCTCAAAGGGCACATACTCTCTCGGTTGTTCCAACAAGAAGTCAAGCTCACTGAACAGGATATGCTTGACCTGACTATTGATAATGGCAACAGAATATATCAACACCGGACACTGCGGGTCAATTACACCTCCTATGATCTACAACGACAATCTGACCTCATCAACATCCGCACGCGACCAGACTTGATGATATTACCTGATGAGGATGATCACACCCACCCCTATCAATATGGACGACTAATTGATATCTTCACGGTCCCTGTTCACTACAAGGGCTCAAGGCCAATAGTAGGTGCAAGAAGGCAGAGGTTGCGTGTCCTCTGGGTGAGATGGTATGAGAGTGATGCCCAGTATGAAGATGGATTTTCTGCTCTACGCCTCCCCCGACTCTCCTTCATGGATACATCAGACCCCTACGCCCATGGATTCATCAACCCAACTGCTGTCCTTCGAGCAGCACACTTGATTCCAGCTTTTGACCATGATCTCATGGACCCTCAACCCCTACCAAACTGCCATGCAACCCGGTTCCTCACTGATGACTGGAACTATTACTATGCAAATATGTAAGCACCTTTCCTTTTTCTACTGAGCACCTGGGCTTACCAATATTATCAGCTTTGTAGATCGGGATATGTTCATGCGATATAGAGGAGGGGGGGTGGGGCACACATACATGCGGGCAATTGAGGAGTGGCTCTTGGAAACTGGATGGGGTCACAGTATTCCAGAAATTGATGTGTCTGAACCCCTTGTTGCACCAGAGGGTGAGGGTCAGCCCCAGCAGGAGCCCACCCCAGCTGAAGCTGGCTCAGACTCAGGTACAGGATCTGACTCTGATGATTCACATAAGACAGGTGATGGGGACAGTGATGAAGATAATGGAGAGGAGACAATGGAAGGTGAATTTGGTTACAGTATTTTCTGACAGAATAGCAGGTCATTTGATGGCCAGTAACCCTCTTCATGTTGGTGCTACAATGTATTTTCTTCATAGCCCAAATGTATGACTGTAAGTTTACTGACAGCATCATATGCCTGGGACTTCCTACAGAAGGTCAATATTAGACTTACCTACCAATGAAAAACCTGCCATGACCCCTATAAGCCCCATATAAGATCCATATGGGTTGATATTCCCCATATAAGATTCCTGCAGGCCTACAACCCTACCCACCACAGTATGCATCCTGATTCAGATGCACAAGGTCAACTTGAGTCTTACCACTCAGTGTAAAATGTTACAGAACCCCCATGAACCCTACACAAAAAATATGTGTCACTGATATCCCCCATTTGAGATATTCATTAACCCACAAACTTGGCCACAATAACATATAACTTAATTCATACATGTGAGGCTACCATGTGCCTCACCACTCAATGCAATTTTTTATAAAACCCTCATGAGTTCTCACAAGGTACATACAGGTTCATATCCCCTGTAGACTCATAAGGCTCAGCACCATATACTCCTGCTCAGACACATGAGGTCAATGCAAGTCTCACCATCTGGTATAAATCTAGTAGAGCCCTTGTGAATCCTGGATGAGATGTATGCGTCATTGAAATCTCCCATGTGATACTCCCATTGGCCCACAAACCTGATGACTACAGCATATAATTCATCTCATCCATATGAAGACCATGTGAGCCTTACAGCTTGAAGTAAAACCAAGTGGGACCCTTATACACTCCACACAAGGTATAAGCATGGGCATGTACCCATTGTGGAACTCCTCACATCCCCATATGGCTGGTTGGGATCATACATACCAAATGAAAGGCTTGTTACAAAGTCAAAAACCTTGTAGCTTCCATATGAGTTCAAATCAGGCTCATGACAGTCACATGCAGCACCAATAAGGTATACAATGCACATACCACCCCTCACACAATATCTAGCACATGCATGTATTCAATGGGCTCCATATATGTCCCCCAACATGCTTGTGGGGGCCACATATACCCCAACCTAGCCTAACAGCAGCTGATATGCCCAAGATATATTTCAGCACTGCCGCACAACCTTGATGGAGGCTCATGAGCCCCATAAGGCCACATGTGGATCTGGGGGTTTTCCTGATGGACGCTTTTGGGATATAAGGGTGGAGTTCGTGTGATTATAGGAGTGTCATATCGAGCTGGTTTAGAGTTCTGAGGGAGGAGGGGATCCCCGTCACGGTATCAAACTAGAGAAGTGCCGACTTG
>Ga0307516_10007443_pt1 | contig 12589 bp, 19 predicted proteins | sample 19_EM_MG_FD_203310 | JGI IMG/M metagenome (GOLD analysis project Ga0307516, IMG submission 203310) | Populus trichocarpa ectomycorrhiza microbial communities from riparian zone in the Pacific Northwest, United States - 19_EM | ecosystem: Host-associated > Plants > Roots > Unclassified | place...
CTTTCTTCTTTGCTTGAACTTGGTGATCATCTCCTAACTTGATGATCATATCCGTTTCCTTCACTGAGTTCTTCTGGAAATCTCGTAGATTGTTGCCGTAATTGTGAGATGCTCCAGAATCAATTACGCAGGTCCTTGTTGTTATTGCCGATCGGTATGACGCCACCATTACCTCCAAGCTGAGGGAGGTAGATCCTGCAAGTCATTGCTGGTTGCCCGAGATATTGTGAGTGCGTCCATTTCCTTCGCGTCCATCACGTCCGTCGCGTCCGTTTCCTTCGCGTCCATCGCGTTCGCGTCTGTCACGTCCGTTTCCTTCGCGTTCGTCGCGTCCTATTCCTCTTCTGTTTCGCAGGGCCTGTCCCTTTTTCCTGGCCGGGCAGTCATTCTTGATGTGGCCCTCTTCTCCACAGTAGTAGCAGTCATTCTGGTCTCGTGCCCGTTTGTTGTTCTTCTTACTCCAGCAATTTGAGGTAGAGTGAGTGCCGGTCTTACACCAATCACACCACCGCTGAGAACGCTCATTTCCTTGGTATCGTCCCTGGTAGCCACCTCGTCCTCCCCTTGCTCCTTGTTGTGTGTAGAGAGCTTCTGAAACGGCATCAGGTTTTGTTGTCATCGATCGATTTGTTTCGCATTCGTTCAGTGCATCAATGACTTCTTGAACAGTGACTCCTGCAGGAGATTGAAGAATCTCAATCGTGACTGCATAGGAGGGAGGAAGAGTGGTCTAGATGTGGTTCTTAAGGACCATGTCGGAGACCGCTTCTTCGGAGCCTGCGAGCTCAGTGGTGATGTCAAGCAATTCGGCGAAGCAGGCATTTAGTGGCTGTCCGGGAGTGGGGCGGAGAGTACTGAATTTCCGGAAGAGCGACATTCTACCGACCGATGAGTTGGCGGTGTTTGTGCGTGCCTCCAATTCTTTCCACATCTGGATGGGATCCTCCATTCCTTTGATGTGTACCTTGACAGCATTGGTACAAGATCCGTAGATAATGGCCACGGCCTGCAATTTCCGTTGTTTGTAGTCCTTGTATGCCTTCCGTGCCAGAACGAGAGGTCTGGTAAAGTCGTTGGGTCTTCCCGGATCTTCTGGTTCTTCTTCTCTCTCCATCATGATGTCCCACACCATGATTCCTTGTAGAACCTTCATGCAATCTTCTTTCCAGACTGCGTAGTTGGTACGATCGAGTATGCGGACGTTGCCTAGAGGGTGTTTGAACGTTTCGTCGCTCATGATGAAGATCGTTGTAGATTCTCGTCGAATAGCGATGCGTAAGGAGGGAAGTTCTTTTCGGCCATCAGAGGTCTTCTGTCGCTAGGATGGTTAGCAATCAATTTCGAGGAGAGATCTTCTAGGTGAGACGTAGAGGAAAGGGCCTGGGAATCACCGGCCCCCGCGTTTATCACTGGCTCCTGAGGAGCTATTTAACGCGCAAGAGTTTGACGGCGGTGAGGTTTGATCGTATATGGAGCGGTTACGGCTCCGGGCTCATAACCTGTAAAAGTTTGCCCGATCACCGTTCCTCTGAGAGTCTTCACACGAGCAAAGAGAGAGAGAGAGAGAGAGGGAGAAAGAGTTGACAACTTGATGATTATATCGTTGGATTTTGATGGTATCGCTCAAACGTGATGCGTCGTCTTTTTCTCTATATGAAGAAGTATGTAGAAAGAAAGAAGAAAGAATGCCAAAGACGCTGCTATGGGAGAATGCCAAGCCGTCGTTGCCAGGATCCCCTTGCCACTGCCGTTGCTATGCCATTGCTCTCCGCAGTGTTGCTGTCGTCGCCGTTGCTGTGGTGATGCTTCCACTGGCGCGCCACGCCGGAACGGCGAGTGGCGAGAAGCAATTCCAACACTGGTGGAGTGGATGACGCTTCTGGAGTCCTTCACGCCCTCCCTCGCGTCCTCCTCGAGGCTTGAATTGCGCCGTACGGTTATCCGTGGATGGAGTGCCGCATTGGCGTACGATGTGACCGAACCCGAGGCAACAGTGACACTGTATCTTTCCGTCGACAACCGCATTGAGTTCGTCATTCTCGATATTACTCAAGTCCATCGGGTCGCCGTGCGCAGTGGGGGGCCAGGCTGGGTATTGGGCCTGGGAGACGTTACCAGACGGCATCGACATAAACAGCAGAGTCCGTGCGGCGACGATATCCATCATGCCGGACAGCGTCATCTGCTTCTGACTATCGCCACCGCGTATATCCATAAGGCGTGCCTGCTGGGATATATCGTTTTGCGTCGCTTCCGCCAGCTTGATCAGGTATTCCTCCCACAGCGGATTTTCCTTCGTAATGGTGAGCGACCCGGCCAGAATTGTGATCAGCTCCAATGCTCGCTGGTTGAACTTCAAAACCTGCGGGCGATTGAACTTCAACGCATACCATTCACGGGGGATTACCGAAATAGCCCGTTCCGGAACGTACTGCCGCTTGAAGAGGACTTTCACGGCGTCTCATGTGGTATTGTAGTTGTAATCCTTTGGTGGGATAGTATCCACACCCTGCTTCTTCATGCAGTTCTCGAACCAGTGGAACACTTTGGCAGTGAGAAAACGCCAGAAGGTGTCGATCTTCTGATTGTCTTCGGACGCCTTTTGACAGACTGCTCCGCCCTGTCGAACGTAGTGCTGCACATCTTCGAGAAATTCAGCGACAACCTCCAAGTCCTGGGAACCATCAAACCTCTTTGGCTCATACAGCTTGATTTTTTGAACGATCAGGTTTTGGCTCGGGGCCCTATCTTGTAGTTTTGCGGTTTGTTCGCTGATGGTAAAGAGGTGATCGCAGCGCTGCTTCCAAACCTCCGTCTCCTCCTCTGCCTTACAAAGTCGGTGCTCCAGTGCCACCAGATCCGCAATCTTCACAGAAGCCTCGCGGTGAATGTCGTACCACTGGGCGTAGGCATTTAGGACCGCTTCGGCTGAAACAGCTATGACTACCACGTTTACATCGCGCGAGAGGTTCGCTTCACCAATCCACTCGAGTAGCTCGCCCGGCTGCGGCCAGAGTTTCTGGGTGTTTGACGTTGCGCGCTGTTTCGGCATGCCTTGTTTTGTTCACCGCGCTTTTGAAATGCTTAGCGCTTCTGCCTGATGAACGGGTGATATAGGCAGTAGCTCAGCCCGGTGAACGGGTAGTTGAGACTGCTGGTCAGCGTGTGTATACGGCGTGTGTGTACGGCGTGTGAATATGGCGTGTGAATACGGTGTGTGAATACGACGTGTGAATACGGCGTGTGAGTATCGCTCGCCGCGCATTGCAAATGCTCAGCGCTTCTGCCCGATGAACGGGTTATATAGGCAGTAGCTCAGCCCGGCGAACGGGTAGTTGAGACTGCTGGTCGGCGTGTGTTTACGGCGTGTGTTTACGGCGTGTGTGTACGGCATGTGTGTACGGCGTTCTGTTTCTTCCTGAATCCGCTCGATTTGCTCAAATTCTTCTCAAATCCACTCGATGAATGGGTTGGCATGTGTGTACGGCGTCTGAATATGGCGTGTGAATACGGCGTGTGAATACGGCGTGTGAGTATCTTTTTCTTGAAGGTCAGCGCACTATATATGACTAGAAACAGCTTGGTGAGACGTAAGGTATGGGCCCCGAAACGCCGGCCCCCGCGCTTACCGCTCGCCGCGTCCTCCCGCAGCTACTTTTCACGTGAGAGTCCATTCGCGGGACCGTCCCAGGTCTCGTCGCTCGGTTTCCTCGTTTTCTTGATTTCCTCGTCGTCCTCTCCGGATGTTGATGTTTCCGTGCCCTCCTTCTGCTCGCCGCTCGTCACATGGTGCCATAAAGAATGCAGGCCGCTGGTCGTGCGGGGTAGGGAAAATAAAGAATGCTCGCCCCTGGTCGTGCGGGGCAGAGAAAATAAAGTGTTGCTACCAGTTGAGTGGTCGCGAGAAACATGTCCATTCTAAAGAGGGGAGCACTGGACACTTTACAAGTGTCCATGTGCTAGCGCTAGTGTGTGACTGTCTATCTACCGAAGCCCTTTGGGCAGCCATCTGCTAAGTCCCACAAACTCTAGAAGCCATACTAGCAGCCATGCTAGCCACTCTAGGCATGGTGTCCACGATGCCCGGAATCCTTGTGACACTGGGGTTATATCGTAACCGAAGTGAGGAGAGAATCAAAGGTAATCAGGCTACTTTTGATAATTCACAACAGAATAATCTTAGATCTTGTGCGTGGGTTCGGTGGTAGTGTTCTTTTGTGCTGAAGATTCTTTCTCGTCGTGAGGAATCCTCTTTTTATCCTGCGAGCAATAGCGTGAGAAGTGGTGACTCGGGTTTGGATTCCCCCGAGGCGTATAGGCCCCGTGGGTGATCGATTGGTCATGGCCGGGGTGTAGATAAGGGAGATGAGCCTTTCATGCAGCTGAGCGGGGTGCTAGCCCCAGACCGCTCGTAGGTGGCCTCTCCCCGCAGGGACCCAGACCTCTTTGTCGTACGTGGTTCCTCTCATGGAGAGCCCAACCAGTGTCTGCCTAGTTTGTCCGTTCGTTCTTGCACTTCGACCCCTCATCCCGGAGTTTACTCCTTACAACCGGTACGGCCGTAAGCTAAACTCCGTTCCCTTAACTCCCACCTAGACTCAGGGATCATCATCTGTCACCCGCCAGCCCCGTTCCAACTCTACCGCTATGTTCTCTAGATACTCAGGTGTAACACTACCTCCCCTCCCCCTTAGCCTCGTCCCGAGCGCTAACACTTTCTTTAATTTGAGTAGCCCATCTCTTTTCGACCTTTGAGGTTCTTTCAATGCCGAAGTTCCTTCAGCGTCATGGACCGCAGTCCTCCTCCTCTGCAGCCCTCCCAGTCACCGGATCAGAGTTCTTCCCTCAGAACATGCCTGTAATCTGTCGGTATGGCTGGGCCCTCAGAGCAAGCCGATGCGTGCTCTTACTGTCATGTCATATTGAGTCGTACTCGCCGCCGCGCTGCGTCAAGGCTTGGCTGGCTCGGTGAGGTTCCGGGGTCGCAGTTGGCACAGGGAATCGGGAGAGGCATGGTGTCCTTCGTGCTAGTAACCCGTTTACTCGGCAGTGACCGCGCCCACATCCTTCTGGGGGGAGACTAGTATGCTGGAGCAGTGACAGCGCTGTCGGGGACTCACTTCACCGCTTATGTGCCATCTGCGCCGGTTCCGCCGGCCCGAGTCGGTCGCCAAGAGGTCGATACGTCTGTTCTGAACGGTTTTCCTGACTCTCAACAGTTTTGGTCGCGTCCACTCTTCATCGGGCACCCAGTCGGTGGCTTTGTCATTGTGGGGTGCCCCCGAAGCGGGTGTTTTCTTCGTTCTTGCAACACGTCAAGCTTTTCGTTCCGCGTGTTTGTTGGATATAGTCCTCCACCCCTACATCCTACTACCACTGATGCTTCGCCGGGCCCTTTTATGGACATCCTGTCTAGGCGTCTACGAGCCGGTAGTCCCTCGGCGCATCTGGATTTTGTTGATGAAACTATCGGAGTTTTTCCAGGCCACCATCCGAAAAGTTGTCGAATGGTTCTTCCGTCCAGTTTTTACGTTCCGGATAGTCGAGCTATTTTACGAGGTAGAGGATTCATTTGTTATTTCCTCGGCTGCGTTCGATTGAGGACATTACTTCGTCGACGTCATATTCCTCCGACTGCTCAATGTCGTCAGCCTCTCGCAACACCTTTGATGGGTCCGGAGGTGCTCAGTGTTTGCTGGTCCGGTAAGTTTCGAGGAGCGAGACATGGAAGACGTTGTGGATCTTCCATTTCCGAGGTACCGTGAGGCGGACGGCCAGCAGGGAAACGATCTTTTCTATCTGGAAAGGACCATGATTTTTGTGGTACAGTTTCTTCGAAGGGCAGCGCGTTTTGATATTGCGTCCGTTGAGCCTTACCAGGTCTCCTACTTGGTAAGTTGGGGGTTCCGTTCGCTTGGGGTCTGTATATCGCTGTATCCGTTCCTGTGCTTCCTCCAGCCCTCTACGGGATTTGTCGTGTACGGTGTGCATCCAATGGGCGAAGACTTAGCTGTCCGGGTTGAGGGGCTCCGTCGACGCGGGGTCCATGGCTACCGAGTGGAAGCCATAGTAGTTAGCGTAGAAAGGAGACGTACCATTCCCCGCAGTAGTCGAGTTGTTGTAGGCGAATTCCGCCATTGGCAACAGTCGCACCCAATCATCCTGTTCCTTGCTGAAGAACACTCGAAGGTAGGCTTCTATCGTTTGGTTGAGCCGCTCCGTCTGTCCGTCGTTTTGTGGGTGGAACGCTGTGGACATCCGGGGCCGAACCCTGGAGAGTCATAGGAATTCTTTCCAAACTTCGGACGTGAATCTGGAGTCTCGGTCCGACACAATGTCAGTGGGGAGACCGTGGTGTTTCCATACTTCTCTGGCGAATGTGACTGCTAGGTCGGCCACAGTTTTTTCTCGGAGGGGGATCAAATGTCCCATCTTGGTGAACCGATCGATAATCACCCAGAGTTGGTCGTATCCTTCCGACAGCGGGAGTTCCATGATGAAGTCCATCGCAATGGACTGCCATGGTGCGTATGGTAGTTCCAGTGGGGATGACAGCCCGTAGGGTTGGTGACGGGAGACCTTATTTTGCTGGCATTCCGGGCAGCTTCTGACGAAATCGACAATTCGTTAATCCTTTTTTGGCCACCAGAAGTTTCGACGGATGAGTTCGATCGTTTTGTCCTGTCCCATATGGCCCGCTACTTTTGTGTCGTGTTCCGACTCCAGTATTCGTTGCACTATTCCTTCCGGTACCCAGAGCATACTTTTCCAGTAAAGCAGGTCGCCCTTGAGTTCTAGGTTCTTTTTGCCCTCCTTTCGTTCCGTGGGCGTCAGTTCTTCTGTTGTCGCTTCCTTTTGGCCCTGCTGATAGGCTGGGTCGCTCCTTGCTGCCTTTCAGACTTCTTCCAGAAACTCCGGGTTCCATTTCCGGGCTGGGAGTAATGCCAGCCTGGCTGATGAGCAGACGAAGGAATGCGACAGACGTTCTTCCAAGTGGTTTTTCTTTAAAACCGACGTCATTGGTTGGTTTTCTATCCCCCCCTTCTCAGGGCGGTACTCCGGACGCCTCGACAGTGCATCTGCCTTCCCATTTTGAGTGCCTGGCCAGTAATGGATTCTGAAATCTATGCCGGCTAGTTCTTCCGCCCACCGTGCTTGCCGACGGTTGAGTACCTTCGTTGTTGTGAAGTACTCTAGATTGTGGTGATTCGTGAATACCTGTATTGGGTGTTCCGCTCCTTCACAATATCGTCGCCAGTGTTTGAAAGCGTCCACAATGGCTAAGAGTTCCTTGTCGTGGATGTCGTAGTTGATTTCCGCGGGCTGGTACTTCCTTGAGTGGAACGTCACTGGGTGGAGTATGTTCTCGTTGTCTCGTTGCGATAGGACCGCTCCTATCGCGAAGTCCGATGCGTCTGCCTCGATGATGACGGGTCGGGACGCGTCGAAGTGTGCTAGGATGGGTGCTGTAGTGAATCGCCTTTTTAGCTTTTTGAACGCTGCTTCTGCTTCGGGGTTCCAGGCCCACTTTCCCGGGGTTTTCTTTGTTTGCTCGGTGAGTGGTCGCGCTACCAGGGAATAGTCTTTGATGAAGCGCCTGTAGAAGTTGGCGAACCCGAGGAATGACTGGACTTCCGTTAACGAATTCGGTGTTCGCCAGCTTAGTACTGCATCTACCTTGTCCTGAGCCATCCGAATTCCGTTTTGTCCGATGACGTAGCCTAGGAATTCCACTTCGCGGACCTTTTATTCGCATTTGTCGGGTGAGACCGCTAGTCCGTTGGTGGTTAGCCGTTTCAAGACTTCTTCCACTAGCCTGTCGTGCTCTCCTTCTTCTTTTGCGTATATCAGGATATCGTCCATATAGGCTATAACGCCTAGGTCTAATAGATCCGAAAAGACGTGATTCATCATATCTTGGAAGGTGGAGGGGGCATTGGTTAGTCCGAACGGCATGACCTGGAATTCGAAGAGCCCGTATCGCGTCCGGAAGGCTGTTTTCCATTCATCGCCTTCTCACATTCGGATGAGGTGGAATCCGTTCTTAAGGTCCATCTTGGTGAACCATTGCCCACCTTGGACTCGGTCTTGTAGTTGCTGCATCAGAGGTAGGGGATAGCGGTTGGGAATCGTTATCTTGTTTAGCGCTCGGTAGTCCACACATAGGCACAGCCCTCGTCTATGTGGTTTCGGTACGAACAGGATCGGGGATCCTGCTGACGATGTGGAGCGTTTAATTTTCCCCATCCGTTCCATTTCTTTTAGCCATTCCCTAAGTGTTTGGAGTTCTACCTCTGATAGCGGATAGAGGGGTCCCCATGGCGCGGTTTCACCTCGCCGAAAGTCGATTTTGCAGTCGTAGGGTCGATGCGCCGGGAGGGCATCAGCTACCTCTTTTCCCATAATTCCCAAATATCGCTGAAACTTTGTTGGCACGTTTGCCAGCGAATCCTCATTTCCCTTTATCGCCGCCACCTGTCCGAGGATCCCCACCTCCTTTTCGTACAGTATCGTTTCGTCCCCGGTTAGAGAAAAAGGGTCTGTCTCGAACTTAGTGTATTTCTCCATGCAACGAGCGCTATTAAACCTTATTTCTTCTGGCGTCCAGGCTCCTTGCGGTGGGTGTCGCTCGATCCATTCGAACGGGAGGAATAGGTCGATGTCTTCTTCCATCGGTGCCACCTTGAACTGTTCGTTGGTGAAATGGTTCCGATGTTGTAATCATAGGGGTTTCGTGTAATATTGACCTCCGTTCACTACCATTTCTCCCATGAAGCTTTCAATGGTTCGAGGGTTTTTGTAAGTTTTGCGTTCGATCCCCAGCCTTTCGATGGTTCGTTGGTTGATGAGGGGTATCGTGTATCCTGTATCCAGGAGTGTTTTTACCTGGTGTTTCTTCCCGTTTAAGAGGAGTACCATGGGAATTATTGGGCGGGTCTGCAGTTTCCTTTTTGGGTTAGCTGCTCCCATGTCTGGGTCGTCTCGTTTTCTTTTGGAGAAGCCACATGCTTGGGATGCGACTCTGTCTGGCATCGGGACAGAGTCTCTTAAAAATCCGATTCCTCTGAGCTGGTCCAGAGTAGTAGGTCCGTGACCATTTCTTCGACCGCGGCCACTTTCTGGTGCTTGGATGCTGGGATGCTTTCGGCCACGTTTTCTCGTGTCCTTTTCCCGGAGGGTGCGTTTGTGGGAGCCGTGGTGGCCACAGCTGCTGCTTTCCATGGCGCTGGTGGCAGTGGCATCCCTTGTACCGTCTGGAAGGAAAAGCAGTCGTAGGTTCTGTGACCGGGCCTTCCGCATCGCCAGCAGTTGTCTCGGTCTTTCTTGTGGTTATCCACTTCGTTCTGCGGTACTCCTTTAGGAGCAGCTCCCGTGGACCCCCAGTCTTTCTTGGGTGGCCGGGCTTCGTCTCGCCTTGGTTCCCGAGCTTCTCCTTGCCTAGACAGCCGTTTTCCTTGGGCATCCTTGTGTCGGTCGTCCTTCCTTCCGTCCTTGGTTGGGGCAGTTCCGGCGCGCATCACCTCTTTAGCTGTCTTTAGGGCTTTTTTCTTTTCCACCTGTTATCCGGCCTGGTGGGTGGCTTGCAGGAAGCCTTCGTCGTCTGCAAAGTCCTTGAGGTAGTGGGCAAATCGCATGTCCAGTACCGCGTCGGGCATGGCTAGGTCCACTTTTTCTCTTAGTGTGACCCTAAACCGGGCATAGGAATGCGGGTAGTTTCGTGGAGGTGTATGTTTGCTCACGACGGCAGGATGCCGGCCGGCAGCATGCCGAAACAGCACTTTACCGGACGCACCTCGCCGGATCGGCACCTGGCCGGAGGACAGCGGGCCGGCAAACACAGAAGCTGCACACCACCGGAAGCGGAAGGGTGGCGCAGGAAGGGCTTGGCAATGGGTATATAAGAAGCAAGCTCCTCCCACTCGTAGATAGAATGACATGACTTTCTTCTATTCTTTTCTTGTCCGCACAGTGTGACAATTGGTATCAACACCGAAACCAGTCGAATGACCACCAGGACCATTCCAGTCCACCAGAAACTGTTTTTTCGCTGAGTTTTAGCTTCCGCCCCGCTCCCCCCACTCTTTTCCCTCTCGCCCCGCTCCCCCCGCGCCCCCCACCCACCACTACTCGTTTCTCTCTTGCCCCGCTCCCCCCCACCGACACCCATTTCTCTCTCCGTCCGCTCCATCAGCGATAGGTCCCGGCAGCGACAGCCACGACCGACCCAGCAGGAACGAGACCAGAGGCGTGTGGCTACTCAGGTGAACCAGCTCGCTAATAGACTCCCACAAGTGAATCAGTATTTTCTGGATCTCGCTCAGGCGCAGCTACAGGCTTTCAATTCTCTGCAGCGAGAGAGTCAGCAGCACAACAGTCACCGCCGACCCCACTCGCGCTCCCGCTCGCCGCGGAGGGACACCTCCGAGTACCGACAGAGGCCACTATGCTTGCGGTCCCCTCACGCCGCCAACCGTACCCCGCCGACCCCAAGACGCCCATCCTCATCCCGCGAGCGCCCAGCACGCTCTCGTGAGGACTCGGAGACGCTAGCTGACGCACCGGACCCAACCCCACATTCTCCTACTCCGTCCGTCATTGGTTGGGATAGTTTCGTGACTGAGAATCGACAGAGACAGAGCGCAGACAGCTACATACCAGAGTACACCGAACGTACCCATTTGCCGGAAAGGCATAGCCACGCCCCGGAGCGACCGCGCTACCGAGGAGGTTTCAACCAGCGCGGCAGTCAGCGCCAGCGCGGCAGCCAACGCGGCTGTCAACGTCAGCGCGGAAGCCAACACAACAGGCAGGCTCAGTATACCAGACAGCAGCAAGCCGACGAAACCGCTCCCAGTCGGGAGAACGAGAGAAGTGGAGCAGGAGGCCGACCAAGAGGCCACGGCAGACGCCAGCGCCCTCGTTCCCTACACGAGCGGATCGGATTCTGACGCAAAGAGACCGTCAATAGTACCTGTTCAGCAGGGAAATAGATCGTCAATAGTACCTGTTCATCAGGGAAGAAGACTGCCTGCATCCAATCCGTCGCATCAGAATCCATCCATTCAGTCACCTGGCTTTCTACAGATACAATACGAGATCCCAGCCAGTGTCGATCCGGTTCCCGGATCTCCTGGCACTGTCCTCATACCGCTTCAAGTGGAAAATTCCAGCAAGAAGCGTAAAGTAAGGCTTCAACTCACCGGGCCTGCACAGAACCCCTCATTTCCCCCTCAGATCCCTGTCCTATCACAACTTCCTGGCCCCACCCAACCGCTCTTGTTACAAGCGCGCCGACCTACAAGCCCAGTCTTGTCAGAAGCCGGCTCCACGGAGTTGCCAGACGCCCCATCACAGAAGTTTGTTACCTACCACTATCCCGGTAATATCAGTCAAGAAGAGAGGATGTCCGCAAGAGATACCTCCCTAAAGAGGAGGGAGCTCAGCCCAGCTGGGTCCCTCAGTGAGTACGACGACACACCAGAACAGTTGTACAGACCTCCGCAGGCGATCAGGGCGACTCAGTCAGAAGCCGCCTACGGCAAGCAGCCTATACGTCCCGCTACTTCTCTGTACAATTTGCTTGCCCGTCACGGATATAGGCAGCCATCGGCCATACCGTCTTCCGAGGAAGATGATGCTATGGAAGTAGTAACGCAGCACGGCATTAACGACGCTCCTGACAGGAACGACTCGCGTTCGGACACGGCTATTACAAGAAAGCACGCACTGCCGCCGCTACCTCCACAGCAGTACGCGCTCAGGCAGCAGTCACCGGTTGCCCCGCAGCCGCAGCAGTACGTACCTATGCAGCAGTCGACACCTGCCCCACGGCCGCAGCAGTACGTACCTATGCAACAGTTGCCGTCTACCCCACAGCCACAGCAGTACGTACCTATGCAGCAGTTGTCGCCTGCCCCGCAGCCGCAGCAATACGTACCCATGCAGCAGGCACCCTATGCCCCTCAGCCGCAGCAGCCGCAGCAGTACCTGCCTCCACAGCAGACGCAGCAGTACATGCCCCCGCAGCAGCCACACCAATACTTCGCTCCTCAGCAGTATACGCAGCAGCTGCACTTTCCGCAGCAGTCGCAATCCAGCACGTCGTTGGATAATATAGCCGCTCAGATGGCAAATCTGGCCATGACCCTGGCCCGTAACCAGGAGGCCATCAGAACGGATGTCGCAGACCAACGGAGTATGGCTGCCGCATACCCCTGGAGAGAACCTGATGCTCCGGCTCTGAAACCAGCAGATGTGGCCTCTTTCGAACCCAAGAGTCAATCGGATGCTGATGCAGCCTCACGTTTCATTGATTCCATCCATGATACCATCTCCCATTATGGTGAAGCACGCACACGTGTTGTCCTTCGCCGTTGCTGCAAAGGACCAGTTGCCGAAGATTGGGGAGCAAGCGCAGAATGCGTATTTCGCTACCCGGTATCAAGAGGAAAATAGACTCGGGTTCCTGGGTAGCCACAAGTCCATCCAGAAGCGGGCTCAGGCCTCTACCGTAGCTTGCAGGAACTGTGGTGCCAGTTTTTCGTCGAATAATAAACTACACAGGCACCTGAGGGATCCTTGCCATTTA
>Ga0307516_10007444_pt1 | contig 12589 bp, 5 predicted proteins | sample 19_EM_MG_FD_203310 | JGI IMG/M metagenome (GOLD analysis project Ga0307516, IMG submission 203310) | Populus trichocarpa ectomycorrhiza microbial communities from riparian zone in the Pacific Northwest, United States - 19_EM | ecosystem: Host-associated > Plants > Roots > Unclassified | place...
TGGTACTGCATGAACTTGGCCATGTCGCCACCCACCATGCCCATGCCGATGCGCTGGTCGAGGATCTTCTGCAGTTCCTCGGGCAGCGACACGTTCTGCACCGTCACGCCTTCGAGCTTGAGGCCCAATGCCTCGAACGACGCGCCGGTGGCCTCACGCAGCTGCTTGGCAAACTCCACCTGGTTGGCCGCCAGGTCCAGGAAGGGGATGCCGCTGCCGGCCACGGCATCAGAGATGTGCTGCAGCATCAGCGCGCGCAACTGGCCGTCCAGGTCTTGCACGGTGTAGATGTCGCGCGTACCGGAAATTTCGGTGTGGAACTTCTTCGGGTCGGCAATGCGGAAGGCATAGTTGCCGAAGGCACGCAGCCGCACCGCGCCGAAGTCCTTGTCGCGGATGGTCACCGGCTGGCTGGTGCCCCATTTGGCGTCCACCTGCTGGCGCGTGCTGAAGAAGTACACGTCGCTCTTGAAGGGCGACTTGAAGAGCTTGTCCCAGTTCTGCAGGTAGGTGAGCACCGGCAAGGTCTGGGTGGTGAGGGTGTAGCGGCCGGGGCCGAAGACATCGGCCACCTTGCCTTCGTTGACGAACACCGCCATCTGCGATTCGCGCACCGTGAGCGAGCCGCCATGCTGGATTTCGTTGCCGGCCATGGGAAAGCGCCAGGCCAACACGCCGTCGCTCTGCTCCGTCCATTCGATGATGTCGATGAACTGTTTCTTGATGAAGTCCATCAGGGCCATGGTGGTGCCTCCAGCGAGCGGGTTGAACGGGCGGGGGAATGATAGACGCGCCAGCCGGCCTCTGGGCACGCCCCAAACGGCAAGGGCCGCCCGAAGGCGGCCCTTGCCGTGATCAACGCGACCAGGATCTCAGCCGGTGCCGGGCCGCCCCAAGGCGGCTGAGCACCCGCTTGGCGGGTGGCACCGGCACTCCGGGCCCGGTGCCACCATCTCAGCGCGCCAGGAGCACGTCGGCCTCCGAGCCGGTATTGCCGCGGTACAGCAGCAGCAAGCCCTTCTGCGACGGCGATGCCGCCGCGCCGCCGGCCACCGGCGCCGTGGCCAGCGTCGCCCGGCCGCCCGCGGCCACGGCCTGGGTGGAGCCGCTGGCCACCTGGTACTTCGGCTTGTTCGGCGTGAAGGTCATGGGGCCGATGGTTTCGGAAACCTGGCCGGTGAAGTAGTTGTCGTAGCTGGTGACGCTGAAGTCGAAGGTGGACCCATCCGCCAGGCCCAGCGCCGCCAGGGGTGCCGTCAGGATCATGTTGCCCGAGTACATGTCGGCATCGACGAAGAAGAACGGCTCCGAGATGCCGGTGGTGTAGTCGAACACGCTGACCACCGACAGGCCGCTGGCGGTGAAGCCGCCGAACTCCTCATTGAGGATGGCGAAGTCGGGCACACCGTCGCGGTTGGTGTCGATGTCCACGATGTAGCCCGAGGGGTACAAGGTGTTCGAGCGCCGCCCGAAGGTGGACACGCCGAATTGCACGATGCCGGGTTCGACCAGTCGCGCACCCACCGCCCGCAGGTCGGTGAAGGTGAGGTTGCTGCCGGGCGCGGGCAGTTCGGCATTCGGCACCCGCGGGCTGACGCCCGTGAGCGCGAACACCTCGGCCGTGGCGTCGGCGGCACCGGCGTTGAACAGGTGGATCGGCGCCGTGACGCTGCGGCCGCCCTGGGCCAGCATGGCCGACGACTTGCGCGGCAGGATGTGCCAGGGCACGGCCAGCGTGCGGCCCTGCTCGCGCAGCGTGATGTAGCCGTCGTACTCGTTGCCGGCCAGTTGCACGGCCGCCGCGCCGGTGTCCACCCCGTCGATGGCCCAGTCGGGCAGCTTGCGCGCCTCCACCGTCACCAGCACCGGGACCGTGATGCTGCCGCGTGGCGGCACCACCACCGAGCTGGGCACGTTCACGCGCACGGCCCGGCTGTCGCGGTCGTTGTCGTAGCGGAAGGTGGCCGCGAGCTGGACCTGCTTCCACTGGCGGCCGCGGTTCTCGATGCGCAGCTGTTCCACGAACACGCCCGCCTGGGCCACGGCCTGGTAGCCATACGACAAGGCCGCCGTGGACTGCTTCGGGTTCCAGGCCAGCAGGTCGGCGTCCAGTGCGCGGTCCACGCGCAGCTCGCCCGCGCCGATGCGCGTGACGGGTGCCAGCGCGCCCGGGTCGGTCACCGAGTTGGTGTAGACCTCGCGGAAGGCGCTGTTCATCAGCATGGCCTTGATCTGCATCGGGTTGCGCGTGGGATACGCCTGCAGCAGCAAGGCCACCGCGCCGCTGACCATGGGGGTCGCGCCCGAGGTGCCGCCGAACGCCTCTTCGCCCGTGGCGGTGCCGGCCACGGCGGAAACCGAGGCCCCCGGTGCGCCGATCTCGGGCTTGATGAGATGGCTCTGACCGGCCGGCCCGCGCGAGGACGTGGAGGCCATGCTGCCGGCCAGCGAGATGCGGTTGGCCGGGTCCAGGCTGGCCGCGACCGTGACGCTGGCACTCAACTGGGCGCGGATCAGGTCGGCCGTCGCCAGGGGGATCACCAGGGTGGGCACGAACTGCGTGCCGCCGCCCAGGCTGAAGCTGACCGGGTCACCCGCGGTCACCAGGCCCAGCAGCACAGCGCGTGCACCGGCACGGGCGGCACGGTCCACCTTGCTGCTGATGTTGCAGGTGCCGCGATTGATGAGCACGATCTTGCCGGCCGGATCGGCCAGGTACGGGTCTTCGGGCAGGCCCACGTCGGCCGGGCAACCGCGCCCGACGAAGGCCACGTTGCCGCTCACGGCCGCGTTCACCGGCGCCCAGTCGACCGTGGCGGTCGCCTTGTAGAGGCCGGCAATGGCTGGCGGCGCGGTGATCTGCAGGGGCTGCACGCCCGCGCTGGGCACCTCCGTCTGCGCCACGCTGATGACACCCGGTTCGGTGGCGGGTGACCCGGCGATGGTGGCAAAGTTGCCGCCGTTGCCGGCCGCTGCCACCACCACCACGCCGAGCTTCACGGCATTGCCCAGCGCAAAGGACAGGTCGTCCTGGGTCTGGCCATAGTCGGAGCCCAGCGACAGGTTCATCACGTCGACCGCATCGCTGAAGTCGCCATCGCCATTGGGGTCGAGCGCGTAGTCCACGCCCTTGAGCAGCGCCACGCCATTGCAGCTCGCAGCCACGGCGCTGCACACCTTGATGGCCACCAGGCTGGCGCCGGGCGCCACGCCCTTGTGCTTGCCATCTGTGCTGGCGCCGGCCACGATGTCGGCCACATGGGTGCCGTGCGTGCCGGTCACGCCGCGGGCGATCGGGTCGTCGTCTTCGGTGCGGTCGCCGTTGGGCCATTGTTCGCCCACGAAGTCGAAGCCGCCGGTCACCTTGGCGGTGGGGAACAAGCCGTCGCGCGAGGTGGCCAGCGCGCCGTCGGTGCCGTAGGCGGCCGCATAGGCCGCCGCCGTGCCGGCGCCGCCCAGGTTGCGGTGCGTGTAGTCGACGCCCGAGTCGAGGATGGCCACGGTCACGCCGGTGCCGTCGAAGCCGCGGCGCTGCACCTCGGCCGCGCCCACGTAGGGCACGGTTTCGCTGAGGTTGAGTTCGTAGTGGAGCACCGGCCGGATCTTGGCCACGCCGGGCAGGCTGGCCAGCGTGGCCAGGGCCGCCGCGTCCACCTTGACCGCGATGGCGTTGTGCGCCACGTTCACGCGGCCGAGTTCACGCGCACCCAGTGCCTGCAGGCGCCCGGTCATGTCGCCCTGCTGCGCACGCACGCGCTGGCGCTGGGCCAGCACCTCGGACTGGATCGCCGCCAGCGCGCCCTGGGTGGCGGCCGCGTCCGGGCTGGCGTCGAGCGGGGCCGCGGACTTGCGGGCTCCGGCGGAGCCGTTCTTCTCGGCCCTCTTTTGCGCGGCCATGGCATGCGCCTCGCGTAAGCCGGCGCCTTCGGCCAGGCCCAGGTCGGCGGCCCGCTGCGCACTCACGGCGGCGGGTGCGGCCTGGTCCAGCGTGACCCATACCTCCACGGAGCCCTGGCTGCGCTGCAGGCGCGGATCGATCTTGCTGCTGCTGGCGGGGCTGGCGCCCCGCAGGCTGCCGGGCAGGGCCAGGCGGCTGATGCCGGAGGCCGCCGCCGGGGCAGCGGACTTGTTGACCCCGGCCGCAGCGGCGGCAGGCGGCGCACTGCCGTCCTCCGATCCGCCGCAGGCACTGAGGGCAAGCGCCGCAAAGGTGCAGAACCAGGCCGCCACACGTGGCCTGGGCGGCCTGGTTGAATTGGGTCTGAAGCCGTTCATTTGCTCATCTCTCCTCGGCACCGTGGTGCCTTGTGATGTTGCGAAAGCCGCCAGGATCACTGGCAACTGGATGTTGCGTGATCCGGCCCGGAAGTCAACCGAACTTCAGTCACTTGCCGGGTTAACACCAGGGCTTGCAGGGACGGGACAGTGGGGTGCCCGACACCCCTGCAATGAGGAGAGGGATCTGTGGGGTCCATCGTTCGATGGACCCCATCAGACCTGGAAACCCGCTCAGCCGGCGCCGGGCCGCCCCAAGGCGGCTGAGTACCCGCTCGGCGGGTGGCACCGGTACTGCGGCGCCGGGTGTTCATACTCAGTTCGGCACGTTGCGTTTGTCGACCAGATCCAGCTTGACCTCACGCACCCAGCCCGTCGCCACGATGCCGGCCTTGAGTGCCTGCAGGTCGGCGCCCGGGCCGGCCTTGAGGATCACCAAGCCCTCGTCGCCGCCCGCCTGGGCCACGCCCAAGCCAAACTTCTGCTGCAGGGCCTGCAGGCGCTGGGGGTCCTTCAGGAGCACCACCAGATGGCCGCTGTAGTAGGCCAGCTCGCCGGTGAGGCGATTCTTCACCACGGCACCGGGCACGGGCCCCGCACCGGGCTTGGCAAGCGGCGCGGTGGACTTGACCACCGCCTTGCTGCCCAGGTGCGCCAGCACCGGACCGGCGGCCGAGCCGGCATCGACCACCTTGAGTTGAGGCTGCGCCTCGTACACGCTGCCGCGCACGGGTGCAATGGCCGGTGTGGCCCCTCTTGACGGATTGAACTTCCCCACCGCCGGCTGGGGTTCAGCCGCCTGCACGGCCGCAGCCCACGCCACCAGCGCCACCACACCCATCATCCTGTTCGTTTTCATGTCGTGCTCCCGATTCAATGACCGAACACCCGCACGGCCACGCCTTCGACCTTGCTCTGGGTGCTGTTGTTGACGTATTTGTCGACGCCGAGGATGCCGCCGCTGGACGCATAGTCGCTGCCGTTGGCGTCCAGCACGCGGACGGTCCAGGTGCCCTTGGCAGATTCGCCATAGAAGGCGTTGCTGAGGAACACCGCGTCCTTCAGGATGTAGCCTGGGTTGTCGCTGAAGTCGGACGACAGCGCCGGGTACACCAGGGCCTGCTTGGAAGACAGCAGGACGCTGCGGGTGCCCGCGGGCGACATGACCTCGATCGCCAGGTCGATGCCCGCCGTGGTCTGCACGTAGCCGTCGGCGGAGACGAAGCCGAAGGCGAAGTCCGGGTTGCTGATGCTGAACTTGAACTGCACCCCTTCCAGCTTGATGTCGTCGGCCACCTGCACGCTCACCGCCACGCCGCGGCTGCTGTTGTCGGGCACTGCCAGGTCCAGGCTGGCCGCCGTGTCGCCAAACACGCCGGCCCCTTGCCAGGCACCCATTTTTGGGGCCGGCAGGGGCGTGGCCGCCTTGGCCATCTGCACCGCCTTGCCCGCGTTGACCCGCCCGAATCCGTAGAGGTTGTTGAACGCGTGACCGGCCGCGTTCTTGACCCACCCCGGGTGCGCCACGAAGGCACCGTCTGCCGTGTCAAGCAAGACCGCTGCGTTGCCCGGATCCACCTGGGTGCTGGACTTCACCAGGATGTCCCGCACGTCCCGGTAGCCCAGCGCCGGGTTGGCCGCCAGGATCAAGGAAACCACCCCCGAGGTGTTGGGCGCCGCCGACGACGTGCCGTTGAAGTTGGAGGTGTAGTTGCAGCTCGGGTTGTCTGGATGGCCCGGGTTGTTGAACGGGAAGAAGCCGGCGAAGAACCCCGTGAAGTAGGTGGCGTCGTAGAACTGCTGCTCCGTGAAGCTGCTGTAGCCGCGCAGGCAGGTGGACTGGTCGGTGGTCACCATGGCCGGCGCGAAGGTGCCGTATTCGCCGGCAGGCGCCGACACCAGCAGGTTGGCCCCGGCAGTGGAGTAGCTGGTGTGCCTGCCGTCGGAATTGACCGCCCCCACCGCAAAGTAATACGGCGTGGCCTGCGAAGGTTCGAAATTGGCGTTGATGCAGGTCAGCCCCAGTTCGGTGGCCTGGTTGTCGTCGCACAGGCTGGCGTCGTAGGCGCCGCCACCCTCGAACGAATTGCCGGCCGCCTTGATGTTGACCGCACCCAAGCCACCGCGCAGCTTGGTGGCGCTGTAGGCCTGCATGGCTTCATCGGCCTCGCTGTAGCCGATGGAGATGGGCAGGGACAGGCCATAGCTCCGGTTGAACACGGTCACGGGGTCGTTCACACCGATGCCGCTGCCCGGCGCCCCATGGCTCAGCATCTCGGACCGTGCCGACTGCTCCTGCAGGTAGTTGATGCCGATGAGCCTGGCCTCGGGGGCCACGCCGTGGCCCCCGAGGCCGTTCCAGCCGGCCGCGGCGATCAGGCCGGCCACGCTGGTGCCGTGGTCGCCATCCACCGCCGGGCTGGTCGGGTCGGTGGGGTCCACCACACCGGCCACCAGGTTGAGCGAACGATTGGGCAGCACGTTGGCGGCCAGGTCTTCGTGCCGGATCTCCAGGCCGGTGTCGACCACCACGGCAATGGCGCCCCGCCCGGTGGCGCCGAGCGCATAGGCGCCCAGGACGTTCATGTCCTCGCCGGGCTTCAGGACGGCCGGATCGAGCTGGCGGGCGGCCACGGTGTCGGCCTGGGCCTTGGGCAGGCCGAAGAGTTTCTGGTACAGCTCAGACAGGGTGGTGACCACGGAGTCGCTCATGGCATAGGCCTTCTGGCCCGTGTTGCGCAAGTGCCATTGCTGGTCGGCCAGGGGGTCCGACACGGCGCCTGCGATCTGCACCGAGGCAGAGGCCACCAGGCTGCCGTCGGAAACCTGGTACGTGAAGGTGGTGGGGTCGGTGGTGAGGGGCGTGAACACGAAGTCGAGCCCTTTCACTTCGAGAATGCCGCTCTTGAGCGTGTAGCGCCCGCCTTCGGCGGCCACGACGGCGCCGTCCACCGTGATGCGGGTGATGCTCAAGGCATTGCCGTTGGCATCGGCGGCCTTGAACTTGCCGGCCATCGGCAGCCAGGCCTTGGCGCCGTCCAGCGTCATGGGGGCGGCCGTGGGGGCCACATTGGCGGCGGTGTCATCGCCACCGCAGGCGCTTAACACGCTCAACGCGCTCACTGCGGCCACGGCCAGCAGGTACTTCTTGGTATTCAGCATGGAGATCCCTCATGGGCAGATCAGCCCGGCCTGCCTTCAGAAGGCAGGCCGGGCCAGACAAGACGTTGAATGAATGCAACTCAGCGCGGCACGATCAGGTCGGCCTCTTTCACCGCGTTGCCGCGGTACAGCAGCAGCAAGCCTTCCTGCGCCGGCGAGGCGCGTCCGCCGCCGGCCAGGGCGTCCACGGTGAACGTGGCACGGCTGCCCGCGGCAATGCCTTGCGTGGCCCCGCCCGCCACCATGAACCGGGGCCGCGACGGGGTGAAGGTCATCGGCCCGAGGGTTTCGGAGACGTCGTTGGTGAAGTAGTTGTCGTAGCTGGTGACGCTGAACGAGAAGGTCGAGTCATCGGTGAGGCCCATGGCCGCAAGCGGCGCCGTGAGAATGACCAGGCCGGAGTACAGGTCGGCATCGACCGCGTAGTACGGCTCGGCCGTGGCGGTGGCGTAGTTGAAGACGCTGACCACCGCACGGCCGCTGGCGGCGCGGCCATTGAACTCTTCGTTGACGACCGCAAAGTCGGGCCGGCCGTCCTGGTCGGTATCGATGTCGACCCTGTAGCCCGCCGGGTACAGCGGGTTGGAACTGCGGCCGAAGGTGGCGATGCCGAACTGCAGCACGCCCGGCGCGGCCAGGCGCACCCCCACCGCCTGCAGGTCGGTGAAGCTGCGGTCGCTGCCCGGTGCCGGCAGTTCGTTGCGCGGCACCTGCGGGCTGGTGCCCGTGAGGGCAAAGACTTCGGCCACCGCTGCGGCAGCACCGTGGTTCACCACCTCCAGCGCACCGCTGACGCCGCGCGCGCCCTGCGCCACCGCGCCCGAGGCCTTGCGCGGCACGATGTGCCAGGGCACCGCCAGGGTCTGGTCGCCGTTGCGCAGCGTGATGTGGCCGTCGTACTCCACGCTGGACAGCTGCACGCCGGCCTTGCCCGTATCAGCGCCTTCCACGGCCCAGTCGGGCAGCTTGCGCGCCTCCACCGACAACAGCACCGGCACCGTGACGCTGCCGCGCGCCGGCACCACCACCGCGTCGGGCAGGTCAAACCGCACAGCACCGCTCAGGCGGTCGGCGTCTTCGCGAAAGGTGGCGGCCAGTTGCACGCGCCGGGACTCGCGGCCCGGGTTCTCGATGCGCAGCATCTGGGTGAAGGCGTCGGTCTTGGCCACCGCGTGGTAGCCATAGGACAAGGCCGCCGACATCTGCGCGGGGTTCCAGGCCAGCAGCTCGGCGTCGAGCGCGCGGTCCACGCGCAGCTCGCCGGCGCCGATGCGTGCCACCGGCGCCAGCACGCCGGGCTCATTGACCGCATGGGTGTAGACCGCGCGGTAGGCGTTGTTCATGAGCATGGCCTTGATCTGCATGGGGCTGCGCGTGGGGTAGGCCTGCCGCAGCAAGGCCACCGCGCCGCTGACCATGGGTGCCGCGCCCGAGGTGCCGCTGAAGGCCGCCTCGCCGGTGGCGGTGCCGGCCACCGCCGACACCGAAGCCCCCGGGGCGCCGATCTCGGGCTTGATCAGGACGGCCGGCGAGGACGGGCCGCGCGACGAGGTGGAGGCCATGCTGGCGGCGAGTGAGATCTTCGCGCCCGGATCCAGGCTGGCCTGCACCACCGCGCCTGCCGTCAACTGCGCGCGGATCTGGTTGGCCAGGGCCTGCGTGATGACCAGCGAAGGCACGAACAGCGTGCCGCCGCCATTGCTGAAGCCCACCGGGTCGCCTGCGGCCACCAAGCCCAGCAGCACGCCGCGTGCACCGGCGCGTGCGGCACGGTCGACCTTCAGGCTCACCGAGCAGGTGCCGCGGTCGATGAGCACGATCTTGCCGGCTGGGTCGGCCAGGTAAGGGTCCGCCGCCGTGCCTGCTGTACCCGCCACGGCCGGGCAGCCGCGGCCGGCAAAGACCACGTCGCCGCTGGCCGCCGTGTTGACGGGCGCCCAGTCCAGCGAGGCGGTCTGCGTGTAGAGGCCGGCCAGCGCGGCCGGCGCGCCCAGGCGCAGCGGCTGCACGAAGGCGCTCGGCACCAGGGTCTGCGCCACGCTGATGACGCCCGGTTCGGACGCCGGCGATCCGGTGATGGTGGCCAGGTTGCCACCGTTGCCGGCCGAGGCCACCACCACCACGCCCAGCTTCACCGCCTCGCCCAGGGCGAAGGACAGGTCGTCCTCGGGCTGGCCGTAGTTGGAGCCCAGCGAGAGGTTGATGACATCAGCCGCATCGCGGAAGTCGCCATCGCCGTTGGGGTCGAGCGCGTAGTCCACGCCCTTGAGCAAGGCCACGCCGTTGCATGACGAGGCCACCGCGCTGCAGACCTTGACGGCCAGCAGCTCGGCCGCCGGGGCCATGCCCTTGTGCAGGCCGTCGAGGCTGGCCCCGGCCACGATGTCGGCCACGTGGGTGCCATGCGTGCCGGTCACGCCGCGGGCGATCGGGTCGTCATCCTCCGTGCGGGGGCCATTGGGCCATTGTTCGCCGACGAAGTCGAAGCCGTCACGCACCTTGGCAGTGGGGAACAGGCCGTCGCGCGAGCCCGCCAGCGCGCCGTTGGCGCCATAGGCCGCGGCGTACGCCGCGGCGGTGCCGGCGCCGCCCAGGTTGCGGTGCGTGTAGTCGATGCCCGAATCGAGGATCGCCACCGTCACCTTGCGGCCGTCGAAGCCGCGCCGCTGCACCTCGGTGCCGCCCACGTACGGCACGGTTTCGCTCAGGTCCAGCTCGTAGTGCATCACCGGCCGCACCCGCGTCACCCCGGGCAGGCGGGCCAGCGCCGGCAGGGCCGCGGCATCCACGCTGAGGGCCATGGCGTTGTGCGCCACGCTCACGCGCCCCAGTTCCCGCGCACCGAGTGCCGCCAGGCGCCCGGCCAGGTCGGCCTGCTGCACGTGCACGCGCTCGCGCTGGCTGCGCACCTCGGCCTTGAGCTGGTCCAGCGTGGCCATGCTGCCGGCGGACTTGCGGGCCGCGTCGGTGCGCAGTTCGCGCCAGCCGCTGCCTTGCATGAGGCCCAGTTCGGCGGCGCGCTGCGCGCCCACCGTGGCGGCGGGGGCCTGGTCCAGCGTGATCCAGACTTCGACCTCGCCGTGGCTCAGCACGAGCCGGGGGTCGATCTTGCTGCCGCCCACGCCGCGCATGGAGTCGGGCAGTGCGAGACGCTGCACGTCGTACTTGGACAGATCGACGCTTCGCAGGGTGTCTTGCTGCACCGGCGCCGAGGCCGTGCCGGCGGGCTCGTCCGACCCGCCGCAAGCACCCAGCCACAGGGCCACGCAGGCGCCGAGCGAGGCAGCGACGCGCGAGCGCCAACCCCTCCCAATGGAGTTGTTCATATGGGTCTTTCCTCCCTAAGGTGGCCCAGGACCCGGTATGTGGAGTCCGCCCTCGAGCGGGGTCAAGGGCGCCTGGGGTTGCCGGGCGCGCCTTGAGGGCCGTGGTTGATCACAGTGTTACGGAATTGTTTCTGTTTGCTTCTTTTGCAAAAGAAAGTCACTCCGTGAGCAATGATCACGCCAGCTGTTCGACTGTCTGAGAGGGTTTGCCCCGGTGGGCAGGCAGGCGCCTGCTGTGGCCGATGGGTAGGCCGCACCGGCCGCGTGGCAGTTACACCGGGCAGGCGGCCCCCTGCGGTGAGCCGCCTGGAGCCGATGCGCCCCGTCAGGGCATTGCGCACCAGGTTGACGCGGCCCATCCCCTGGCCACCAGCCGCCCGCGACGGGTGATCACGGGGCAGGCCTCGTGACCAGCGCGGCCAGCCGATCCAGGCCGGCCTCGAAGTCCCGGCCGACCATGGTGTCCAGCACCAGCCCGGACCAGCGCATGAGCGGGTTCAGGCCCAGTTGCGTGTCGAACGCCCAGGTGACCCGGGTACCGGCGCCCACGGGCTCCAGGCGGAACTGGCCGGTGGCGACCGAACCCATGCTCATGAACTCCAGCCGGAAATGCAGCAGGCGCGGCGCGTCGGCATGTTCGAACGCCATGCGGCCCCGGCCCTCGGTGGCGCTGTCCCAGGCCCATTGCGCGCCGGCCCCGCTCTCGGCACCGCTGTAGCTGAGCTTCATGGTCGGATCGCGGGCGTACCAGGGTTGCCAGCTGATCCATTGCCGGGGTTCGGCGATCAGGGGCCAGAGGCGCTCGGGCGACACCGCGATCTCGCGGCTGCGCTCCACATGCTTGGATGCCGGCAGCAGGTACGCCCCCAGCATGCAGGCCACCACGAACACCAACAGCCACTTCACGAGCGTCACGACCATCCCCATGTGTCACCTTTCATCACCCAGTCCTCCCGCTTCAAGCCCGCGTGGCGCACACATGCGGCCCGGCCTGCTTCGCATTGAAGCACCCTGCGGCGTGGAGAGTGCAGCCTGGCCCCATCGGCGCAGAGATCGCATTAACCCTCGGCCGGTGGATCGCCTGTATCAATCTGGAGCCGTGGCCGGGCCCTCACGGCAAGGCGACGCCCCTGGACACCGAATGGTTTGCAAGACACCGGCCACGGGGCTGGCCGCGCCGGCCGGATGCGCCTGGTTGCGTTCGATGCAGATCAGGCGGCCGTGTCGGCCTGCAGTGCCGAGGTGCCGGCCAGGTCGGCCCCCACCCAGCGCAGCGCCGCTTCGAACACCACCTCTTCGTAGGCCAGCTGCACGTGGGCGCAAGCCCGCACGTGATGCGCCTGCGCATCTGGCAGCACCGCCACCGAGGCCGGGAACACGATGCTGTCGCAGTGCCCGTAGAAGCAGGTGAAGCGGGCGCGGCGTTCCGGCGTTTCGCTGCGCTCCAGCTCGCGCAGCCAGGTGCTGCCCCTGCGCATCTGCCGCCCATTGGGCGTGCCTGCCGCCGACGCAGTCCAGGTGCCATGGTGCGGCGTGCCGATGGTGATGACGTGATGCGCCCGGGCGTCGCCCTGCCCCGGCGAGCCCTGGTCCAGCGGGGCCTGCCAGCGCAGCCAGGCACGCGCCACCAAGCCGCCCATGCTGTGGCACACCAGCACCGGAGCCAACCCGGTGGCACGCTCAAGGCGCCGCACGGCCGCCTCGACCTGCTCGACATAGGAGTCGATCGAGGCGAACACCGGCTCCAGGCTCACGCTCACATACGGCACGCCGTGGCGGCGCAAACGTTCGAACCAGGGCAGCCACAGCGCACGGTTGCACGCGTA
>Ga0307516_10007445_pt1 | contig 12588 bp, 10 predicted proteins | sample 19_EM_MG_FD_203310 | JGI IMG/M metagenome (GOLD analysis project Ga0307516, IMG submission 203310) | Populus trichocarpa ectomycorrhiza microbial communities from riparian zone in the Pacific Northwest, United States - 19_EM | ecosystem: Host-associated > Plants > Roots > Unclassified | place...
CAAGGCTAAAGACATAATGCTGGAATCGTACGGCTTGGATCCTATGAGGATGGATGCCCAGCAGATCAAATCAGTCATTACCTGGCTGGTTCACGATTTTCGGTTCATGCATCAAGATTGCGTTGTACGTACTGTGGCTACAACCCCAACAGTCGCTAATATAACTCTAGAAGCGGGATCTGCCATTCTCGAATACTGCGATCGTTGATGTTCTATACCAATCACTGTTTCTACGCCTGCGCAGGAGGCCATCCAAGGTAAACGACATGGACCTCCTGCTTGGGAATCTTGGGAAACCCGGCGTGCTGCTTGCGGTTACTGCGATGTTGTTTGCATTGCAATCATGGTTGCTGCAGTATGACCAAGGGGTTAAGGTCAACTTCACCTGGGACACTATCGGAGGTATGTTAGAACTGACAAGACTTGCCTGCCACCCTCGGAATTGCGTATACCATCTCTAGAACTGAGCTAATTGCTGGCAGTGGATTACCAAAAATTGTCAGTGCTGTCGGATGCACTGAATGGAACAGACACCATCCTCTTGAAAATTCGGAAGGCTATTATGGTGAAGATTTCCACGGTTAAGGGGAAACTGCCAGTAACCAGCGTCGTCTTTGGGCCGGAGGATCTTGCGCAGTACGGCGCCACGATCGATAAATTGTCTTCCGATGATGTGGAAAGCAGTCGACCTGGAAGGACCACCAAGCGCAGAAAGAGAAGCTCAGTCAGCGCTGATGGCTGGGCTGCCAACCCTGACAGTTGGGCTCCCAACGAAAAGATGGATGACAGCCAGTTCCATGCTGGCAAGAACCTTCCACCGCCACTGCCCGCCTGAGTCCGAGCCCGCAGTCGGCCCAACGGCTCTCAGCACGGGGTTACCAACTCGGAGAGTCAGTCTTCATCTATAGTTGTTCACTGCCGGCAGAGACGCGAGGTTTCACAGGCTCCAGTTCGACACAAACGCAATCGAACGGCAAGAATAGAGGTTTCTCGCAGATGCATTCTGGACAGTGGAGCCACGAGTGATGAGCGGTCTCACGACGATTCCAGCAAGTCAAGTGAGCGGTATGACCAGAAGGAACGAATTCCTTTGGAGTCCGAGTTGGGGTCGGGGTCGGAGTTGTAGTCGCAGAGGGACTCGGGTCGTTGGGGAAAGCTGGTATCTTTGAATGAAGAGCACTGATTCTCAGCATGAGAGGTGATCGGCATTTGTGTTGGAGTTACATAGTGAATAAACTCTGTACTTCTCACAATCGCAACTGTACATCCCAATCGTGATATTCTGAATCACAACTGTACCTGACCTACATTCGTACACAGTGCCCAGTTTGCACTCACCCTGCTCACTGGCATACAGCTCGAATGCACTGCTGACCTACGTTCGTACGTGTTGCGGACCCCTGTTGGTATGCACCGCTGTTCTACATTCGTACGCGCTGCTCGTCTGCCGTCAACATCGTTAACCTATATTCGGACGTGTTAGAGAACGTCGTTGGTAAGCTCCGCGGTCCTGCATTCGTATGCAGTGCTCGTCTGCCATCATCATTGCTGACCTACGTTCGTATGCGTTGCAGAACCTCGTTGCTACGTACTTCTATCCTACATTCCTATATTCTCCGTGTCTGCCGCCATTACCGCTGGATACATTCATACGCGCTGCTCACCTACCGTCAACATCGCCGAACTCCATTGGTTCCCATTGCAGAACCCCGTTAGTATGCACCGCTGGCCTACGTTCGTACGCGCTGCACGTCTGCCGTCTACATCGCTGACCTATATTCCTACGTGCTACACGTCTGCCGTCTACATCGCGACCTACGCTCATACGCATTGCAGAACCTCGTTGGTATTCACCACTGTCCTACATTCGTACACGCTGCTCGTCTGCCGTCAACATCACCGAACTCCGTTCATACGCATTGCAGAACCTCGTTTGTATGTGTCGCTGTCCTACATTCGTACGCGCTGCTCCTCTGCCATCTACATCGCTGACCTACGTTCGTATACACTGCAGAACCTCGTTGGAATTCGCGACTGTCCTACATTAGTACGTGCTGCTTGTCTGCCATCAAAATCGCCGACCTCCGTTCGTACGCATTGCAGAACCCCGTTGGTATGTACCGCTGTCCAACGTTCGTACGCGCTGCAGAACTGCTCTGTTACGTACCTCTGTCCTACATTCCTACATGCTCCATGTCTGCCGCCATTCTACATTCATACACATTGCTGAACCTCGTTGGTGCCCACCACTGTCCTACATTCGTTTGCGCTGCTCTTCTGCCATCAACATCGCCGACCTCCGTTCATACGCATTGCTGAACCACGTTGCGATGCACTTCCATCCTACATTCCTACATTCTCCGAGTCAGCTGCCATGACCGCTGGCTACATTCGTACGCTCCGCTCGCCTGCCGTCATCATTGCTAACCTATGTTCGGATGCGTTGCAGAACGTCGTTGGTATGCACCACTGTCCTACATTCGTACGCCCTGCTCGTCTGCCGTCAACATCGCCGAACTCCGTTTGTACGCATTGCTTAACCACGTTGCTACGTACCTCCATCCTACATTCCTACATTCTCAGAGTCAGCCGCTATGACCGCTGGGCACATTCGTATGCTCCGCTCGCCTGCCGTCATCAATGCTAACCTAGGTTCGGATGCATTGCAGAACGTCGTTGGTATGCACCGCTGTCCTACATTCGTACGCTGTGCTCGTCTGCCATCAACATCGTTGACCTACCATCGTATGCATTGCAGAACTCCGTTGGTACGCACCACTTATACATTAGTGTGTGCTTCACGTCTGCCGCCATTACCGCTGGCTACATTCGTACGCGGTGCTCTTCTGCCATCAACATTGCCGACCTCCGTTCGTACGCATTGCTGAACCACGTTGCTATGCACTTCCATCCTACATTCCTGCATTCTCCGTGTCTGCCGCCATGACTGCTGGCTACATTCGTACGCGCCGCTCACCTGCCACCATCATTGCTAACATACGTTCGGAGGCGTTGCCGAACTTCGTTGGTATGTACCGCTGTCCTACATTCGTACGTGCTGCTTGTCTGCCGTCTGCATCGCTGACCTACGTTCGTACCCATTGTAGAACCCCGTCGGTACGCACCACTGTGAGACATTTGTATGTGCTCCACATCTGCCACCATTACGGCTGTCCTACATTCGTACGCACTGCTCGTCCACCGTCAACATTGCCGACCTACGTTCGTACGCATTGCAGAACCTCGTTGGTACACACCGCAGTCAGACATTTTTATATCCTCCGCGTCTGTCGCTATTACCACTGGCTACATTCGTATGCGCTGCTCGTCTGCTGTCAAGATCGCCGAACTCTGTTCATACGCATTCCAGAACCTCGTTTGTATGTCCCACTGTCCTAAATTCTACGCTCCGCTCGCCTGCCATCATCATTGCTAACCTAGCTTCGGATAAGTTGCAGAACATTGTTGGTATGCACCGCTGTCCTACATTCGTATGTGCTGCTCGTCTGCTGCCAACATCACCGAACTCCGTTCGTACGAATTGCAGAACCTAGTTTGTATGTGCCGCTGTCCTACATTCGTACGTGCTGCTCCTCCGCCTTCTACATCGCTGACCTACGTTCGTACGTACTGCAGAACCTCGTTGGAATTCACGACTGTCCTACATTCGTACGTGCTGCTCGTCTGTCATCAACATCACCGACCTCTGTTCATACGCGTTGCAGAACCTCGCTCGTATGCACTGCTGTCCTACTTTCGTATGCGCTGCTTGTCTGCTCTCTACATTGCTGACCTACATTCGTATGCGTTGCAGAACCTCGTTGGTATGTACCACTGTCCTACATTCATACGTGCTGTTCATCTGCCATCTACATCGCTGACCTACGTTCGTACGCATTGCAGAACTCCATTGGTATGCACCGCTCTCAGACATTTGTATGTGCTCCGCATCTGCCACCATTACCGCTGGCTACATTTGTATGCACTACTCTTCTGCCATCAACATCGCCGACCGCTGTTCGTATGCATTGCTGAACCATGTTGCTACATTCCTACACTCTCCGTGTCTGCCGCCATGACCACTGGCTACATTCGTACACTCCGCTCACCTGCCGTCATCACTGCTAACCTACATTCGGATGCGTTGCAGAACGTCATTGGTATGCACCGCTGTCCTACATTCGTATGCTGCTCGTTTGCCGTCAACATCGCTGCCCTCCGTTTGTATGCATTGCAGAACCTCGTTGGTATGCACCGCCATCCTACATTCGTATGCGCTGCTGGTCTGCCGTCAACATCGCCGACCTCTGTTCGTATGTGTTGCAGAACCTCATTGGTATGCACCGCTGTCCTACATTCATACGCGCTGCTCGTCTGCCGTCATCATCGCTCACCTCCGTTCGTACGCATTGCAGAACCTCACTGGTATGCACCGCTGTCTACATTCGTATACGCTACTTGTCTGCCGTCAACCTCGCTGACCTCCGTTTGTACGCATTGCAGAATCTCGTTGGTATGCACCGCTGTCCTACATTCGTACGCGCTGCTCATCTGCCGTCAACATCGCTGACCTCCATTTGTATATGTTGCAGAACCTTACTGGTATGCACCACTTTCTACATTCGTAGGCGCTGCTCGTCTGCCGTCAACATTGCCATACTCCGTTCGCACGCATTGCAGAACCCCATCTATATGTGCCGCTGTCCTACATTCGTACGCGCTGCTTGTCTGCCGTCATTCTCCACACTGTACTACTTTGCGTACACATTGCTCCTTTGGCCTCATTTTCACTGACCTACGTTAGGACATGTGCATAAACGCTGGGTTATGCGTCATTGTCCTAAATCTCGTACGCGTTGCTTGTCTGGCCTCATTCTCTTTGCTGGACTACATCTCATACGCGTTGCGCGCCTTCCAATATGTGCTGATGTAGCCACTTTTTACTTCGCGACAAGATTTGGGATGTTGGACTTCGTATCATAATGTATATATAGATTTTAAACATAATAATAGTTATTCTGTGCGATGGAAGAGCATAGCCAACTGCGTGTAGTAGTGTAGTAATTGTGGGTACGAAACTTCTCACAGTACACTCGTTGCTCCTGTAAGCTTTCCTAGCTTTCCTAGCTCCCGTAAGGTGGTGGTTGCGTCGATAAGATAGGCAGTTGCGTCGGTACGATTGGTGATTGCGTCGGTAACAATGGTGGTGCGTCCATTGCTTTGCTAGCTTTTCTAGCTTTTCTAGCTTCCCTAGCTTTATTAAGGTGGTGGTAGCGTCAGTACGATAGTGGTTGCGTCCGTAGCTTCGCTAGCTTAGCGAAGGACAAAGTTATATATAACTGCCGTTGCTCTAGTAAGCTTCGCTAGCTCCCGTAGCTCTGGTAAGAACTAAGTTTTTTGCTGATGATCAGCAAAAAATTTGAGAATTCTTAGGGTACTCCTGTAGCTCCTGTAGCTCCCGTAAGCATCGCTAACTCCCATAAGAGGAGAAGTTATATTTTGCTCCCGTAAGCATTTGAAAAAAAAAAGTTGTTTGTTTTTAGCTGAAACCTCGAGAAAAGTTAGTTCAAATTTATGTCTCACCTGTATAAAAAGCAATATATTTCAACTTTCAATTTTTTTGCGGATGTGGAGATAAGACCTGGAGCCGGTAGCAAGGGGGTCAAAACTGTAGGGGGGAGTTCGACCAGCAACGTCTGGGTTCTCCCTGAACCCTATGTGACCATGTAATGATGCTTACGCAGAGATAGTTACATGGCTGCTAGCACCACTACTGACCCAGAGCCGGCACCACGGGGGGTAACTGTTAGGGGGAGTTCGACCAGCTTCGTCTGGTGTCAAAAACCTGACCCCGACTTCCGTTCTATGTCTTGGACTCGACAGGCAACGTAGCTCCTTGGTGTGCCTTTCTTGCTGGTGAGGTATTTTGCTCCCTACCTTCTGTGTGGCCGTGCTAGGTCTTACGCGGTCTTCGTCTACTGCCACCCGGTGGTCTTTACTGTAGCACGGTATCATTCTCTCGTTGTTCTTGAGCGATCTCGGATCGCTACATCAGCAAAAAATTTGAGAATTCCTAGGGAGCTCCCGTAGCTCCCGTAGCTCCCGTAAGCATCGCTAACTCCCGTAAGAGGAGAAGTTATATTTTGCTCCCGTAAGGATTTAAAAAAAAAGAGCTTTATTTTTAGCTGAAACCTCGAGAAATATTAGTTCAAATTTATGTTTCACCTGTAAAAAAAAGCAATATATTTCAACTTTCCATTTTTTTGCTGATGTACTCGTATCTCGGTGTCATTTGGTGCAAGTGATTCCCACTCACTCATCGTGCTCGTCCTCCTTCATGCCCAACGTGGCATCGTGGTTGTCGTCTTTCTTTATGCCTGGCGTGGCATCATTGTTGTCTTCTTCCTTGCTGCCCGGCGTGGCATCGTCGTTGTCATCTTCCTTCCTGCCTGGTGTGGCCTGCGGTATGCGCGGCAGACTTCCCTCATGCGCGGCGGTCTTCCGTCCTATCCGGTGCGGCATTCGGTATGTGCGGCGGTCTTCCGTTCTGCTCAGTGCTGCATGCACGGCGTTCTTCCTTTCCGCCCGTGGCGGCATACGCAGTGGTCTTCCGTTCCGCCCGGTGCGGCATACGCAGAGGTCTTCAGTTCTGTCTGGCGCGGCCCGGTATGCACAGCGGTGTTCCGTTCTGTCTGGCGCAGCCCGGTGTGTGCGGCGGTGTTCCGTTCTACCCGGCACGGCATAGGTATTCCGTTCTATCTGGCACGGCCCGGTGTGCACAGCGGTCCTCCGTTCTGCCTGGTGCGGCACGCGCGGCATTCTTCTGTTCTGCTCGGCACGGCATGCGCGGTGTTCTTCCATTCTGCTCGGCGCGGCATACGCGGCGGTCTCCCATTCTGCCTCGTGCGGCACGCGCGGCGGTGTTTCGTTCTGTCTGGCACGGCCCGATGTGTGCGGCGGTCCTCCGTTCTGCCCGGCATGGCACCCGAGGCGTTCTTCCGTTCTGCTCAGCGCGGCATGCGCGGTGTTCTTCAGTTCCGCCCGGTGCAGCAAGCGTGGCGGTCTCCCGTTCCGCCTGGTGCGGCATACGCGGCGGTGTTCCGTTCTGTCTGGCGTGGCCTGGTATGCGCGGCGGTGTTCCGGTTTGTCTGGTGCGGCCCAGTGTACGCGGCGGTCCTCCGTTCTGCCCGGCGCGGCACACGCGGCGTTCTTCCGTTCTGCTCGGCACGGCATACGCGGCGGTCTCCCGTTCTGCCCGGTGCGGCATGCGTGGCAGTGTTCCGTTCTGTCTGGTGCGGCCCGGTGTGCGCGGCAGTGTTCCGTTCTGCCTGGCGCAGTATAGGTGTTCCGTTCTGTCTGGCGCGGCCCGGTGTGCACGGCGGTCCTCCGTTCTGCCCGGTGTGGCACGTGCGGCGTTCTTCCGTTCTTCTCAGTACGGCATACGCGGCGTTTTTCCGTTCCGCCTCGGGCAGCATGCGCGGTGGTCTCCCTTTCCGCCCGATACGGCATACGCGACAGTGTTCCGTTCTGTCTGGCGCGGCCCGGTATGCGCGGTGGTGTTGCAGGTCCGTCATAGGTGGTCCCGGATTACTCGTCGCGCTGCCAGATGACCCAGTGATCATCGGCGCGAGTGATCCGAGATCCCAATGCTGCTCTTGTCACGCCGCTCAGAGATGTATGAAGGTAGGTCAAGGCAGATAGATAATCATATCTGGATGTCGTTCGTCGTAGGTGATCCCGGATCACTTCGTCGCGCTGCCGGATGACCCAGTGGTCATCGGCGCAAGTGATCCGAGATCCCGGCGCTGATTTCGTCACGCCGCTCAGAGATGGGTAAAGGTAGGTCCAGGTGTATAGATAATATATTGCATGGAGAAGAATCTCCAGACTAGCTACTGCGCCCTTCCTTTTATACCTTTCCTTTCCTCTGTGGAATCACAGCTTGCCCACAAGACTGACACAGTTCCTCCCTAGCTCATCATGACTCAATCGCTACGCCCAAGGAAACACACGATCCTACTCGGCCCTTCATCCTCCCGCAATACGCAAGGCAGACACACACAACAGTAGGGAAACAATAAGGTAAGCAATAAACATAACACAGAGTAAAGCGAGGCAGACACGCAGACAGTAAGAAAACGTCAAGCGCAACGTGGTAAGCAATAAACATAACACAGAGTAAAGCGAGGCAGACATGCAGACAGTAAGGAAAGAAGCGGGGAAAATCCTGGGCGGCCCGCGACAAGGTTCTGAGGAATATTGCTACCGGCACGATATTGGCAGGGGCTGGGGTACTGTGGCTAGGCACATAGAATGACGGTGGCCATGGCGGCGGAGACAAGGATCAGCCATAGTGTGGCAAGGGTGAGCATGGCGCCCGCGGTGGTGCCTAGGAGCCTGTCGCGCCAGGTTCGTGACACCTGGATTCACCCTGAACCCTACCGGGCCACATAATGATGCTCGCGCAGAGATTGTTACATGGCTGTTAGTACAACTCCCGGTCTTATTGCAGAAACCGATCAGGATGAGGGAGTTCTGGGCTTTGCCAGTTCATGACAGCGTGAGCGTATCCCCCACTTATCTGCGATACTTACAATGATTATGATGCAGGGCACACGCTACCCCAAGGTGAGGGACAATGAGTCGAGCCAAATACTGAAGCGGAGGCTTGACTTCAAGCTGATCCGGTAGCATTGGGTAGCCTGTGGACCAAGTACCGCCGGCTTGAGTTCGGGAAAGTGCAAGCGCCGCTACAAGACCGCACCTCAAGGTTTGAGAGTCTATTGGGAAAGATAGGGAGCGGAGCTATGCCTTGATACCGTCGCCGCCGAAGAAAGGATAGCTGGTACGATTGAGGGTTCGTTGCTCCGGCTCAGGTCGAGTAACGTAATCAACCCCGTATACAACCCAATCGCATAACCCAATGACAACGACAGAACTGAGGCACCTGCTTTGTCCAATCCAATTGAGAGGAGTTATCTTTGATACGCTGATAACGTCTAATATCAAGGCGAAGAGTTTTCACGTTGCGATGCGGGGTAATTGCCCCACAGCACGTAACCACGCCGAGCCGAATACTTATATGACTCCTTGCCGAGAGCAAAGGATGAAGGCACAATCATAAGTGGAATCCCAAAATGACCAGCGAGTCATAAACGGACCACCTACCGGTCACCAAGACATCGAGTCAACAACCATCCCCCTATGGGCTATCCGTCGAGCGAGTTGTCGCCACGGAGCTGGAAAATATCCAACACACAAGCCGCACTGGTGAGATGCACAAGACGTTAAACCGCCGCCGCGATACACACAACCCGTCAGGCAACCGCCGGGCTTGCGTCGAACGAACTGCCGCTGTGATACTCGTAAGTCTCCGGCACGCCACCGGGCCTGCCCCTCAAATCGATGATATGCCTAAGCGCTACAAGCGGAATGACAGTTGATTGGGAAGGAGATGGAAGGATACGTGAGGAGCTCGAGAGTCTAGGTGGGAGATAAGGAACGGGGTAAAGGATACGGCCAAGACACCGGGCGTATGGATTACTCCAGAGGAGGGGGCCACGGCAAACCGGGGGTGTGAGAGGGCAGGTGTTAGGACGAGACTCCCCAGGGAGCTTGTTTGTCATAATGACCGATACTCCAGACACCACCCGGGCCGTATGAAAGAACTCGGTCTAGAACTGAGGGAATTATGCAGTGCCAACAGGACCCTCAGACTCGCCTTATCATCAGACCGACCAGGACGGGTAGCTTCGGGCTCCGGCCTGCACCCAGGAGGGTCTGGTGTGTGAGCGTATTCATTAACTTATCTTACCTGTGAGGCAGTTGTCGCACGAGCCGTTGGGTAGTCGCCGTTGTGTCAAACGATCCAGCCATCCGCCGAAGCAATACGAGCGAGCCATCAGGCAGTCTGCCGGGCCCGTCTCGATCCAACCATCCGCCCTAGCGCTGCGAGCGAGCCGTTGGGCAGTAAGCTGGGCCCGTCTCGATCCAACCCTCCGTCGAACTGCAGATATGCCGAAGCGCTGCGAGCGAGCCTTCAGGCATTCCACTGGGCCCGTCTCGATCCGACCATCTGCCGAAGCGCCACGAGCGAGCCATCGGGCACGACGCCGGGCCCATCTCGAACCATCCGCCTAAGTACCGCGAGCGAGCCGGCAGGCCCGTCTCGAATCGAACCATCCGCCAAAGCGATACGCGCAAGATGTCAGGCAGCTGCCGGGCATGCGCTGAGCGACCACCTATGATCCATCGAGCGAGCCGTCGCCGCGGAACCGCAGATGAACCATCGCGCAAGCTGCCGGGCAGCTGCTGGGCAAGTGCCATCCACTGAGCGATCTGTTGAGTGATCCGTTGCCGCGGAGCCGCAGAGATCGAACCGAACCCCTTAGATTATTCGCTGTGAATCCCTTAATGGTGGGCGAGCTTGGAAGGATTGTCATGGGGGGTGTTATTCCTGTATAATAACTGAACACTGGCAAAGACTGCGTGCGCCCCATCTCCTTTGTGACTATCGAGAAACCTGACCAGCTCAATATTACCGTCACTCCGACGTTGACTGGACGTTCCAGTGTTACAATCTGGCAGTGGGTGTTGCAGTTATCATCATAGCAGGCCATCCAATGGTGGGAGGCATGGTTGTCAAGGCAGGGCTGTCCTACCGCAGACAATAGTGGTGAAGGCACACTTGGGACATTCCTTCCATCTGTAGTGGTGATCTGGGTGGCAGTGTCCTAATCGTTGGTTTGTTCAGTCATTGTTGGGTGTTCGGAGGTGGAGTTATTGTCAGCAAAGTTCCACCCTTTATTCATGTTGACAGTGGTGGCAGTAGACATATTGCTAATTGGTGGGTGCTGGTTTCTCAGAGTATTCCCTCTGGAATCTGCGGATGGGATTAGGAGAGTTTTCGAAGTTGTGGACTGGGTACCAGGTACGATCTGGGTCGTGGAAGCCTGTCAAATTGACTCGGTACTGGATCTGGTTTCTGTGGTGTCGGGAGTTGAGGAATTTCTCCACTTCCCACTCTTGCAGTTCTTGGATGATAATGGAAGGTGGTGGCAGCTGGTGATGTCCAGGGATAGGCTCTGTACTGGCTTTTGGGTTCGAAGAGGCTGATGTGGAAGACTGGGTGGAGAGCTCGACAGTGGCCGGCAGGTCCAGTTTATACGCTCTCGATCCTACTCTCTTGAGGATGATGTATGGGTAGATCTGCTTGTGGTCCAGTATGCTCAAAGATCGTGTCGTTCGGATGTTCTTTCTCCGGAACCAGACCTTGTTGCCCAGTTCCAGTGCCTGATCCAGGTGTCATTATTTGTTGGCCTGTACTGCTTGAGCCATTTCTGCCTCGATCATTCCAGGGCAAAGTTCCAGGAGTAGGTTTTGAAGTGCTGTGACATATTCTGAGACTTCTGGTGTCTCCTTATTCTGGGGTCTGTGGGTCAGCAGCAAGCAGCGCTGATATCCATAGTTGGCGAAGAAGTGGGTAGCTTGTGTGCTCTCAGCCTTGTTGTTATAGAAGCAAAATTCAGCAATTGGCAGGAGCCTTTACCAGTCATCTTGTTGATAGTTGCAGTATGCTTGCAGGTATTGCTGCAGGGTTGCAATGATACGTTCGGTTTGTCCGTCGGGCTGAGGTTGAAAAGCTGTGCTGAGATTTCGCGATATGCCGAGAGCTCTTGTGACCCATTCCCAAAATCCCGAGGTGAAAAGTGATCCCCAATCTGTCACAATATTTGTAGGTAACCTGTAGGATTGGACTATGTGTCTGATAAAACTTTCCACCAGTGCCGCTGGATCCATCGTACCTTCACTCCTACGAAGTGTCCCATTTTGGTTAATTGGTTGACAATCACCTACAATGTGTCCCTCCCGTTGCTTGTTGGGAGCCCAGTGATGAAGTCCATTGAGATGGAGTCCCAGGGCCTCTGTGGCGGTTCAATCGGTTTCAGGAGTCCAAAGGGTACATACCTGATTGGCTTGATTTGTCAGCAAGTATCGTATTGGTCAACATACTGGTGTATGTATCTTCATTGTTGTAGCCTGTAGAAGTTTTGGCTAATGAGTTCCAGGGTTCTTGCTTGGCTCGGGTGTCCCACCGCTTGTGTGTCATGGTGGTCTCTTAATATCCGGAGTTGTAGGTTGTTGTCTAGAATCCATATGAGGCCATTGTATATTAGCAACCCACTTTTTTCTCCACATAGTCCTAGTGCGATCTTCCCCTTGAGGGTGGTCCTACTTGCCTTTTTCCTCTGGATTTCTTGGATCTCTTTGTCTGCAGCACTAAGTGTCCGGATTTCCTTTAGGAGTTCTTTGTCTATTTCAAGGCTAATGGTTTCCATTGTATTGGCCTAGAGCGCCTCAAACGCTTCGTCAGCTAACAGGATTCAGCCGTGGTTCTGTCAAACCTTTATATCCCGTTCCCAGGAAGAGTTTTCTGACTCTCTAGAGAGTATGTCTGTGACAAAGCGAGACAGGGGGAGGTTCAAGATAGAGGGAGGACGCAAGAACAAGGGCAAGGCGAGGGCAAGACGAGGTGTAGACGGGGCGAGGACGAGGTGACAAACAAGCTCTGGATTCTAGAACACAGAG
>Ga0307516_10007446_pt1 | contig 12587 bp, 9 predicted proteins | sample 19_EM_MG_FD_203310 | JGI IMG/M metagenome (GOLD analysis project Ga0307516, IMG submission 203310) | Populus trichocarpa ectomycorrhiza microbial communities from riparian zone in the Pacific Northwest, United States - 19_EM | ecosystem: Host-associated > Plants > Roots > Unclassified | place...
GCGATCTCGGTGTTCGACCAGCCGGAGGCGACCGCGGTGATCACGTCGCGCTCCCGCCCGGTGAGCGTGCCGAGTCCGTGCGCCCGCTCAAGTGGCCCGGCTGGTCCACGGCTGCGGACGGCGTCGACGAGTTCGCGGGTCAGACCGGGGGAGATGACCACGTCACCCACGGCCACGGCGTGCACGGCCGAGGTCAGTTCGTCGGGCGTGACGTCAGGGAGGACGAATCCGCCGGCCCCGGCACGCAGCGCGGCGTAGGCGTCCGTGTCGTGCCCGGCGGGGCTCAGGAGGAGCACGCGGGACGAGCGGACGATACGGCGAACGGTCTCGATGCCGCCGGTACCGAGACCGGAGCCGTCCATGAGGACGACGTCCGGGCGGAGCCGGTCGCTCATCCGGATCGCCTCGGCCTCGACGCCGGTTTCCCCGACGACGGTCAGACCGGGCCGGTCCGCCAGGAGCATGCGCAGACCGAGCCGCTGAAGGGACTGCTGATGCAAGACGAAGACGGTGACCATGCTCGCCCCTTCTGAACGAAACGGTTTCGTTCATCTGGCATCAGAATAACTCTCCCGATTATCGAAACGGCATCGTTTCTCATGTGGTCTGCGTCACGCATGAAGGGGTCCGGATTATTTCAGACAAACAGGACCGCACAAAGTCCGACAGGATCATTGCTTCGATTGTGTGCGAGTTCTACTGTTCCCTGGCTGACGCACCCTCAGTCCGCGCACCCCCACCGTCGCACCGAGGAAGGCCCGCCATGCCGCACCCGCACGTGCCCCACGTCGACCGTCCGCTCGTCAGCCGCCGCCGTCTCCTGGAGGGAGGCGCCGCCGTGTTCGGTGCGCTCGCCCTCTCCGCGTCTCCCGCCCTCGCGCACGCGGCCGGCCGTCGCACGGCGGCGGACGGCACCCCGGAGTGGAACGGCGACATCGCCGTATTCCGGCTGGGCGCCGAGCCGCCGCACAGCACCCTCATGCCGTACCAGGACGTCAGACAGGCGCTGGCCGCCGACCGCACCCGGTCGCCGTACCGGCTCAGCCTCGACGGCCAGTGGAAGTTCGCCTACGCCGACCGCCCCGACGACCGCGACGCCGACTTCCACCGCACGGACCTCGACGACCGGGACTGGGACACCATCCCCGTACCCTCCGCCTGGCAGCTGCACGGCTACGACCGCCCGATCTACATCAACATCACCTACCCGTGGTGGGGCCCCAACGGCCAGGGCGAGGAGGCGCAGCCGCCTGCCGCCCCGACCCGCTACAACCCCGTCGGCCAGTACCGGCGCACCTTCACGGTCCCGCGCGACTGGACGGGACGCCGGACCTTCCTGCACTTCGAGGGGGTCAAGTCCGCCCACTACGTGTGGATCAACGGGGAGTTGGTCGGCTACCACGAGGACTCATACGGCCCCGCCGAGTACGACATCACCGAGCACCTCAAGCCGGGCACCAACCAGATCGCGGTCGAGGTGTACCGCTACTCCGACGGCGACTGGCTGGAGGACCAGGACATGATCCGGCTGAGCGGTATATTCCGCTCGGTCCACCTGTACTCCACACCCGCCGTGCACCTGCGCGACTTCAAGCTGGACACCCCGCTGAGCGACGACTACAAGACGGCCGAGCTGTCCGTCACCGCGAGCGTGCGTGACTACGGCGGCAAGGGCGCCGGTCAGTACTCCGTCGAGACCCAGCTGTACGACGCGGGCGGACACCCGGTCTGGTCCCGGCCGTTGCAGCAGACCGCCGCACTGGACTCCGGCGACGAGAGGACCGTACAGGCCACGAAGGCCGTGCCCGCGCCGCGCCTGTGGTCGGCCGAGCACCCGATCCTCTACACCGCCGTGCTGCGGCTGCGCGACCCGTCCGGCAAGGTGATCGAGACCCTCTCCCACCGCGTCGGTCTGCGTGAGTTCGCGCTCAAGGACGGGCTGATGCGCGTCAACGGCAAGCCGGTCTCCTTCCGGGGCACCAACCGGCACGAGATGCATCCGGTGCACGGCTCGGCGCTCACCCGCGCGGACCTCGTCGAGGACATCGGCATCATCAAACGGCTGAACATCAACAGCGTCCGCACCTCGCACTACCCCAACAACCCACTGTGGCTGGAACTCGCCGACGAGTACGGCCTGTACCTCGTGGACGAGACCAACCTGGAGACCCACGGCATCCGGGGCGAGTACCCCGGCGACCACGCCGAGTGGACCGAGGCGTGCGTGGCCCGCGCCCAGAACATGGTCCACCGCGACAAGAACCACGCCTCGGTGGTCATCTGGTCGCTGGGCAACGAGGCGGGCGCAGGCAGCACCTTCAACGCCATGTACGACTGGATCCGCTCCTACGACCCCACCCGCGTCATCCAGTACGAGGGCGACGACCGGCCGGGGATCAGCGACATCCGCTCCAGGATGTACGAAAACCCGTCGCGCATCGAGACCCGGGCGAAGGACACCGGCGACACCCGGCCGTACGTGATGATCGAGTACTCCCACGCGATGGGGAACTCCAGCGGCAACTTCAAGAAGTTCTGGGACGTCGTCCGCCGCTACGACGTGCTCCAGGGCGGCTGGATCTGGGACTTCGTCGACCAGGCCCTGAGCTGGCCCACCCCGACCCGCAAGCTGCTCACCGAGTCAGGACCCGGCGCACTTCACGGCGAGGTCATCGCCCCCAGCGGCGGCTTCGACCGCGACAGTGGCGTCTTCGGCGGCACCGTCTTCGCCCGTGACCCGAGCCTCGACCTCACCGGCTCGCTGACCCTGGAGGCCTGGGTCACCCCGCAGTTCACCGGCGGCCACCAGCCCATCCTCGCCAAGGGAGACACCCAGTACGCCCTCAAGCAGTCGGACAACACCCTGGAGTTCTTCATCTACGGTGACGGCCAGTGGATCACCGCCAGTTGGGCGCTGCCGGACGACTGGACCGGCAGCGAGCACCACATCGCCGGAGTCTTCGACGCCCAGGCAGGCACGCTGACCCTCCACGTCGACGGCTCGGTCCGCGCGACCCGGACCACCACCCGGCGTCCGAGCACCAACACCGCGCCGCTGGCCCTGGCCACCGACGTCGACAACCCGACCCGCGAGTTCAGCGGCACCATCCGGCGGGCGCACGTGTACGCGCGGCCCCTGAGCGCGAGCGAACTGGCCTCCGGCAGCCGTGGCCCCGGCGACGACGGCGTGCGGTTCTGGTTCGACTCCGCCACCGTGGACCTCACCGAGAAGCGGCCGCGCGAGAAGACGTTCCTCGCCTACGGCGGCGACTGGGGCGACAACCCCAACGACGGGGCCTTCTCCGGGGACGGCATCATCACCGCCGACCGCGGCGGCACCGGAAAGGCCGTCGAGGTCAAGCAGATCTACCAGGCGATCAACGCCGCGCCCACCTCCGGCGACGCGGTCACCTCGGGGCGGGTCACCCTCACCAACGAGTACCTGTTCACCAACCTCCGCGAGTTCGACGGCCGTTGGTGGCTCCTGGCCGACGGCAAGATCGTCCGACGTGGCACGCTGAGCCGCGATCAGCTGGACGTCCCGGCGCTGACCAGCAAGGACATCACGGTTCCGGTGCGGTTGCCGACGCATCCGGCACCCGGCACGGAGTACTTCCTGCACCTCTCCTTCACCACGAAGGAGTCCACGAAGTGGGCGAAGGCCGGCTTCGAGACGGCCAAGCAGCAACTGCCCGTCGCCGCGAGCGGCCCGGCCGTGACGCCCGTACCGCTGGAGCGTGTGCCGGCACTGCGCCACGAGGACGACGAGCAGGCCGTCACCGTCCGAGGTGAGGAATTCTCCGTCACCGTCGACAAGGGCAGCGGGACCATCACGTCGTACGAGGCCCACGGCGCCCGTCTGATCACCTCGGGACCGGTGCCGAACTTCTGGCGGGCGCCCACCGACAACGACCGGGGCAACGGGCAGCACACCCGCAACCAGACCTGGCGCGACGCGGGCACCCTGCGCAAGGTCACCGGCGTCGGCGTGCGCGCCCTGCGCGACAGGGCCGTCGAGATCAAGGTCAGCGGCACCCTGCCGACGACCGTCGAGTCGACGTACACCACCACCTACACCGTGTTCGGCAACGGCGAGATCAAGGTCGACAACACCCTTCACCCGGGGGCGACTTCACTGCCGTACCTCCCCGAGGTCGGCACCCTGCTGTTCCTGCCGGGGCGCCTGGACCGTCTGCACTACTACGGCCGCGGTCCCGAGGAGAACATGTGGGACCGCAACAACGGCACCGATGTGGGTCTCTACTCCGGCACCGTTGCCGGACAGTGGACCTCCTACCTGCGCCCGCAGGAGAACGGCAACAAGACCGACGTCCGCTGGGCCGCGCTGACCGGCCCGGGCGGCGTCGGACTGCTGGTCAGCGGGGAGCCGCTGATCGAGGTCAGCGCCTCGCACCTGACCCCGGAGGACCTGTCGGTGGGGGCCCGCCACGACTACCAGCTCACGCCTCGCGACGAGGTCGTACTCCGACTGAACCACCGTCAGATGGGCGTCGGCGGCGACAACAGCTGGGGGGCGCACACGCACGACGAGTACAAGCTCCTCGCCAACCGTGACTACGCCTACACCTACCGGCTGCGTCCGCTGCGGGACGTCGACGGCGCGACGGCGGCCTCGCGGCGGCCGACGGCGACGGAGTAGCCACGCGGCGGCTCGGGACACCGCCTCGTGGGTGTCCCGGGTGGCCCGGCGGCCCGTCGGCCCGTCGGCCCGTCGTGCCGTCGTGCCGTCGTGCCGTCGTGCCGTCGTGCCGTCGTGCCGTCGTGCAGAACCTCGGCGATCCGGTGGCCGGCCGGGGCCAGGACAGCCGAGGTTGATGTCGGATTCTCGCCAGCCCGTCCCCTCCGCATGTCCGATGCTGGAGACATGCAGAGGGGAATGCACACCGAGACCGAGCGCTGCGTGCGCGCCGTGCAGTCGAAGGACGCACGGTTCGACGGCTGGTTCTTCACCGCCGTCCTGACCACCCGCATCTACTGCCGGCCCAGCTGCCCGGTCGTGCCGCCCAAGCCCGAGAACATGACCTTCTACCCGAGTGCGGCGGCCTGCCAGCAGGCCGGCTTCCGGGCCTGCAAACGCTGCCGCCCCGACACCAGCCCGGGCTCACCGGAGTGGAACCAGCGCGCCGACCTGGTGGCCCGGGCCATGCGGCTCGTCGCCGACGGCGTCGTGGACCGCGAGGGCGTGCCCGGACTCGCCGCCCGGCTCGGCTACAGCAGCAGGCAGGTCGAACGACAGCTGCTCGCCGAACTGGGCGCGGGCCCGCTCGCCCTCGCCCGCGCCCAGCGCGCCCAGACCGCGCGCCTGCTCATCGAGACGACCCCGCTGCCGATGGCGGAGATCGCCTTCGCCGCCGGGTTCTCCTCCATCCGCACCTACAACGACACCGTGCGCGAGGTCTTCGCCCTCTCCCCGAGCGAACTGCGCGCCCGGGTGACGAGGAAGAACTCCCCGGTCACAGTGGGGGCGAACGCCGCGGTCGCCTCGGGGGCACTCGTCCTCCGGCTCCCCTTCCGTGCCCCCCTCAACCCCGACAACCTCTTCGGCCACCTCGCGGCGACCGCCGTCCCGGGCGTGGAGGAGTGGCGGGACGGCGCCTACCGGCGCACGCTGCGCCTGCCGTACGGCCACGGCATCGTGGCGCTCACGCCACGACCGGACCACATCGCCTGCCGGCTCACCCTCAGCGACCTGCGGGACCTGACCGTCGCCATCAGCCGCTGCCGTCGGCTGCTCGACCTGGACGCCGACCCGGTCGCGGTCGACGACCAGCTGCGCACGGACCCGGTCCTCGCGCCGCTCGTCGACAAGGCCCCCGGCCGACGGGTCCCGCGCACGGTCGACGAGGCGGAGTTCGCCGTACGCGCGGTGCTCGGCCAGCAGGTCTCGACGGCGGCGGCCCGTACTCACGCGGCCCGCCTGGTCACGGCGTACGGCGATCCGGTGGATGATCCCGAAGGGGGCCTCACCCACCTCTTCCCGTCCCCCGAGGCACTCGCCGCCCTCGACCCCGAGTCACTCGCGATGCCGCGCACCCGCCGCACCACGTTCACCACCCTGGTGGGTCAACTCTGCGACGGCACCCTCAACCTGGGCGTGGAGAGCGACTGGACCCAGACCCGCGCCAGGCTCCTCGCGCTCCCTGGCTTCGGCCCCTGGACGGCCGACGTCATCGCGATGCGCGCCCTCGGCGACCCGGACGCCTTCCTCCCGACCGACCTCGGAATCCGCCGCGCCGCACAGGAGTTGGGCCTGCCGTCGACCCCGGCGGCACTCACGGCCCGTGCGGCGGCCTGGCGGCCCTGGCGGGCGTACGCGGTCCAGTACCTGTGGGCGACCGACAGCCACCCGATCAACTTCCTTCCTGCGTAAGGACGTTCGCGATGAGTTCGACGAAGCAGCACACCGTGATCGACAGCCCGTACGGCCTTCTGACCCTCGTCGCCGACGACGGTGTTCTGTGCGGCCTCTATATGACCGACCAGCGTCACCGCCCCGCGGGGGAGACCTTCGGCGCCCGCGCCCAGGCCCCCTTCGCGGCGGCCCAGGAGGAACTGGAGGCCTATTTCGCGGGTGAGTTGAAAGAGTTCACCCTCGAACTAACCCTGCACGGAACCCCGTTCCAGCGCAGCGTCTGGAGCCGCCTGAGGAAGATCCCCTACGGCGAGACCCGCACCTACGGCGAACTGGCCGACGCCCTCGGGAACCCCACCGCCTCCCGCGCGGTGGGGCTCGCCAACGGCAGGAACCCGGTCGGCATCATCGTGCCCTGCCACCGCGTCGTCGGCGCGAACGGCGGCCTCACCGGATACGGCGGCGGCCTGGACCGCAAGCAGCGCCTGCTGGACTTCGAGAGCGGAGCGGCGCTCTTCTGAACCGGGCGACGTCAGCCGGCCCGCTCCGCCGCGCTCCACGCGGCAGCTCTCAACCGGAACCCCGGAACCCCGGCACCCCGGAACCGTCGTAGGCCCCGGTGTAAGGTCCGCGCATGGCAGCCAAGGTCAGCGTGTCGCTCGATGCCGAACTCGTCGTGGAAGTCATGGTCCTCGCGGGCGTGGGCAACCCCCGGGACGCCGTCGAGCTCGCCGTCCGTGACTTCGTCGAGCGCGGCCACCGTACGGAGGCCCGGGTCGCCGCGCGGGACGAGGCGTTGCGTGAGGTGGACGTGAAGCCGCGAGACGTGGAGGGCTGACACCGAACCGTGCGCCTGGCCCGTCCGTCGTGCGGCTTTCCCGCTCAGCCCACCCGGTGCCCGTTCTCCAGCTCCGCCGTCCCCGAGCCCTCCGTCAGGACGTCCAGCGCGGTCTGGACGCGGCGGCCCAGGGAGCCCTGCAGGTATTCGGCGAGTTCCTCGCGCGGTACGAGCCGCCAGGACAGCAGTTCCTCCTCCTGGAGCCGGATCGCCTTGAACTCGTTCTCGTCGAGCACTCCGCCGTCGTACAGGTACGCCACCAGCGGCGGCCGCCCCGCCCCGTGCACCCAGTCCACCGCGAGCAGCCGGCCGAGCTCGAGGTCCAGGCCGATCTCCTCCAGGGTCTCCCGGCGCGCGCCCTGGCGCGGGGTCTCGCCGTCGTCGGACTCGATCGTGCCGCCGGGCAGTGCCCAGCCCTCACGGTAGTTGGGCTCGACGAGCAGCACCCGCCCCTCCGCGTCGCGGAAGAGGGCGGCGGCCCCGGAGAGCACACGGGGGAGTCCCGCGATGTAGGCGGCGAAGTCTTGAGTGGTGGTCATCCAGGAAGGGTATCCAGCTTCCCCGGCCGCTCCGGTCAGCTACGACGTCGGCCTCGGCGTCGATCACGGCTCCGTCGTCGCCAACCGCACCGTCCGCCGGGCCAGTTCACTGATCCGTGCCCCGTCGAAGCCGAACACCGCGCTGCGCACCGTGTCCTCCAGCGGATCCTTCCACTGCTCCGGGATCGCCTCCGCACCGGTCAGCACCCCGGCCACCGAACCCGCGGTCGCGCCGTTGGAGTCGGTGTCCAGGCCGCCGCGCACGGTGAGCGCGATGGTGCGGGTGAAGTCGCCGTCGCCGTACAGAAGCCCGGCGGTCAGGACGGCGGCGTTCGGGACGGTGTGGATCCAGCCGAGCCCGGCGGTCTCCTCGGCGACCGTGCTGAGCGTGTCCTCCCAGGTCATCCGGGTGGCGTGGAGCGAGAGGACGCGGCGCACGGTACGGGCGAGTCGACTGTTCGCCGGAATCACGGCGAGTGCCTGGTCGACGGCGTGGCGCACCGTGCCGGCCGTGAACGCCGCCGCGATCAGCGCCGCCGCCCACATGGCGCCGTACACACCGTTGCCGGTGTGGGACAGCACCGCGTCCCGGCGGGCGAGCGAGGCGGCGCGGCGCGGCGCGCCCGGACAGGTCCAGCCGTAGATGTCGGCCCGGATGAGGGCCCCGATCCACTCCTGGTACGGATTGTCGTACGTCGCCGTCAGCGGCGGTTTCAGCCCGTTCGCGAGGTTGCGGTACGCGGCCCTTTCGGCGGTGAAGGTCTGCAGATACGGCAGCCGCAGCAGCCACAGCTCGCCGACCTGCTCGGTGCTGAAGCCGGAGCCGTGGGTCTCCAGCAGGTCCAGGCCGAGGATGGCGTAGTCGATGTCGTCGTCACGGCAGCTGCCGTGGACGCGGCCGCGGACGCACTGGCGCCACTCGGGGCGCAGCTCGAGGCCGTCGTTCTCGCCGACGGGCTCGGGAAGGTAGTCGGTGAGCGGCAGAGCGGCGGCCTGCCGCAGATAGCGGTCGATCCGGTCCCGCGTCCACAGGTCGCCCTGCTCGACCGGCTTGCCGAGCATGTTGCCCGCGATCCGGCCGAGCCAGCCCCCGAGGACGCGGTCGGCGAGCTCTGGCTCAGTGCCCACAGGGGTCATACCTACCGTCTACCCGATCGAGGGCTGCCCGCGCGGGGTTCGGGTGCCGAGCACACGCGCCACAGGGCTCGGTCACAGCGCGCTGCCAGGCTTGGTCCAGGGGCCGGTCGGTGCATGACGGCGGGGTCGTCCTGAGGTTAGGGTCGCAGCGGCGCGACTGGCCTTGACGTGCGTGGGGCCTGGAGAGCAAGGGGAAGACAAGGTGGCGGACGCTGCAGGGAAAGAGGGCCGGGCGACAGCGCGGGTGCTCATCGCCGCGGACAAGTTCAAGGGCTCACTGACGGCCGTACAGGTCGCCGAGCGGATCACGGCCGGACTGCGCGGGGTCCTGCCGGACCTCGCGGTGGAGGCGCTGCCCGTGGCCGACGGCGGCGACGGAACCGTGGACGCGGCGGTCGCGGCCGGGTTCGACCGACGCGAGGTCCGGGTCGCGGGGCCGCTCGGCCAGGAGGTGACGGCCGCGTTCGCGCTGCGCGGGGACACGGCCGTCGTGGAGATGGCGGAGGCGAGCGGGCTCCAGCGGCTGCCCGCGGGTGTCTTCGCACCGATGACGGCCTCCACGTACGGCTCCGGGGAACTGCTGCGGGCCGCGCTGGACGCGGGCGCGCGGACGATCGTGTTCGGGGTCGGCGGCAGCGCCACCACGGACGGGGGCGCCGGCATGCTGTCCGCGCTCGGCGCGCGGTTCGTGGACGCGGACGGAGAGCCGGTGGCCCCGGGCGGCGGCGGACTCGCCGACCTGGCCTCGGCCGATCTGTCCGACCTGGACCCCCGGCTCGCGTTCGTCGAGTTCGTGCTCGCGAGCGACGTCGACAACCCGCTGACCGGCCCCAAGGGCGCGCCGGCCGTCTACGGCCCGCAGAAGGGCGCCTCGCCGGACGACGTGGAGGCCCTGGACGAGGCGCTCGCGCACTACGCGAAGGTGCTGGAGCGGGCGGTCGGCGCGAAGGCCGCCGAGTGCGCCGTCGCGCCGGGCGCCGGCGCGGCGGGCGGCATCGGCTACGGCGCGCTGCTCCTCGGCGCCCGCTTCCGGCCCGGTATCGAGATCATGCTCGACGTCCTGGGCTTCGCGCCCGCGCTGGAGTACGCGACGCTGGTCATCACCGGCGAGGGATCCCTGGACGAGCAGACGCTCCACGGCAAGGCACCGGCGGGCGTCGCGGCGGCGGCACGCGCGGCGGGCAAGGAGGTCGTCGCGGTGTGCGGTCGGCTCGCCCTGTCGCCGGAGGCGCTCGGCCGGGCCGGTATCCGGCGGGTGTATCCGTTGACCGACGCCGAGCCGGACGTGACGAAGTGCATCGCGGACGCGGGGCCGATCCTGCAACGGGTCGCGGAACAGATCGCCCGCGACTTCCTGACCTGACCCCGGACAGGAGAAGGGCCCCGAACCGTGCGGTCCGGGGCCCACGCGAACGGGAGCGTCACGGCTGTGCCGCACGCGCCTCACGTCGGTTGTCACGGAAGTTGTTCACCCGGCGAGCCGTGGCGAACAGCGGGATCACCGCCCCCATGACCAGCTGCAGCGCACAGCCCGTCTGAAGCAGCAGCTGCCCGCTCGGCGCGTCGAACGCCCAGGCCGCCAGCAGCCCCATGGACAGCACGATCCACGAGAGCATCGCCACCGCGAGGCGACCCCGCGGCTTCGGGTACTCCACCCGGCTCACCATCAGCCACGCGGTACCCAGGATCGCGAGGAGCGTCGCCACGAAGGGCAGCTCGAGCAGCACGATCGAGACCACCGTCAGCGCCCCGAACGGCGACGGCATGCCCTGGAAGGTGCCGTCCTTCACCGTCACGCAGGAGAATCTGGCCAGCCGTAGCACGACGGCCAGGAGCACCACGATCGCCCCCACCGCCGCCACCCGCTGGTACGCGTCGTCCGCCACCATGCCGTAGACGAGGACGAAGTACGCCGGCGCCAGGCCGAAGCTGATCAGGTCGGAGAGGTTGTCCAGCTCCGCGCCCATGGGGGAGGAGCGCAGCTTCCTCGCCACCAGGCCGTCGAACAGGTCGAAGACAGCCGCGCACAGCATCAGGATGACCGCGGTGGCCGCGCTGTTGCGGGCCATGCCGGACTGCTGGCTGTCCATGAGGTGCGGGATCAGGATGCCGGTGGTGGTGAAGTACACCGCCATGAAGCCGCACGTCGCGTTGCCGAGAGTGAGGGTGTCCGCTATCGAGAGGCGAAGAGAGAGGGGCATTTCCTCCTCTTCGTCCACCTCGTCGGCCTCGGGCACCCAACGCCCCTGGGTCTCGGGATCAATCACGGTCAATGCGAGTCACCCCAGCCACGGTCTTCTGGCCCACCTCTACCGCGACTTCCACGCCCTCGGGCAGGTAGATGTCGACACGCGAACCGAAGCGGATCAGCCCGATCCGGTCACCCTGCTCGACCTTCGTGCTCTGGGGCACGTAGGGGACGATGCGACGGGCCACCGCGCCGGCGATCTGGATCATCTCGATGTCACCGAGTTCGGTGTCGAAGTGCCAGACGACGCGCTCGTTGTTCTCGCTCTCCTTGTTGAACGCCGGAACGAACCCACCCGGGATGTGCTCGACCGACGTCACCGTGCCGGAGAGCGGCGCCCGGTTGACGTGGACGTTGAGCGGGCTCATGAAGATCGCGACGCGGGTGCGGCCGTCCTTCCACGGCATGATGCTCTGCACCACACCGTCGGCGGGCGAGATGACCCGGCCTTGGGCGATCTCGCGCTCGGGGTCGCGGAAGAACCACAGCATGCCCGCCGCGAGCGCGGTGGCGGGCACGGCGACGGCCTTGGCCGCGCCGGAGCGGCGGGCCCGGACCAGGCTGAGGGCTGCGGTGGCGACGGTCGGGAGAAGCCACGGCGATGCTCCGCGCGCCAGGCGTACGCCTGCCAGGCTGTCGCGAGGTGCAGAGGTTTGGCTGTGGGGCATGGATGACCTTCGTAGCGGATGATGCCGCACTGCAACGGGGGACGGCGGCTTTCCCGGGATGGTACCGGTCGCGGGCCACAACTGGGCAAGCCAGGAAGCTGAGTCGGCGGCTGAAGAGGGTTGACGGGGTGTGATCTTCTTCTCGAAGAAAACACCCCCAACCGGGACATCTAGCTCTGGAGTCGATACTCTTCGAGCAGCCTGCGACCGATGATCATTTTTTGGATCTCGGCGGTACCTTCACCGATCAGCAGCATCGGGGCCTCACGGTAGAGGCGCTCGATCTCGTACTCCTTGGAGAAGCCGTAGCCGCCGTGGATCCGGAATGCGTCCTCCACGACCTCCTTGCAGTATTCGGAGGCGAGGTACTTCGCCATCCCTGCCTCAAGGTCGTTACGTTCCCCGGAGTCCTTTTTGCGAGCCGCGTTCACCATCATCGCATGGGCGGCCTCGACCTTGGTAGCCATCTCGGCGAGTTTGAACTGGATCGCCTGGTGCTGGGCGATCTGCTTGCCGAAGGTGTGTCGCTGCTGGGCGTACGAGACACCCAGCTCGAAGGCGCGCTGGGCGACGCCGCAGCCACGCGCCGCCACATTGACGCGGCCGACCTCCACGCCGTCCATCATTTGGTAAAAACCTCGGCCGGTGGCCCCGCCGAGCACCCGATCGGCCGGAACCCGCAGGCCATCCATGATCAACTCGGTGGTGTCGACACCCTTGTAGCCCATCTTGTCGATCTTCCCGGGGATGGTGAGGCCGGGGCGGACCTCACCGAAGCCCGGCT
>Ga0307516_10007447_pt1 | contig 12586 bp, 14 predicted proteins | sample 19_EM_MG_FD_203310 | JGI IMG/M metagenome (GOLD analysis project Ga0307516, IMG submission 203310) | Populus trichocarpa ectomycorrhiza microbial communities from riparian zone in the Pacific Northwest, United States - 19_EM | ecosystem: Host-associated > Plants > Roots > Unclassified | place...
CGTTTGCTTTGTGGCCCATGACCTTGCGGCACCGTCGCCGCGCATTGCCCGCCACCGGCCGGATGCCGATGACCGATCGATTGCACAAAAAAGAGAAGACCCATGCACAACCCGATGTTCGTTTCACAGGTCGCGCAAAGCGCTTGGCACGCCTGGATGCTGTGCCGGCTGCTAATGGCCGACCTGCGCGCCGCCCGCCAAGCCCCTCGTACCGACGAGCAGAGTCCCAACGCCGCGGCGGCCGATGAAGCCTCAGCCCTGGCCGGCTGCGACTCGTTCGACGAGTGCCCGTAAGCACCGACCGCCACAAGCCCTTTCGACCCTGTCCGATCCCATCACCCTCCAGGAGCGTCCCATGAAATTCACCATCACCACCGCCAAACCCCGCAACCCGTTGGTCGCCCCATCCCGCATGCGTCAAGCCGGCCGTCACGACAGCGGCGGCAAGGCGCAGCGCCAGCGAGGTCGCGATGAGCTGCGCCGCGAGCTGAAGCTCACCGGCAGCGAACGCCACAGCCCCTGAATCCTGTTCTTGTTCTTCGGCTCTGCCCGATCGGTGGAGCCCTCTGGAGTCACCACCATGCACCGCCCGCTCTACGTTCCCCAAGTTGCCCACGGCCCCGCACCTTGGCGCCCCGTGGTTCCCGCCCACCCTGCACGCCGCCTGGCCGCGCGCCAGTTGCGCCGCGCAGGCGTCTGGCTCGCCTGGTTCGCACGGCAACTCGCCGTACCCGCAGCCCGCCCGGTCCAGCCCGGCCCGTTGCCCGACGTGGAGTTCTGCGCCGAAGCCGGCGCGCCCGAAGGCGCGTTGTTCGTCAACGGCGAATACGTCGGCCGCCTCGATGTGTCTCGTCTGTGATCGGCGCCGGTCGCGCGCCCGTCATCCCACCGGTCGGCTCCCTGGTTCGCCAGGGTCGCCGGCCGGCTCAACTTTGACGCCGACTGGCCGATAAAGCCGAAAACCGGGCTGCTATTGCAGTCGGACTTCGGCCTCATGAACGCACCTGACGTCTCGCTGTTTCCCCCTCGCCGCACGCCGCTGGATGTGGCCGGCTGGGTGCGCTATTTCCAGCAGGCCGAGATCCCGGTGCTGGCCAGCACCGCCAACGCATTGGAAGACCTGCGCGAAAACGAAGACGCTGTCGACGCACGCATGCTGGCCGATGTGATTTCGGCCGACCCGCTGATGACGCTGAAGTTGCTGGCCTACACCGCCGGCCTGCAACGCGGCAGCCGGCGCCAGACCGATGTCGAGACCGCGACCGAAGCGTTGGTGATGATTGGCATCACCCCGTTCTTCCGCGATTTCGGCCCGCAACCGACGATCGAAAAGCACCTGGGCGATCAGCCCGAAGCCCTGCAGGGCCTGCGCGACGTGCTGCAACGCGCCCGCCGCGCCGGCCAGTTCGCACTCGGCTTCGCGGTGCATCGCTTCGATCACGACGCGCCGGTGATCCACGAGGCTGCGCTGCTGCACGACTTTGCCGAGATGCTGCTGTGGCTGCACGCCCCGCACCTGGCGCTGGACATTGCGTACCGCCAGAAGGCCGACCCGACGCTGCGCAGCGTGGCCGCTCAACGCGCCTTGCTTGGCGTGCCCTTGGCCGACGTTCAGCACGCGCTGATGCTGGCCTGGCGCCTGCCCGAGCTGCTGGTGCGCATCACCGACGACCGGCAGGAAAGCGCGAGCCAGGTTCGCAACGTGATGCTGGCGATTCGCCTGGCGCGCCATACCGCGCACGGCTGGTCCAACCCCGCCGTGCCCGACGACGTGCGCGACATTGCGCAGCTGTTGAACCTGGGCCTGGGGCCCACCGAAGCGCTGCTGCGCGAGATCGACAGCTGAACGCCTCCGGGTAATCCCCCAAGGGGGTGATAGTGCCGCCGGCACGCCGACGCGACACTGAATTTCTCGATCGCAAGATCGCTCCACCAAGAAGCAGGTCGGCATGACACCTGACATGAGTCGTCGTTACGGATTGGCCCTGTTCATGGCCTTGTCCATTGCAGTGGGCGTAGGCCTGCTGTCGATGCCGGCGTTCGACCCGATGTTCCTGCTTCGCCCCTGGTTGGGCGCGTGGCTCGGCGGTGCGCTGCTGGCAGCCGGCGCGCTGATCGGTGGTCATTTCACCTTGCGCCAGCTTGGCCGGCGCATCCACCCGGCGTGGTCGGGCCGCTTTTCGCGCGGCCTGCTGTGGCTGGGCTGGGCGCTGGCCCTGTCGACCTGGCTGCTGGGCCTGCTGAGTGCGCAAGTGGCCGACGGCCGCGGCTTGCTGTGGCTGGCGCTGGCGCCGGTCTGGTTGGCGGCCTCCGGCCTGTGGAGTCGTCCGGCCCGCGGCTCAGGCGCCGTTTTGCGGCCCCGTCCGACCGAGCGCGTGCCACAGCGTGGCGAGGGTGTCGGGATGGTGCAGCAGGTCGATGTGTGCCGTGCCGGCGATGTGCAGCTGCCGAGCTCCGGCAAGCAAAGCGTTCGAGGCCGGGAAGACGATGTTGTCGCCATGGCCGTAGATGCAGAGGAACAGTTCGCGGCGTGACGCCGGCTCCGCCGCCTCGAGCCGCCGCAGCCAGTCGCTTCCCGGCCGCATCTCGTGGGCATTGCGCCCAAGCTGCGACAGCATGGCCAGCTGCGTGCCGCGGTGCGGCGTACCGATCGTGATGACGCTGCGCACGCGCGCATCGGCCGCATGCTGGGCAAGCCAGGCGCGAATCGCCAGGCCGCCCATGCTGTGCCCCACCAGCAGCGGCTTTTCGCCGGTGCAGTCTTCCAGCTTGCGCACGGCCGCCTCGATCACCGCCGGGTAGTCGTCGATCGAGCCGAACACCGGCTCCAGGTTGACCGCCACGAACGGCACGCCCGCTGCCCGCAGTTGTCTCAGCCAGGGCGTCCAGAGCCCCCGGTTGCAGACGAAGCCATGTACCAGCACGACACCCGGCTGGCCGCGCGCGCCCGCTGGCAAAAAATCCCGCTCGGCATTCGAGGCGAAGGGTTGGCGCCAGCCGAAGACCTGCGGCGCCATGCGCACCTCGCCCCACCAGGCCGCCCACCACTGGCGCCAGCTGGCGGGGGGTGCGTCATCGCGCCGGTTGTGCCAGCGCATCAGCGCAAAAGTCACCAGCAGCCAGAACGGATGGCTGGCGAGCACCAACACCACACCGACCAAGGACCCGACCGGGTGACCGGCGCGCCAAGGCAGGATGGCTGCGCCCAGCAAGGCGGCGAACCAGCCCAAGACCAGCAGCTGTTGCAAACGGGCCAGCATGGTCAGCGCGAGATCGAGGGCAGCGTCATCCGCCGAGTGTCACACCGCAGCGCCACCTTCGGCACTGTGCGGCTAGAGCCCAACCACTAGGCATTGCGCCAAAACCGCGAGCGGCTGCGCTAGGCTCTCGGCATCATGGGCAACAGCACCGGCACCAGCGCCGCCTTGGCCGCCAGCATCCTGGGCCATCTGCAGCAGGTCGAATCCGAGCGAAGGGCGCGCGCCGCCGAGTCTGCCTGGGCCGCACGGGTACGGGCGCTGAAGGCCTACCAGCGCGAGCGCTTTTCCCGCAGCCACGCCGACCTGCTGGCGGACAGGCGTTACGGTGCGGCGGCCCGCTTCTTTCTCGACGATCTCTACGGCCCACAGGACTTCGCCGAGCGCGACGCGCAGTTCGCGCGCATCGTGCCGCCGCTGGTACGGCTGTTCCCGAGCGAAGTGGTGGCCACTGTCGACGCGCTGGCCGAGCTGCACGCTTTGTCCGAATCGTTGGACAGCGCGATGGCGCGCCAGCTGCCGAACGAGCAGATCGACGCTGCGGCCTACCAGCAAGCGTGGCAGGCGGTGGGCCGGACCGTCGACCGCCGGCGCCAGATCGATCTGGTGATGACGCTTGGCAGTCAGCTGGACCGCTACACCCGCAACCTCTTCCTGCGCCACAGCCTGAAGCTGATGCGCGGGCCTGCCCGCGCCGCCGGCTTGGGGTCGCTGCAGACCTTTCTCGAGCGCGGCTTCGATACCTTCGGCGCGATGAACGGCGCGTCCGACTTCTTGGCGCTGATCGAGCAACGCGAGCGCGCGCTGATGCAAGCCCTGTTCGACACGCCGGATGTCACCTCGGCGACAACAGGGCCAGGTGCGTTGGGACAACTACCGTAGCCTGTTGCCGCAGGCACCCGCAGCATGAGGCGCCCCGCTCACACCTGATCCCTGGACACGCCGTGACCGACCTCACCCTGGCTGACACCCCTTCCGCCACCACCGCCCAGCGCCCGTGGCTGGCCCACTACCCGCCCGGGGTGCCCGCCCGCATCGATGCCTCGCGCTACCCGTCGGTCATCGCATTGCTGGAAGATGCCTGGCGTCGCCACGCCGCACGCGATGCGTCGTGCTGCATGGGCAGCCGGCTGCGCTTCCGCGAGGTCGACGAGTTGTCGCACGCACTGGCTGCGTGGTTCCAGGACAAGGGCCTGGCCAAGGGCGACCGGGTCGCCGTGATGATGCCCAACCTGCCGCAGTACATGGTGGCGATCGGCGCCGTCCTGCGCGCTGGCTGCGTGGTGGTGAACGTCAACCCGCTCTACACCGCACGCGAACTGGCGCACCAGTTGAAGGACAGCGGCGCGACCGCCATCGTCGTGCTCGAGAACTTCGCCCACACCCTGGAAGAGGCGATCGAAGGCACTGCCGTGCGCCATGTGGTGCTGGCCTCGATGGGCGACCTGCTGGGCTTCTGGAAGGGCCAGTTGATCAACTTCGCGGTGCGCCACCTGAAGAAGATGGTGCCCGAGTTCCGCCTGCCGCTGGGCGAAGGCCGCACCGTCACGCGATTCAACATGGCGATTGCCGAGGGCACGCGCCTGAGCCTTAAGTCGGTCACCGTCGGTCCGGACGACGTCGCGTTCCTGCAGTACACCGGCGGCACGACCGGCGTGTCGAAAGGGGCCACGCTGCTGCACCGCAATGTCGTCGCCAACATCCTGCAATCGGAGGCCTGGTTTGGCCCGATGCTCGACAAGCTCGGCGACAAGCCGCTGACCGCCGTCTGCGCGCTGCCGCTGTACCACATCTTCGCGCTGACCATCTGCTACCTGATGGGTGCGCGCCTGGGGATCATGAACCTGCTGGTCCCGAACCCACGCGACATCCCCGGGCTGATCCGCACGCTCAGCGAACACCGGATCAACATGTTCCCGGCGGTCAACACGCTGCTCAATGCGTTGGCAAACGACCCCGAATTTGCGCGGCTCGATTTTTCTGAACTGGTCGTCACCAACAGCGGCGGCATGGCGGTGCAGCAGGCCACCGCCGAGAAGTGGCTGAAGCTCACCGGCTGCCCGGTGGTCGAAGGCTATGGCCTGTCGGAGACCTCGCCAGTGGCGACCAGCAACCGGCTCGACCTGGCCGAGTTCAGCGGCACGATCGGCATGCCGATCCCGTCGACCGAGATCGCGATCCGCGACGACGACGGGCACAACCTGCCGCTCGGCACACCGGGTGAGATCTGCATCCGCGGCCCGCAAGTGATGGCCGGCTACTGGAACCGGCCGGACGAAACCGCGATGGCGATCGGCGCCGACGGTTTCTTCAAGAGTGGGGACGTCGGCATCATGGACGAACGCGGCTACGTGCGCATCGTCGATCGCAAGAAGGACATGGTGCTGGTCTCAGGCTTCAACGTCTACCCGACCGAGATCGAGCAGATCGTCAACCTGCACCCAGGAGTGCTCGAGTGCGCGGCGATCGGCATCCCCGATGCGCGCTCGGGTGAAGCGGTCAAGCTGTTCGTCGTCAAGAAAGACGCGACGCTGTCCGAAGACGACGTGGCCGCCTGGTGCCGCGACAACTTCACCGCCTACAAGCGACCCAAGGTGATCGAGTTCCGCGACGAGCTGCCGAAGTCGCCGGTCGGCAAGGTGCTGCGCCGCGAGCTGCGCTCCGGCACCGGCGGATGAGCAACGCGCACGCCGGGACTCTGAACTCGCTTGGCGCCCAGGTGCTGCAGCGCGATTGGCTCTCAGCCAACAACATCGTCTTCGCTGCGGCAGGCGTGGAGTCGCCGGCCACGGTGGTCGACACCGGCTACGCGCGTCATGCCGAGATGACGATCACGTTGGTCGAGCGGGCACTGGCGGGCGCAGCGCTGGAGCGCATCGTCAACACCCATCTGCATTCGGACCACTGCGGCGGCAACCGCGCCCTGCAGGCACAACATACAGTCAAGACCTATGTGCCGGCGCCTTCGCTGGAGATCGTGCAAGCCTGGGACGAGGCACGGCTGAGTTATCGCGCCACGGGCCAGCTGTGCGAGCGCTTCCACGTCGACGGCGCGATCGCCCCCGGTGACACACTGCGCCTCGGGCCGGCCCAGTGGCAGGTCCACGCGGCGCCTGGGCACGATCCCGACGCCGTCTTGCTGTTCGAGCCACAGACCCGCACGCTCATTTCGGGCGACGCGCTGTGGGAAGACCGTCTGGCGATCATCTTTCCCGAGCTGTTCGGCGAAGACGGTTTTGGCCCGACGCGCCGGACGCTGGACCTGATCGAATCGCTCGCGCCACGCTGCGTGATCCCAGGCCACGGCGCGGTGTTCGACGACGTACCGGCGGCGCTGGCTGCCAGCCGTCGGCGTCTCCAAGGCTTCGAGAAGGATCCGGCGCGCCATGCGCAGCATGCGGCCCGCGCGCTGGTGATGTTCCACATGATGGAGCACCAATCGCGCGTGCGCAGCGAGTTCGAAGCCTGGTTGCTGCAGACGCCGATCTTCGATCTGAGTGCGCGTCTCTCCCACATCACACAGTCGCCCGCAAGCTGGGCCCGGGAGCTGGTCGAAAAGCTGGTCGACGATGGGCTGCTGTGCTGCAAAGAGGGCGTGTTGCGGCTGGCACCGCCGGTCGCCTGAATCCCCACGCGACAATCGGCGCATGCCATTGCACCGGCGCGTGTTCTTCATTGCAGGCTTCGACCCGAAGAGCCCACGCTTCTACCACCACCTGTACCGCGCCCTTGCCGCCCACCGCCCGCCCGGGGCCGAGGGCGCCGGTGGTCCGCCCGTGCGGGTGAGTGCCCGCCGCCGCCTGAACGACTGGGCCGACGAGTGGGATGTGCAGTGGCCGCCAAGTGACGGCGGCGAAGACCTGCACACCCGCTACACCATGCTGCGCTGGGACGACATCGTGCGGGCACACTGGGCACGCAGCGCCGGCACCGTGCTGCGCGACCACTGGAATTTCTATGTCGACGGCAGCCGCCAAGGCCTTTTCGGTCGCGCCTGGCGCGTGTCCCGCCTGAACTGGTTCTTCATCGTCTTTCCGCTCGCGGTGGCACTGGTGATGGCGCTGCTGTGGGGGCTGCTGGCCACGGGCGCTGCGGTGATGTTGCCGCTGGCCTCGCGTCCTTGGGGGCCATTGGCCATTGGCGCGGCCGCTTGCATCGGCGCCTGGTGGAGCTGGCGGCGGCTGTCGCACCGCCTGGGCAGCGACTGGCTGATGCGGCTGTACGGCTTTTCGCATGCGCAGGCCGAGGGCCGCGTGCCCGAACTCGATCCGCGCGTCGACGCGATGGCTGCGCTGATCGTCCAGGCGGCGGCAGAGTCGCGCGACACGCAAGAGCTGCTCATCGTCGGCCACAGCACCGGCGCCACGCTGGCGGCCAGCGCACTGTCACGCGCGCTGGTGCAAGCGCCGGAACTTGGCCGCAGCGGCGGGCCGCAGCTGAGCTTGCTGACGCTCGGCCACTGCATCCCGCTGGTCTCCTACTTTGCAACTGCGAACCAATTGCGTAACGAGTTGGACGCACTGACTGCCCATCGGCAGCTGACCTGGGTCGACTACACCGCACCGGCCGACTGGGCCGGCTGCGGCCGCATTTCACCCTGGCATCGCCCGGGCCCGGCCGTGCTGCACCGTTTGTCGCCCCGTTTCCCGAAGATCCTGCAACCCGAGCGCTACCAGGCCTTGAGGCGCAACCGATTGGCGATGCACATGCAGTACCTGAAGCCGGCCGACTTCGCGGGCCGCTACGATCTGCTGGCCTTCACTGCCGGCAGGCAGACGCTGCGCGACCGCCACCCGCCCGAGGCCTCCACCGCTCCATGACCCCCGAACGCTTCTGTCCCCACTACCCGGCGCCGCAGGCCAAGCGTCCGTCCGCCTGGCGCATGTTCTTCAGCAAGCGCCGCTCATGGTTGGACAGCCTGTACGCCCGCAGCTACCAGATGAAGATGGGCGAGGTGCACTTGCCTGGCGTCGACCTGTACATGGTCAACGAGCCAGCCCTCGTTCGGCGCGTGATGGTGGACGAAGCGGCTGCCTTCCCCAAGCACGCGATGCTGGGCGACGCATTGCGGCCTTTGTTGGGCGACAGCATCTTCACGACCAACGGCGAGGTGTGGCAACGCCAGCGCTCGTTGATGGACCCGTCGTTCGAGGCGGCACGCATTCGCCATGTGTTCGGCCGCATGCGCGAAGCGGCGGCGGCGATGGCACAACGTTTGCGCGAAGTGCCAGACGGTGCCGAGCACGATGTCGAGATCGAGATGACGCACGTCGCGGCCGACATCATCCTGCGCACGATCTTGTCGCAGCCCTTGGACAGCGCAGGCGCGCAGCAGATCTTCGCCGCCTTCGAGCGCTACCAGGAATTGGCGCCACGGTTGATGATGCCGGCCTTCTTTGGCCTGCGGTGGCTGCGGCCCTGGTGGCAGGCCCGCCGCAGCCAACGTGCAGCGACCGAGATCCGCACGCTGCTGGCAGCGCTGATCCGACCGCGATTCGACGCCGCGCAGGCGGGCCACGCCGTTATCGAGGGCGACATCCTTGCGACGCTGCTGCAGGTGCGTGATGCCAAGACCGACGAGGGTTTTGGGTTCGACGAATTGGTCGACCAGGTGGCGATGCTGTTCCTCGCGGGGCACGAGACGTCGGCCAGCGCCTTGTCGTGGGCGCTGCATCTGCTGGCCCATTCCCCTTCGGTGCAAGAGCGATTGCACGACGAAGCACAGGCGAGCTTCGATCCTGCCAGCGACGATCCGAGCGCGATCAAGGACCTGGCACTGGCGCGCAATGTGTTCCGCGAAGCCTTGCGGCTGTTTCCACCGGTCGGCTTTCTGGCGCGGCAGTCGGCGTCAAGCTGCACGATGCGCGACAAGCATGTGCCGGCCAACGCGTCGGTGGTGATCTCACCGTGGCTGATCCAGCGTCACCGCGATCTGTGGGCGCGGCCGGACGAGTTCGATCCAGACCGCTATGACGAAGACGCGGGCCGCGCATCGACAGAGGCGTCCAGTCCTTCGGCGCGCGAGTCGTTGCGGCGCGCCTACCTGCCCTTCGGCATGGGGCCTCGGGTGTGCATCGGTGCCGCCTTTGCCCAGCAGGAAGCTGCGCTGATCCTGGCGACGCTGGCGCGCGACTTCCGCTTCGAGCCAGTGCCAGGGCACGTACCCGAGCCTGTCGGCCGGCTGACGATTCGCGCGGAAAATGGCATTCGGCTGCGCGTGTTTCAGCGCCAGGTTGGTGAGGGACGATGAAGGAGCGGATGGCGGGTTTTCTGGTGATGACGGCGATCGTGCCGATGGCCATCGCCGGCTATCTGCTGCTGGTGCTGATCGGCTTGGGTGGGCCCACCGCACGTGGCCGCTCTGGCGTGCGTGCACTGGACCATTTCGTCAATGCGACGCTGTTCAATGGCTATGCGTGGGAGTCGGTTTCATCACACGCCTGGCGCGCCCGCGAGCAACGCTGGGCACGCGGCGTCATCTGGATCACCGACCGCTTCCAGCCTGGGCACTGCCGCCGCGCCAACAAACGCGAGCAACCGCTGGTCGACCTGATGCTGGCCAAGGGTTTGCACAAGCAAACCATCTTTTGATGGATCCGACGAGCGCTGCCCCGTCGGCGGACGCGGCCACCGGCCGGCGCGTGCGGCGCCGGCATGTGCTGTACCTGAGTGGGTTTGACCCGCAGGGGCCCAGTCACTACCACGCGCTGTACGCGGAGCAAGCGGCTTTGCAGTCCAAGGTCAGTGGCGACCGGATCGACGTCGGGCCACGTCAACGCGCCGGTCGCAATGCGGCCTGGGACGTGCGCTGGCAAGGCGCCGATGGCGGCGAGCCAGTCGACACGCGCTACGAATTCCTGCGCTGGGACGACATCGTGCGCCAGCATTGGCCGCGCGGGCAGATGCGTCTGCTGGCCGTCACCGCAAGCACCACGGCACGTCTGCTGGCCAATGGATCCTTGTGGCGCATTCTTCAGACGAGTTGGCCGGCATTCTTGGCGTTGAGCCTGCCTGCCTCTTTGCTGCTGGGGATACTGGTCGCCCTGCTTGGCCTGGGTGCACTGGCATGGTGGGTCGGTACGCAGACGGCTTCATGGCTCGGCGTCGCGCTTGCGGTGGCGGGCATATGGCCGCTGCGCGCCTGGGCTCAGCGCGCGCAGGCCAAAGTGCAGATGGCGTGGTTGATGCGCAGCGCAAGTGTCGTCCTGCAACAAGCGCGCGGTCGACTGCCTGCGCTGGAAGAGCGACTCGACCAGTTTGCAATGCGTTTGTGTGAGCTGGTCGATGCCCCTGATATCGACGAGGTACTGGTGGTGGGCCACAGCTCCGGCGCGGTGTTGGCGGTCAGCGTGGTGGCGCGCGCATTGCGCGGCGACGCTCAACTGCTGCAGCGCCCGGCTTCGTTGTCGTTGCTGACCTTGGGCGAGTGCATCCCATTGCTCAGCTACCAACCAGAGGCCGGGTCATTCCGGCAAGAGCTGGGCGTTCTTCGGGCGGTACTCGATCTGAACTGGATCGACGTCACTGCGCCGCCGGATGGTTGCTGCTTTGCGCTGATCGATCCGACCGACGTCTGTGAAGACGGTCTGCCGGACGCAGCCCGCCGATCGGCGGGGCCGAAGAGGGTGTCGCCCAGGTTCGCACAGTGTTTTCCGCCCGAGCGCTATCAGGCGGTCCGACGCGACAAATACCGCTGCCATTTCCAATACTTGATGGCCGTTGAAGTACCAGGTACCTACGATTACTTTGCGCTGAGCGCCGGCCCACGATGGCTGGCCGACAGCTTTGCGCATCAACCCGCGGTCACAAGTTTCACCGACTTCCAGTGCTTCGGCGGGCCGCGCCGATGAAGTTCGCCGTCGTCACGCTCGGCAGTGCCGGCGATCTGCATCCGTTCCTCGCGATTGCGCGGGAATTGGTGCGGCGCGGCCATGACGTGCAGCTGTTGTCGCAAGCGCCTTACGAGAACCAGTCGCTGGCTGAGGGTGTGCCTTTTCGAGCGGTAGTCGATGCCGCTGCACATGAGCGCACATTGAAGCATCCCCTGCTGTGGCACCCGCTGCATGGGTTCGGCGTGCTGTGGCGACACCTCGCGGTACCGGCGATCGAGCCGACTTGCGAGGCGCTTGGTGAACTGGCCCATTCCGCCTCGGCATCTGCGGAGCGTCTGACGGTCCTGGCGTCCCCACTGGCAGCAGGCGCACGCTTCGCACGCGAACGCTGGCCAAATCAGATTCGCCTGCTCGCGGGCTACACCGCCCCAATGGGTCTGCGCAGTATTGAGGATCCGATGTTCCTGGGTGCTTGGCGCGTGCCGCAATGGATGCCATCTTCAGGTCGAAGGATGCTGTGGCGTCTCCTCGATCGATGGAAGCTGGAGCCCATGGCCCGACCGGCACTTCAGCGCTGGCAAAACCAATGGCAAACGCCGGAGATCAAAAGTTCCGCGTTCGGCGATTGGCTGCATTCGCCGGACGGCGGCATTGCACTGTATCCGCGTGAGTTCGCGGCTGTTCCGCAAGCTTGGCAGCAGCGAGACGTCGTGCAGACGGGCTTTCCGCTCTTCGAGCCGGAACACCAGAAACCGCCGCCCACAGGACTGGCCGAATTCATTCGTCGACATCCGCGGTACGTGCTGCTCTATCCAGGCTCAGCAGCCATGGCAGCACGGCGATTCAGCGATCTGGTCCTGCCGACCTGTCGGAAACTGGGTTTACCGACGGTCGTTCTGTCCCCACATCTTCACGGGCAATCAGCTGCGCAAGCGTTGGATGCTTCTTCCGACGTCTTTGCGATTGATCAGGCGCCGCTGGGCCAGTTGCTGCCACGCGCCTGCCTTTTTGTGCACCACGGCGGAATTGGCAGCGTCGCCCAGGCGCTGAGGCATGCCGTTCCGCAATTGATATTCGCTTCCGCCTACGATCAATTCGAGAACGGGTATCGAGTGGCAGAACTCGAGGGCGGCGATTGGACACCGCTGGCCGAGGCTGGCATATCGAGTGTCAGCTCGATGCTCAGCAGTCTGCTGTCGCGCGCAACCTTTGCTGAGTCTTCCGAAATGAAGCCGAGTTCGCTGGCACTTGCGGACGCAAGTATTCCCAACGCGCAGACTTGCGACTTTCTGGAAGGCCGCTCCGGCGCCTGATTGACACCAGGCCGACTGATATCGACGGTCCGATAGAGATATCAAGGACCGGAAAAGGAAAAGGCCCGACTGCAAAGCAATCGGGCCTTTAGATATTAGCCTGACGATGTCCTACTTTCACACGGGAATCCGCACTATCATCGGCGCAGAGGCGTTTCACTGTCCTGTTCGGGATGGGAAGGAG
>Ga0307516_10007448_pt1 | contig 12586 bp, 13 predicted proteins | sample 19_EM_MG_FD_203310 | JGI IMG/M metagenome (GOLD analysis project Ga0307516, IMG submission 203310) | Populus trichocarpa ectomycorrhiza microbial communities from riparian zone in the Pacific Northwest, United States - 19_EM | ecosystem: Host-associated > Plants > Roots > Unclassified | place...
ATTCCGGCGGCCTTCGCGGCGGCCGTGCGCCGAGACCCCACCACTCCCCTGCTGACCTGGTACGACGACGCCACCGTCAAACTCGCGAAACACTTCGGCATCGCCGAGCTCATCCTCATCGGCCGTGACCCCGCCCGACTGAAAGCCGTCGCGGCCCTGTCCGGCGGCATCCCGGCCAGCGTCCTCGCCATCGAGGAACTCCCCACGGACTGGGCGGTCAGCGGTGCGGTCACCGGCCGGCTGCGTGAGCTGGCACCCGGCGGAGCACACGCCGTCCTCGATTACGTCCCCCATGGGCCGCTCACCGGCCAGGCGATGACCGGGCTCGCCGCCGGCGGCACGCTGGTGCACATGGGCGGCAACCCCCACCCCCTGCCGCACTCATCTCTCGTGCTCATGCTCAACATGTGGCGGTTCATCGGCACCCGCGCCTACACCCGAAACGACGCGCTGGAAGTCCTACGCCTACTCGACAGCGGCGCCCTCACCGCGGACGAACTCATCACCCACCGATTCCCGCTCAGCCAGGCACTACACGCCGTCGAGGCCATCCAAAACCGCGCCGAGCCCATGTGGATGCCCGTGATCAACCCCTGACCGACGTAAACCGCGAGAGAGGAACACCACAAGTGTCCGAACCACAAGACGAACACGGCGAGGAGCCGCCGCTGCTCGCGGTGATCGGGGCGGCCGGTCTCTGCGGAAGGTATCTGCTCGAGGCCACGCAGCGGGCTCCGCTCCGGGTCCGCGCCGTCGTGCACGGGCTGGAAGGCGGCGAACGTGCGGCCGCCCTGGGCGCCGATGACATCGCCGTGGCCGATCTCGCGGAGCCCGAGTCTGTCCGCCGCGCGCTGAAGGACGCCGATGCTGTCTTCATGATCCCACCCGCGTTCCACCCCGACGAGGACCTCTTCGCGAGCACAGCGCTGCAGGCAGCCGAACAGGCCGGCGCACACCGATTCGTGTACCTGTCCGTCCTCCACCCGCATACCCCCGGCCTACGACACCACATGCGCAAAGCGAACGCCGAGGCCGCCGTACGGTCCTCGCAACTCGACTGGACGATCCTGCAACCCTCAATGTTCGCCCAGACCGTCCTGTCAACCTGGGGAAGAGCCCCGGCCGGGCAGGTACCCGTACCGTTCGACGTCCACCACGAATTCTCCATGATCGACCTACGCGAACTCGCCGAAGTCGCCGTCAAAGTCCTCACCGAGCCGGGCCACGACTCAGCAACCTACGAGCTGGCAGGACCAACCATCACCCTGGCCGAAGCGATACGCCTCGCCGGGCATGCGCGAGGAGCGGATCTCCGGGCGCGGACAGCCGACTGGGCCCAAGCACCACTCCCGCCCGGGATCGCCAACTCGCCGTCCCAGGCCTCCGACATGCGCGCCATGTGGCAGGACTACGACCGACACGGCCTCCACGGCAACAGCAACATCCTACGGATGCTGCTCGGCCGTGAACCTGCGTCCTTCGCGGCCGCGGCCGCCGCGTTCGCAGCCCGAGCCTGAGCGATGTACGGGGGCTCGCCGGATCGCGACGTCCCCGCGTGATGCCCTCGCACTGGCCTGCACCATCTTGGGCCCGATCGCCAAGACAACCACTGCCGACTGAAGGAGTTGGTCAGTCATGAGTAGCCAGGTGACCACGCCTCGCGCCATCCGTGAGGACTTCGGCGTTCTCCGCGAGGTGGAGAGCAGGGTGCTCTGGCTGTCGTCAGCGATCATCCACCATGCGAACCGCGTTCGCCCGATCGCTTCGGGACTCAAGGTGGGTGGGCACCAGGCTTCGTCGGCGTCCATGGTGTCGATAATGACGGTGCTCTGGTTCCGGCACCTGCGGCCGCAGGATCGGGTATCGGTGAAACCGCACGCGTCGCCCGTGCTGCATGCGATCAACTACCTGCTCGGCGAGCTGGACGAGTCCTACCTGCCCAGGCTGCGCGAGTTCGGCGGCCTGCAGAGCTACCCGAGCCGGACCAAGGATCCCGACCCCGTCGACTACTCGACCGGGTCGGTAGGTATCGGTGCGACCGCCCCGATCTGGGGCGCGCTCTCACGGCGCTACGTGAACGCCTCCATCGCCGACGTGGGGACCGGGCGGCAGTTCTCCTTGCTGGGTGATGCAGAACTGGACGAGGGCGCCGTCTGGGAGGCGGTGCTGGATCCGGCCGTCAGTGACCTGGGCGAGGTGGTGTGGGTTGTCGACCTGAACCGGCAGTCCCTGGACCGAGTGGTGCCCACCATGGCGGCGGGAAAACTGCGGGACATGTTCACCGCGGCCGGCTGGCAGGTGATCACGCTCAAGTACGGGCGGGTCCTTGAGGAGTTGTTCACCCGGCCCGGCGGCGAGGAACTGAGGCGGCGCATCGACACGATGCCCAACCCGGAGTATCAACGGCTCTTGCGCTGCGATGCCGAGCAACTGCGGCGACGGCTGCCCGACGGGCCCGGCGCCGACCACATCCGCGCATTGGTCGACCACGTCGAGGACGCGGCGTTGCTCGACGCGATGGCCAACCTGGGCGGCCACGATCTCGAGGCGTTGGACGCGGCGTTCTCGTCGATCGACGACAGGCGTCCGACCGTGATCCTCGCCTACACCATCAAGGGATACGGGCTGGCAACCAGGGGGCATCCGCAGAACCACTCGGCATTGCTGACCGAGGAACAGATGCGGCAGCTCGCCGAGGGAATCTCAGCCGATCCGGCGCATCCGTGGCAAGGCTTCGACGCGGGCAGTGCGGCCCACGAGGCTTGCCGGCAAGCCGCGCAACGGCTGCGGCGGCGCGACGCGACGCGCGTGGCGCCGCCGGCCGTGCCGGTCGACATCGGCCGGACCCCGTCCGGGACAGCGACCACCCAAGCCGCGCTGGGCCGTCTCCTGCTGGACTTGACCCGGGTCGCCCCGGAGTTGGCCGCGCGGGTCGTCACGGTCAGTCCGGACGTCAGTTCCAGCACCAATCTGGGCGGGTGGGTGAACAAGGTCGGCGTGTGGTCGGCCGCCGAACGACGCGACTGGTTCGCCGATGACGCCGAAACCATCCTGCATTGGCGGGAGAGACCGTCCGGGCAGCACATCGAACTGGGTATCGCCGAGACGAATCTGGTAGGCCTGATCGGCGAGTTGGGGGCCTGTTGGAGTCGGTGGGGGCAACCGCTCCTCCCGATCGGTGTGCTGTATGACCCCTTCGTCGAGCGTGCCCTCGAGCCGTGGTCCTTCGGCATCTACGCCGGTGGCCAGTCGATTCTGGTCGGCACTCCGTCCGGAGTCTCGCTGGCCCCCGAGGGGGGTGCCCACCAGTCGATCAAAACCCCGTCCATCGGCCTGGAGCAACCCGGCTGCGTCGCCTACGAACCGGCCTTCGCCATCGACGCCGAGTGGACGCTGCTCGCCGGCATGGCCCGCCTCGGCAGGCCGGACGGCGGCTCCGCATACGTGAGATTGTCGACCCGGCCCGTTGACCAAGCGCGGGCCGCGGTTCCCGCCGACCCCGCTGCTCGGGAGCGGCGACGGCGCCAGGTCGTCGCCGGGGCGTATCCACTGCTGCGCGTCGACGGCGCCAGGGTCACCATTGCCGCTGCTGGCGCGGTGGTGCCGGAGGCACTGGATGCCGCCGGCCGGTTGGCGCAGCTCGGCGTTCCGGCCGACGTCGTCTGCGTCACCAGTCCCGATCTGCTCTACCGTGCAGTGCGGGCGAGGCAGGGACACGAACAGGCCGAGTCCTGGGTGCTGGATCACGTCCTTCCCGCCACCCGGGCAACGCCACTGGTCACCGTCCTCGACGGCCACCCGCACACCCTGGCCTTCCTGGCCACCATCAACCAGGTGCCCGTCTCCTCCCTCGGGGTGACCCGGTTCGGACAGTCCGGCTCCCTCGAAGACGTCTACCGCCATCACGGACTCGACGTGGACAGCATCGTCCGCGCCGCCCTCGACCTGACCGGCTGAGTCAGAAGTCAACGATCCAACTGCCAAACGCTTGACATTACACAAGCACTTGATAACCTGACAAGAACCAAGCCGAGCTACCAGATCAACCGGGCCCAACCTCCTCAGGCGGGTCAACGAATATCTGGCGAAGGCCGCGCCCGGCATGGCCATCATTCGCCGCCGGCCCGGCCCAATGTGACTCAAAAGGCAAGCCGTCGGGCTCATTTGCCAGGTTGGAGGTCCGGAAACGGCACTCATTGCGGCGCGGGCGCACACCACGGCATGCCATTGGGTCGACGCGAGGGCGACGACAGCGCTCCAGCCAGATCAACAGCACGTCCCGCTACACGCGCACCAGCGCCAAGAGATAAGTACCTGACGTGTTCGACCACAGCGCATGGCGTACGGACAGAGATGGGGTTTGCTCATGAGCAGTAAGGGTTCGGAAACATTTGGTGGCGGCAATCCCTGGAGTTACATCCAGCCGTGGGACGACGAGCTGTTCGGTGCGGAGGTAAGGGATCCCGCGAAACGGGCGATTTGGGAGCAGGCCGTCGCGGTGGCAGGCGGGCTGCCCTACATCTGGACCGAGTTGGCCAGGCCGATCTCCGAGATCGTCTACGGCCTCCTCGAATTGCGGCCAGGAGACCGGGTGCTGCTCATCGGCGAAGGCGTCGCACCTGCCAGGTGGGTCGAGGACATGAAGGAAATCGTCGGCCCCGAAGGGGCGATCGACTCGTTCGAGATCATTCGGGACGGCCGCAGATCGATCATGAACAAGGTGGCCGGTCGAAATGGCCAGGTCGGCTGTTGGCGGTGGCCATACGCGGATTCGGCCGATGACGAGTCCTACGACTGTGTCGCTGTTCTTCAGGCGACCCAGCATTGCGACGACTGGGAAGAGGCCGCGCGCGACCTGTTGCGGGTGATGAAACCGGGCCGCCGAATCGTTTTGGCGGAGTCGGTTCTGGCAGGTGCCAACTTCATGGCCCGAGTCAACTCCGACGTCCACTTCCGGCAATGGTTCGACAAGATGTTTGGAACCGTGGGTCCGGAAAATGTGCCCTACTATTCCGGCGCGGAGATTCGCGAGGCCTTCGGAGATCTGGTCAGTAGTCCCCAGCTCCTTGAATGGCGCGGCATCGAAATGTTCTGGGGGCGAAAGATCTAGCCGAGGAGCGATATCACTCAAAACAATAGGAGGTTGTCTTGAGGGTAGTTGAAGACATCGTTGTGATGGGGTCCGAGGTTCCACTACGCAGTCCTGTCCGTGATGAGCGGTTGCTGCTGTCGCCGCCGCATCCACCCAAGGTGCCGGTGAAGCTATGGAGTGACCAACGGCCGCTTGATGTCGTGCATTTTCCGGTAGAGTACAGCTCGGTGGCATACGCGCCGCCACGTGCCGTCTACCAGAACGACAACATCATGGTGGAATGGCAAACTCTAAACGGGCGACAGCCGTTCTACCACCGCAATTCCGATGTGGACGAGATCTCGTATCAGGTGACCGGTCAACGCACGCTCATGACCGAACTGGGTTCGATCGAGTTCAAGACCGGTGAATTCTCCCGGATCCCGCAGGGAGTAGCGCACGACAATTACTGTGTCGGCGACATCCATCTTCTGTTCTATACCCAGGCGCCGGTGGCAGAACTGATCCCGGGCTACCGTGAGTCGCAGCCACTATTTCCCCCGTTTCCCGGCTGGGAGCCCGCTTCGGCCAACGAATTAGTCAGCAATTTGCGCCTGACCCCCCAGGACGTCAGCGTCTTCCCGATCGACGAGCAGGAGTTGCTCGAGCACGTTCTGACAGATCCTCAACGGATGCCGGTGCTGCGTCCGGAGGCCCAGCCGGGCGTCACGTGGTTGTTCGCCACCGATCAAGTGCAGCTCGGCCATGTGCGTACGGAAGCCAACCGCGAGCGGCGATACCGTCGCACGCTGGACGCCGACGAAGTCCAGTACCAGATCAGCGGTCGGCGCACCCTGCTCACGCAGCGCGGCATCGTCGAGCTGGAGCCAGGAGATTTCGTGCGCATCCCGCTCGGCGTCTCTCACTCCAGCGTCGCGGACCAGCCCACCGAATACATCAGCATCCGCACACGCAATGCGGTCTCACAAATTGCCGAGACGACCCGTATTGCAGATCCATTTACCGCCGGTCGGCTCGACGCCCTCCCCGCGGGAGTTTCCTCGTGACCACCATGCTCGCGGTTCGCGCCCACAGTAGTGACGCCCCTCTGGTGCTCGAGGAAATCCCGGTGCCCAAGCCGGGTCCCCGCGATGTGCTCGTCAAGGTCGCGTCCGCCGGACTGGTGGCGGGAAACATCCGTCTGCTGCTGGCCGGGATGTTCAAGAATCTTCCGACCACTGTCGGCCACGAGTCAGCGGGCACGATCGTCGCCGTCGGTGACGAGGTCACCGGAATCGAGATCGGCGATCGGGTTCGGGTACACGGGGTGCTCACCTGCGGCGAATGTCGGCACTGTCGAGCCGACCGCGACATGATGTGCCCCAAGTATGCCATTTCGGGCCACGCCGCCTTCGGAACCGCTCCGATGCCACTGTACGACGAGTACCACAACGGCGGTCTCGCCGAATACATCCGGGTTCCGCGCTGGCTCGTCGACAAACTGCCGGATTCGGTGAGCTTCGACATCGCGGCGAAGGTACACGACCTCGCCAACGCCCTTCGCACCGTGAAATGTGCGAATTTGGAGTTCGGATCGACCATCGTCGTGACGGCGGCGAGCGGGACGATGGGAACCGCCACAGTCAAACTCGCCGAGCATCTCGGTGTGGGCCGGATGATTCTCGTCGGCCGGAACGCGAAGCGGCTCGAGGCCGTCGCACAGCTGTCCGGCAGCGTGCCAGTCGATACGTTGTCATTCAGCGAGCTTCCCGACGACTGGGTGCGGACCGGGGGGCTGACGAGGCGGCTGCGCGAAATGGCCCCCGAGGGCATTGACGGCGTAATCGACTACCTGACCGACCATGCCGAGGGCGTGAGCCAGGCGATGATGGCGACGACGCATGGCGGCACGCTCGTGCACATGGGTGGCAATCTCGTTCCCATCGCCATTCCTCCGCTCCTTATGATGACCAACTGCTGGCGGTTCGTTGGGACCCGGGGGATCAGCCGGAGCGACGCCACGCAGATTCTGCGCATGCTCGCCAGTGGCGCCCTCAATGTCGACGAGTTGATAACACACCGGTTCCCGCTGACCGACGCGGTGAAGGCTGCCGAAGCCATCCTGCGGCGGGAGGAACCCATGTGGATGACGGTGATCAACCCGTGACCGACCGCAGCCGTCACCGGGCGGAAACTACGAACAACCCGCCCGCAACCGAGCGTGTGCTGGGACGCCGGGAAGTCCCGGCCGGCCCCGTCGCACCCAACCAGACCGCGTGGGTCGAGTACCAGCCCTACGGCGTGGTCGGTGTCATCGGCCCTGGAACTTCCCGTTGATGACCCCGGGGGCCATCGTCATCAACGCGCTCGTGGCCGGCAACGCCGTCGTCGTCAAGCCCAGCCACATCACGCCCGGCGTCGCGGAGTGGTTCGTCGGGCTCTGGGAGCGTGCCGTTCCCGACTTCCCGGCCGTCCTGCAGTGCCTCATCGGGTACGGGGCGACGGGTCAGGCGCTCATCGCGGCCGGTGTGGACAAGGTCGCGTTCACCGGCAGCGTCGCCACGGGGAAGACGGTGGACGAGGATGCGCAGATCGGGCCGGTTCCGCTGACCAGCCAGATCTCGGTCATCCGGGAGCACATCGCGGACGCTCTCGCGCGCGGCGCGACAGCCGCTGTCGGTGGCCTGGAGACGGTGACCGGCGACCGCTATGTCGCGCCCACCGTCCTCGTCGGGGTGGCTCCCGACGCCCTCGCCGCAACGGAGGAGACCTTCGGGCCGACACTGGCCGTCGTCAAGGTCGCCGGCACCGAGGAGGCCATCGCGGCAATCAATGCCAGCCGGTACGGGCTGGGCAGCGCCGTCTTCAGCCGCGACCGCGGCGAGGCCGTCGCCCGCAGGCTCCAGGTCGGAATGACCAGCATCAACGACGCCCTCGTGTTCACCATGAACCCCGCGCTGCCCTTCGGCGGCCGGGGCGACAGCGGTTACGGGCGCAAGCACGGCGAGGAAGGGATCCGGGAGTTCGCCTACCCGCACTCCTTCTCCGCCAAGACCGGGCCCGCCCGGATGTCGGCCTCGACCTTCGACAGGCCGGCAGGCGCGATGGCGGCAGCCCTAGCCGCCGTCCGCGACAGGTTCCTGGCCCAGGACGACACGAAGACCAGCTGACCACTGGCACGGCCGACCGGGGTTCCGGACCGGGACCCAGATGCCCGCTGACAGGACCGGACGGTGGCCGGCGGCGGGGCCCATGCGATCGAACTGGAGGAAATTATGCGAATTGTCGCTGTGGAAGAAGCGTTCTCCGTTCCTGGAGCCATCCGGCAGGAGGGTGCGATCCGGCAGCGTTTCGCGGTTCCGGGGCCGATGGCGAAGGAGTGGTTCCGGCGCCTGGGCGACCTGACCGAGCTCCGGCTCGCGGACATGGACGCGAACGGCGTCGATGTGCAGGTCCTCTCGCTGGCCACGCCAGGTCTGGAGGTGATCGACGATCCGGCTGAGGCCGTGGTCGCCGCGCGCCACGTCAACGACTACCTGGCCAAGGCGGTCGCCGAGCACCCGACCCGGTTCGCGGGCCTCGCGGCCCTCCCGTTGCAGGACCCGCAGGCCGCGGTGCTGGAGCTGCGTCGGGCGGTGGAGGAACTCGGGCTCAAGGGCGTGCTGGCCAACGACCATGTGCGAGGCCAGTACCTGGACGAGCCGCAGTTCAGGCCGGTATGGGCCGAGCTGGAACGCCTCGGGGTGACGCTGTACCTGCATCCGGCCGCCATTCCGGCCGACCAGTGGCGGGTCTTCGAGGGGTATCCCGTGCTCGCCGCGCCGTCGTGGGGGTGGACCGCGACGACGGGCGCCCATGCGCTCCGGGTGATCTACAGCGGCGTGTTCGACGAGTTCCCGGGCGCGTCGCTGACGTTGGGGCACATGGGAGAGCTGCTGCCGTTCCAGATGGCCCGGCTCGACAGCCGCTTCGAGCAGGTGGAACCCGAGCACAAGACGCAGCAGCTGCCCTCGTACTACCTGCTGAACAACGTGTACGTGAGCACCAGTGGAGTCATGTCGCACGCCGCGCTGCTGGGCGTCATCCATGCCGTCGGCATCGACCGGGTGCTGTTCGCCATCGACTACCCGTTCGAGTCGAGCGCCGCGGCGGTGGAGTTCCTGCGTACCGCGCCGTACGCCCCCGCCGACCTGGAACGCATCGCGCACGGCAACGCCGACCGGGTGCTGCGCCTGTGAACGACAAACCGGCGCGGAGGTGGCCCGTCGCCTGAACGTCACACCGCAGGCGGTGGCCTCCTTGGCGGACCGCCTGGAGAGCCGGGGCCAACTGGAGCGCAGGTCGCATGCACGTCATCGTCATGTGCAGGAGCTCCACCTCACCGATGCCGGCCGCGAGGCTCTGCGCCTCGCCGACGCCGTGGTCGCGGAGGTCGAAGAGAAGCTCAGCGAGCAACTGGGGCACGCCGACACCGCCCGGCCGAGGGCGCTGCTCGAACGGATCGCCGCCGCGGCTCACGAAGTGTGACGGGCCCGAAGTGTCGGCGGAACCCGTGCCCGGAATGCCAGCAGCGCGATCTAAGGAGCCACGATGCCGAAAGCAGTACGATTCGCCGAGTACGGTGACATCGACGTACTGAGCGTGGTCGAGGTCGACCGTCCCAGGTCCGGACCTCGGCAGGTGCTGGTCCAAGTGGTGGCCGCCGGGATCAACCCCGGAGAAGCCGCGATCCGACAGGGTTTCCTGCACGACATCTTTCCCGCGACATTCCCGTCCGGCCAGGGCAGCGACCTCGCCGGGGTCGTGGCGGAACTCGGCGACGGCGTCGCGGGGTTCTCGGTGGGTGACGAGGTGATCGGTTTCACCGAACGGCGTGCCAGCCACGCCGAGTACGTGCTCGTCGAGGCCGACCACCTCGTCCCGCGCCCGGCGGGTGTCCCGTGGGAGCAGGCAGGTGCGTTGTTCGTCGCCGGCGCGACGGCGTACGCGGCGGTCCGCGCAGTCGCGGTCGAACCCGGCGAGACTGTGGTCGTCTCCGGCGCCGCGGGCGGGGTGGGATCGATCGTCGTGCAACTCGCAAGGCGGGCCGGGGCGAGCGTCATCGGCCTGGCGAGCGAGCCCAACCACGCCTGGCTCGCCCAGCACGGAGTGATCCCCCTGGCCTACGGCGATGGCGTCGCCGGCCGCATCCGCGCCGCGGCCGAACGCCCGGTCGACGCCTTCGTCGACACCTTCGGCCACCCGTACATCGAGCTGGCCCTGGAACTCGGCGTCAAGCCGGACCGGATCAACACGATCATCGATTTCGCGGGCGCGGGGAAGTACGGCACCAGGACGGAGGGCAACGCGGCGGCGTCGAGCGCCGACGTTCTGCGGGAACTCGCCACGCTGATCGCCGAGGGCGATCTGGAGGTCCCGATCGCCGGGGTCTACCGGCTCGACGAAGTCCGCGACGCCTTCCGGGAGCTGGAACGTCGGCACACCAGCGGAAAGATCGTGCTCAAGCCATGACGGAACGTCGAGCGAAGGCCTGCAGACCGCGAAAGGCCAGCACACCACAGACTGAAGACCACGCGGTGGCCGTCCTGTTCCTGGCCGGCCCCTGTCATGATCACGAATTACGGCGGCCGTATTAGGCGACGCTGCCGCCGACGCCGCTGCGGCCCGCAGGCGTGCCCACCAGCTCGACGGAGACTCCGGAACGGACCCGCTCGCCGACCACCCCGGCGACCGCGTCGGTGACGCCGCCGATCAGCCGGGCCACCATCTCCGGCGCGTCCGGGCGGCTGAACGCGCCCTCCCTGATGCCGAAGGTGACGCTCGGGGCGGGATCCTCCGCCGGCCTGCCCCCGATGCCCCAGCGGCCCGCCGGCAACCCGATCAGCTGGACGACGACGATGTCCCGCGCCCAGGCGCCGTAGACCGCGACGACCGCGTCGGTCAGGGCCGCGATCAGGGGTGTCTCCCGTCCGGCGAGGTCGCTCTCCAGGGCGTGCACGGTCAGATGCGGCATTGCCGCCCCCGATCAGATAGATTTGATGGCAAATAAGCTTTGCTAGCAAAGGTATTCGGGAGGCGCGGGGATGTCAACACCTCATCCGGCGGACGAGGCGGTCCGGGAGCTGATGCTGGTCATGCCGCGGCTGGTCGGCCGGGTGAAGCGGCTGCCGCCGCCGGAGCAGTTGCGCTCGTTCGATCTCGCCCCGCGGCACCTGTCGCTGCTGTCCCTGCTGCTGCTCGACGGTCCGCAGACCGTCTCGGAGCTGGCCGCTCACCTCAGCGTCGCGCCGACCACCGTGAGCCTGATCGTGGGCGACCTGAGCCGCAAGGGCGTGCTGGTGCGGCGCGAGGACGACGCCGACCGCCGCCGGCGCATCGTCGACATCAGCCCCGGCAGCCGCCCGGCGATCTCCCAGTGGCTCTCGCCCGGCGCTCACGCGTGGCGCCAGGCCCTCGAGCCGCTGACCCCGGCCCAGCGCCGCGTCTTCGTCGACACGCTGCTCGCCTACGAGTCCGCCTTCGCCGACAAGCTCGACGCCGGCTGATCCCACCCACGGTGGCGAACAAGCCACGCGCGGCGGAGAGCCAGCCTGGGTCAGCCCGCCGACAGGCTGAGCTCGAAGCTGTAGCGGCTGGCCCGGTACAGGTGGGAGCCGTATTCCAGGGCTCGCCCGCTCACGTCCCAGGCCGTCCGGGTCATGGTCAGCACGGAGGCCCCGCGCTTCTCCTGCAGGGTCCGCGCCTCGGCCGCGGTCGCCGAGCGGGCCCCGATGACCTGCGTCGCGATGCGGGGCACGAAGCCCGCGCGCCGCAGCAGTTCGTACAGGCCGTGCCCGGCCAGGTCGGCCGGCTCCAGCCGGATCAGGTCGACCGGGATCGCGTTGTGCATCAGCGCCAGCGGTTCGCCGCCGGCGTAGCGCAGCCGTTCGATCCAGGTCACCTCGGTGCCGGGTGGCAGCTCGAGGGCCGCGGCCACCTCGGCCGGCGCCGGGATGACGCGCAGGTCCAGCACCTCCGTCTTGGGCTTGCGGTCGGCGCTGACCAGGTCGTCGTACAGGCTGGAGAGCTCGACCGGGCGCCGCACCTTCGGGTGAACGACCTGGGTGCCGACCCCGCGTTTGCGCACGAGCATGCCGCGTTCCACCAGATACTGGATCGCGCGGCGCGTGGTCGGGCGCGAGACGCCGAGCCGTTCGGCGAGGTCGACCTCGTTCTCGATGCGCGCGCCGACCCCGATCTCGCCCTGCTCGATGAGCTCCTGCAGGCGGCTCGCCACCTGGAAGTAGAGGGGAACGGGGCTGGTCCGGTCGACCTCGACCGGGCGCACCGGACTGCGGACTGGGGAGGACTCGGATGCCATGTGACCCCCTTCGTTTTTCAGTTTGTCATGACAAAGTATTGACGTGGAAGCCCCCACGTTATTACATCGAAACGAACCGCCACACCGGCCCTACAGCCTTTTCACCGCGCCGTAATCCGCACGGCACTCGAGGCGCCGCCGTGCGCCCGAAATCT
>Ga0307516_10007449_pt1 | contig 12585 bp, 15 predicted proteins | sample 19_EM_MG_FD_203310 | JGI IMG/M metagenome (GOLD analysis project Ga0307516, IMG submission 203310) | Populus trichocarpa ectomycorrhiza microbial communities from riparian zone in the Pacific Northwest, United States - 19_EM | ecosystem: Host-associated > Plants > Roots > Unclassified | place...
ATGTCTCCACCAGCGATGGCACGATGAATTCATGGACATGGTCAATGGAACTTGGAACCAACTTTCTCCTTGGAGAGAAGTCAACCACAAGATCCACCTGGTAGATAATGACAAGTGGTATAAGATTTTACACCATGTTGTCCCAACACTTTGTGTGACGAACTTCATGCAAAGATAAACTGTTATGTGAAATGCAGGATGGTGGGAACCCCACCCAGTCAAACAAGCGGCACCATTGCTATGCATCCCCAACAAGAATGGCAAACTAAGGACCATCGTCAATGCACAACAACAGAACAACAATATGGTAAAGGACATAACACCCTTGCCAGATCAAGAAGTCATCCGTGAGGATGTAACCCAAGGGAAATATTGCTCAAAGATTGACCTGACAGATGCATACGAGCAGGTGCACATATGCATCAAAGATGTGGAGAAGAATGCATTTGCAACCATCACTGGCACATTTGTGAGCCACATAATGTGGATAGGAGACTGCAATTCTCCTGCAATGTTCCAGTGACTGATGACAATGATATTTTGTGATGCAATCAGTCGCAGCATGCATGTGTATCTAGATGATATATTCATCTATTCAGATTCCATAGAGGAGCACAAAGAGCATCTCTGCCTTGTGTTCGAAAGATTGAGGGAGCATCAGCTCTTCCTCAAATGGGCTACATTGACACTGACAAGGTGGCATGCATCAGGAAGTGGTGCACTCCCTGAAACTACAATGATATCCAGTGTTTCATTGAACTTGTGAACTATATTGGGAATTTCCTTCCCTATATCACTGCATACACTGGCCCACTCCTGGCCATAACACAAAATGGAGTGCCATTCCATTGGCATCCCCTGCATCAAGTTTGCTTTGATATGATCAAGCAAATATGTGCCAAGGCCTCAGTTATCAAACTGATAGAGCCATCTATTGAAAAGGGCCCATATGGCTCATATGCGATATGTCCAAATCCGGCATGGGCACAATGTACAGTCAAGGACTGACATGGCAAAATTGTTGTCCTGCTGGATTTATGTCAAAGAAATTCACAACAGCACAGCAAAACTACGCTGTCCATGAACTCGAAACCCTGGCTATTCTTGAGGCCTTGATGAAATGGGAAGACAAACTGATAGAATATGACATCCGTATCATCACCGATCACAAGACTTTGGAATTCTTCAAGACTCAAATCACACTGACAGTGCAACAACGTCGCTGGATGGATTATATGTCAAGGTTCACCTTTGACATTACATATATTAAAGGTGAACTTAATAAAGTTGCCGACTGCCTCTCTCGGTATTACAAGAATGACACCATACATGATGTACATATGTACAATGAATACATACAAGCAGATGCTCATATAGATCTGGCTGGGGAAGATCTCCCTGCCCTACGCTTCAAGAAAATGACAGATCGCGTCATTGAGATTCAAGCCATGTGCGAAGATAAATGCCAGCATAGTACATGCCTTCATGAATGGAAGGAGCAACGCGACATGGAGGCAGAAAAGATGGTTCAAGCCAAAAGGCAGGAGCTACCACCTAACCCAGACACAAGAGCAGCTGTGCCAGAAGAGCATGGTGAGAGTGACATGACTCTTGCTGACATGATCTATGATTGCCCAAATAATGCCAAGCCTGGATGACTGGTGGACAGCATGTTTAAACAATGCGTACAGTCAGGATACAAAGATGACAAGTTACTTGCACTTGTCATTGAAAAGCCAGGATTACAGTCAGGGATACTCTCATATGGAGAAAGAACATTTGTGGAGATGAAGTTCTATGCTTGCCAAGAGATTGCGAGCTATTGCTCGAAATCCTGACCCAAGCGCATGAGACTATAGGCCATTTTGGAAGCCAATGCACTGACAAATACATTCGCTGGTAGTACTGGTGGCCATATGCAGCCAAAGATGTTCGAGAGTTCTGCACTACATGCGATGCATGTCAACGCTCGAAATCCTCGAACAAGTTGCCAGTGGGTGAGTATCACCCGCTACCGATCCCGGCAAAGCCTTGAGACTCAATCGGAATGGACTTTATAGGCCTATTCCCTGAGGCCAAGGGCTTTAACTACCTATGGGTAGTAATTTGCTGAATGACAAGCATGATACACTTGATGCCAGTGCACATGACAATGTCAGCTATACAGTTGTCATAGATTTACAAACGAGAGATCGTGCAACTACAAGGTCTCCCAAGCTCAATTGTAAGCAATCGCGACTCCAAGTTCACATTAAAATGGTGGCATAAACTTCATCACACACTGGGAGCAAAGCTCCTCATGTCAACATCATTTCACCCACAAACAGACAGCCAAATGGAATGTGCCAATAGGAACATTGGCCAGATCTTTCATATAGTCATATGGCATGACCAGAAAGACTGGGTAGATTGTGTTGACTTAACAGAGTTTGCGATCAATGCAAGCATTGCCAAGACAATGAAGTTTGTGCCATTTGAGTTGAATGGAGGGTACATGTCCTCCATGATGAAAGAAATCCGCTTGGATGAGACCATACTGAGGGGCATCAAATTGTTCACAGAGGCCACTCTGCAGAACCTTGCTGATGCACACGACACCATCATTGAGGTGCGTGTCTTCCAAATGAGCCATACAAATGCTCACAGGAAGGATGAACCGGAAATAGTGGAGGGTATACTCGTGTACCTATCCACAAAGAACCTCAATCTTCCGAAAGGGAGAGCTAGGAAGCTCTGTCCCAAGTTTGTAGGACCATGGAAGGTCACAAAAGCATGGCCAGAAACCTCAACGTATGAGCTGGAACTCCCAACAGCCCTACAGGAATGCTGCATCCATCTCAAGTTCCATGTCTTGCTACTGCAGCCCTACAACACATCCAATAATGCCTTGTTTTCCAATCGGATGCAACCTGAACCCTACAATTTCGGAGTGTTGGATGACCAGGAGTGGTTCATCAATGAAATACTCTACTCGGCCATTGCTGGGATGGATGAGACCTGATTCTTGAGGTCAGGTGGAGTCTGAGTGACACCACCTGGGAGCCACTGGCAAACTGCAAGGACCTAGCAGTCCTTGACAGATATCTGGAACTGCAGGGTGTTGAGTGTCCTGCACAACTTGCAAGATGTCACTAAGTGCGATGCCTCAATCAAAATGGAAGTGGTTGCAAGCAACCAAGTCTGTTGTTTGCATAAATAAAGGCAGGACCCAAATCTGGAAGTGGACTTTGAAGCTGGGCTCAAGTTCCAAATGGGGGCATCTTATATAATCAGTTCGAGTTTTCAACTTGACACTTTTCTCGACTGATGCATCATGCGACAACACACCCCCTATGGACAAGATGAATCAACAACAGCCGGGTTTGGATGCTCATCACCCATTCCCCCAGCAGCAACAGCCTGGGATGGGTGGCCAACACCCACTCCCACCCCAGTCTTTTTTGGGTGTGGGTGCTCAACACCTGCCCCACCTTGTGCCAAACCCTGTTCAGGGTTCGCAGTGGGGGGAGAACCACAGCAGCAGCCCGCTCAAGCTTCATTTCAGTTCCAACAGGCGGTCCCAGGTGCTCAAGTTCAGCAACTGCCTCACCAAAATCCAGGATTCCAACCTCAACAACCATTTGGACCCCAACAAGGTGCGGCGCCCATGCAGCCATACCCTCAACAGACGCAATCGGCATTTCAGGAACCAATGTCCTAGTTTCAACCCCAAGAGATGGGCTTGCTATTTGAGCAGACTTACCCCGCCTTCTTCCAACAACCCGGGATGGGAGAATATCCCATGTCCCAAATGCCAAATATGATGGGAGGGATGTATGTTGTCCCCCCTCAGATGTGGATGCAGCCGCTGGCTGCATCAACTCAGCCATCAAGCATGGATGTTGATGACAAGGCATTGCAATCCACAGAGCTCAAGTCTTCATCAATGATGAAGAAGAGCAAAGGGAAAGTGAAGGCTTCTGAGGTGTTCATACATTGTCAGGAAGTACAGGAGGTGGAAGAGAGCCTTGCTCAAGTCCTTCAATGCATTGAGGAGACAGGGTTAGATGCAGAACTTGCATGCCTCGCTATCGACAACAATGCAATGCAGACTTTGATAGAGAACCTGTTGACTCAGTTGGACATGCTCAGAAATGAGCTATGACAGTCAGAACAGGCGAGGATAAGGGATGAGGATGAGAAAATGAGGATGCAGAATGAGATCCTGCACCTCAAGAATGAAGATAGACAGTGTGACAACTTGTCTCAGTATACCACTGATGATGAAGAACGTTACTGGAAAAAGAGAAAGGAGCGGGAGTCAGACCGACTCTCATATGACGACCACGATGAGCAGGATTTGAGGAGACCTCCTCCTCGACCCTCGGAGAATGTATGTGACACACACAAGAGAAATATATGGCCACTGCCATCACAGCCCTTATTGTGGCACTCTTTGCAGCATGTTTTACATCAAGGATTGACATCATGATGGGGTAGGGAGACTCCTCCCCCCAACCTAGCTCATCTTCACAACAGAGTAGGGAGACACCTCCCCCCCAACCTAGAGTATCAGTGCCAAGGGACAGAGAGATTTCCCCCCCTCTGCCTAAATCATTTGTGGAGGACTCTCGCCCATGTGAAAGACAGCAACAGGACAATGCTCCTGTTGCACCGACATCTCGCATCAAGGAGCTGGAACTGTAAGTGCTTGAGATTACTCTCAGCCTACCAGAATCCTACCCTCCCCCTCCCATGATCATGGTAGCTCCTCCTATCACCCTACTTTGGCTGCCAAGCCCTCTATCGGATTTTGAAAATGAGTGTGAATCACCTAAGCCCAAGAAGAATGGAAAGGGCAAGAAAGGAGGCTCTGTCATGTCTCAATGACAAAATGACGAGAACTGCATACTCAATGTAACTCCAGGGCCTGTTCCCATGTTGGTTGGCACTCACCTCATCAATGGTACTTGAGAGCAAGACAATAGTTTCTGGGGGATGCTTCCCTAGGACTTATTATATGTTGAGGCCAAGAACCGGGTATATCCTGGGGCACTCACATATGAATATTATGTTTGGAATCATGATGGACATGATGGGCCAAACCCTGCTGAAGCAAGGGGATGGACATTCTGGGCTCCCTGGGGCATGCCCCAGACTATTCATCAAGGCAAGGAATTGTTGAAGATCATGGCAAACTCTTCAGCTGACCAGCTGGAGAGGTTCAAGGCATGGATGATCCTGCATCACTTCATGCTGGTGTCACAGTCGTTTGCGCTGAGTCAATGCAACTGCATGATAGTGTGGATGAACATGTTTGGGCCAGTGAACCCCCATGCACCCCTGGGCACATTAAATGTCAGAATTTTAACCCCAGACCCATCTCTGGGATTGGTTATTGATCCATGGGTGCAGTACATCCTGCACTGTGGCCACCCTGGTATGCTAAACAAATACTATGGCATTACTTTCGATCAATCATTCTGCATTCTGTGGCACTCTATGTGGGGATACTTGTTGGAATGAGCCATTGCTCCCTCCTCCATGAGACTCAGAGATGCCAGGACAGTGGTCACATGCAAGTTTGCATACTTGGTAGCAGTACCTACCACATATATCACAGCTGTCGCTGAATGTGAATGGCTCAACAGTCCTGAACAGTTGTTTCCTGCATTGATATGACAAATTACTATCACATAAATCAGTGCATTGCAGACACTGTCACCCAACTTCAGTCAGGAAGACATCATAATCTGTCTTTTTGACAATTGGATCCCAGTAGAATGGCTCACCCATACCTACTCATATGGAGTGCAGTACCTGCAGCAACACTTGGCATTGAATGATCAGTTCCACAATCAATATTGTGCCATGGAGGATATGAGGCACAACCTCCCACATGAACCAGTGGCATATCCTCCATTTGATAGCTGGTATCATCCCAGTCTATCAGACCTTATGCACCTGCACTACCTTATGAATCGTGAGGAGCAACAAAACTGGTACAGCAGGCATAGCTGTTGGTGGGTGCAGATCAGGGATGAACTATACCCGCTGCTGCATAATCAGCAACAAGACCCTGGCCCTCAGTCATCATTGTCATTGTCATTGTTGCCTTCGCACAACATTATCATGCAAGCACCAACTACTGAGGAACAGCAGCAGGATCCAACTGCATCTGCAGTTGCAGTTGCTGAGGGAGTAGAGGGGGAACCCTCTACATTGCCATTTGCTGAGGAAGGCTCGGGGGAAATAGCCCAAGACATCATCATGGCTGTGGCGGCACTTGGGGTGGAGGAGGTATCTTCCACCTTGCAAGATCCCTCGGGTGCTCCTGGTCCATCAACGGATTGAATGGCAGAATTGTAGCTTGGCAAATCTCGTTGTTATGCTACTCATGACATAGGTTGTGCCTGCACCAGGCATACTTTGTTCATCATTAGTGGATATGGTGTGACAAGGAATTTGTTGTGCTGACTTGTTCAATGATCAATGGATTGGTGTCGGACACCACCATTACACCAAAAGAGGATACCGTGCCATCAAGTGGCTTGCCGATGACAACATGCTCATTTGTACTATGCGTGTATACTTGGTATGATCATTGCTGTCAGACAGGAGCTCCTCCCCCACTTGTCCTCGGACTTTGCTATACCGTTGTGACTTTCTTTGCCTATGCTCCTCACCTTCTCTTCTTACTGTGTAGATTGTGTTACAATCTCAAACGGGGGTATGTAATGGACGCTATATATTTATATATCATGTGACTAGCTGGTTTTAAATGGACTATTACATAACCTTTCAAGTAGCTCTTTTTACCTTGTCATTCACCCAGTGCTACAAAATACTATTTATTCAAGCTCTGTTTGTGAACTCCAAGCTCTTTCTAGACTCAAGTGTAACACCACATTACATGAGCACCTACAACACTAAGTTATTTTTTCTCTCCAACACAATCAAAAACCCCTGACAAATGTATATATATATAATGGCTTGTACTTGAGATTATCCCCTACCTTCATTAGACTCCTCTGCCACCAGGCTCCTTGCTCACTATACCTCTCTTTGTCATTCCCTCATCAGCAAACCATGGGAACACTATAGGCACTAGCAGTTGCTATATAGTGCTACCTAGCAACCACTAGTGCCTGTAGCATTCTCATAGTTTGCTGATGCTTGCGAACCATGGCCAAAAACTACTCCGCTAAGTCTCACACTGTGAAAGAGAACCTCACACTGCTCAAGTCAGGCAAGGGCACAAAGGTGGCCATGAAGATTACAGTATCCATGACTGAGAAGACTCAAGCCACCTCCAACAGTGAGTCTCTCAATTCTTCTAGGTCCATGAAGCATTGTTCTCACTTCTATTGCAGAGACCCTCAGGATGAGAAAAGCAAAGGATGCAGACATGCTGAAGTCAAAGACTCTAAACCAAGATTTGTCAATGACCCCCATCCAACTATTCTCTCTACTAGCTATGAGGGCTACTTCCACAGAGAAGACCAGCAAGAAGACTGGTCAGAACCCCACAAAGAAGACCTCCAATCCAATGGATGAAGGTGAAGAATTGGCTAGGCTGCATGGTACACATTCATACCCTCCATTCAATATAATTCATTTATCATATAACTACAGCCCAAATTGTGCTCTACAAGAAGGAAATTCATGGCTACCAAACAACTGCCACCATGAACAATGCCAGGGACCCAAAGATACCTCGCTCTCTAACCACCCACAAAATCAATCTTCAGGAGGAGATGAGGCTCAGTGGTAGTATGGGGCTATATAAAGCACTTTGAGTGAGTCTGTTATTTAGATCAATGGTGTTGTTTCAATTGCTGGCCAGTGTATGGTGAGATGCCATGTTGATAGGGCCAGACTCAATCCTCCACCAGATGGCACTAACAGCCAAAACAAGACATTGTCACAATCTGTAGCCTGGTAAGCATTCAACCTCTTTTCACTCCACTCTACTGAAATCCAGTCAGGCAAGAGCAGAACAGCCATATCTCTCATATTTTGCTTACAATTGGGCAAGTGAAGAGTTTATCAAGATTCTCCTCAAGAATTGGCGGAACTATGCAGCCACTCTGGCCTGCAAGAATGACACTTACAACCAGGAACAGTATGAGAGGAAGGGGGATGAGAATGATGAGAATGAGGATGGGACTGGCAATAGGGACAAAGATATGGATGAGGACATGGACAGGGACAGGAATGGACATGTGGATGGAGATAGAGACATGGATGGAGACAGAGACATGGACAGGGACGGAGATGTGGACAGGGACGGAGATAGAGACATAGACAGGGATGGAGACCTGAACAGGGATGGGGATGTGGATGTGGATGGGGACGGGGACATTGACAAGGACAGGGATGGGGACAGAGATAGGGACGGGGATGAGTATGAGTATGAGAATGAGAATGAGAATGCGGACATAGACAGGGATGCAGATGAGAACAGGAATGAGAATGGGGATGAGGATGAGCTCTAGGATGAGTATGGGGATGAGTATGAAGCTGCTATTCAGAAGCTTTCTATCTGGGCAACAAAGGGTGCCATGATGTATGAGAATAGCAGCTTGAGTTTGGAGGAGAGTGTTGACAAGTAAAGCATACATTTTTTGTTCCTCTCTTGCCCTTTATATTTATTTATATTCATCATCTTGAACAGTGAAATCATGTTATACGTATCCAAATAATGTCATTTTTTGTTCATTTCTACTCCACCTCTATTTATTGAAAAGTGGCTGAGAATATCTATGTTTTTTGTTCCTTTGTCATGCTAATATTATCTATTCATTTTAGTATGGTGAATAGTAAATTCATGTCACAATCATCCAAATTATATCACTATTATTTTATTTTTAATACATCTCCATTTGTTGAAAAATGTATGGAATTTGGACAGAGGTGTTCTCAGAATTTAAGGTGACCAAGGTAGTAAACCATCCAGGATAAAAGGTATAATTTTAATTGTGACAATGAAAAATAGGTGAAATGAAATTAGATAGTAAGTTAATAAATCCTTCAAAAACCATATATAAAATAATCCAACTAACTCATAAATATTAAATGTTTCACTCTCTCACTGAACCAATGAATTTCTGCTGTTTGATAAGTCAGTGGATCAACTATTTTTTCATCATCCCATGGCTAAATTATCTCACTTTTATTGTAGAAAACTATTGATATGAATTTCCTATGCTTCAAGTTTCACAGAGCTCCCCATTTTCTGATTCTCAACAATTTCGTATTCTTATTCCTGACCCACACTTACTATATGTTAATCTTGCCTATCTACAGCAATTTTATGCTCGTTTGGAGGTCAAGATCACCTCATTCTGACTTTTCTCAATGTACCTGCTATATTGGTATATGTTTGGCATGCTTTCATAATCTGTTAAGCCATTTGTCACAGAACAGTCATGCCACATAACATTGGATGGTAATGGAGTGCATCTACCTTAGGTACTTAGAGAATTATTGCTGGGCGCAGTATTTAAGCACAGACCTAATGCAGGTGTCATGATTTTACAGGTGACAAGCCAAATTTGCCTGGTTCATGAGCCTGATGAACCAGGCAAATTTGCCTTAAAGTGTGGGAAAGTCATGTGCCTCAGTTTGAGATAGACCTGTGCTCTTGCGGGTTGTATGTGCATGAACAGAAGCAGGAGGTAGAGGTCTGAGGCAGTACCCCCACCAAGTTGTGAACACTCAGAGATGCTGGTTATAAATGGGACCCATACTTTTCAGTGGTTTGGAGCTGGTGTGGGCGAAGGGCATGCCAGTGCCTTCTTGAGGTTTACATCACATACCTTTGTCCTTTCATATCACTTGTTCTTGCCCTTGGTCTTGTGCTTCAGGACAACAAAGTTTGAGCACTTCTGCCAGCCCTAACTGCGTGTCAGCAACTCATTTGTCACCTCAAGCAGAGCATCATTGACAATTTGACCTCACCCCTGTTCAGATCATTGGTGAATTTAAGCAATCTTTTCTCTATCATTTAACACTATATCTTTGCAACATCAAGGAATGGACTGTTCAGCACCTCTAACTAGACTGGCCATTGGTGTGGTTCAGAACCCTGTGAACCTGGACATGAACCTGGACTGCACCTCTGGTCCAGGTTCAATGTTCAGGGTATGGTTGAACCAAACCTGCAGGATGTGTCCAGATTCATTGTCCAGCTGAATATGAACCTTGCCAAGGTCTGTTGGTGACTGGTATCAGCTGCTCAGGCAGAGTTTTAAACCAAGCCATATCACCAGCATCAATCATGATCATTGATCTGTCAAATCGATTGGACCACATGCTCACAGATGATGAGGAGAATTGAGGAGGTCATGGAAGGACAAGTGTAAGCATCTTCACTCCTGCCAACTAACAACTGCTAATATTTGCAGTAGCAGTGCTGCTCTCTTGCAGTCAACAGCTGGCCATACCACTACCTTTCTTGTTTCACTGCAGGCAGGCAGACTACATACTAGCTGTTTCAAGTGACAAATGAGGCACTCGGCCTCTTGTGCCCAAGTAAGTCCCTCCCAAGAACGACACACCCCACTTACTGTACCCACCTCCAGCTATCTGGACAATGCCATCCTTCCTGTCATTTTCAATACCACTCACTCAACCTTCCTCACCCCCACCTCCTTTGTTTCTTCTCCCATCTCAACCTGCCTCAGACTCATCTCTCCCCAGTTCCACTTGTCTCTTCTGCACTCAATTCCCATCACCCACCACACTCGTCCAGTGTGTTGTGCATGTTCTCCTTGACACTGTACTCTGCATGTCCATCATCCATCCTCACCTCCTTGCATCATCATGATTGCAACTATATATTTCCCTCTCTCTCTCTCAATGACCATCTGCATGTCATGCCACATCTCTCTCTCTCTCAGACTAGCAGGGCGTATCGCCATGATAGAGCTCTGACCATTGTCTCACCCTGGGGCAATACTAGATGTTATTCAGGGAATGAATTTTGATTATGTATCATAGATAGTTGTCAAAATAAAGTGCAGTGAACCTGAACCTGGTGAACTAAACATCATGAACCTGGACCCCTAGGTTTAGGTGCAGGTTCACACCAGATGGTGAACCGAACCTGGGGTGCAAGTCCAGGTTCTGGCTGGAAGGGGTCAAACCCAAACCAAACCACACCAATGGCCAGTCTACCTCCATCAGCAAATCTTGTGTACTTCAGGCAACTTCAGTAGCTGCACAAGTCTACACAGGTCTGCACAGACATGGACTCATTCTTCAGTCAGCTTCAGTCAGCTTCACAGACCTGCACAGCATCTGAAGTTGCTGAAGACAAAAAAACAAAGTTTGCAGATGTCTAATGCCATGAGTACATCACAGATTTGAGGAAAATATTATATAGAAGATAATGCTAGATAATTATGGATGAACACTTTATAATAGATTATAAGAGTGCCTCCTATATTTATATAGCTTTATCATGGTCTCTTGAGTGACTCAGTTTCTATCCACTGCTTCTTGACTTCTTACCACAACATGTACAGCCATGTTCTGGTACCTCATCACCTTCATCAATGTCTAGCTCTCTTTTCTCTGGTCTGATTCCTCTCTAACCTACATCCTCCAACTCCTGAAGCCGCGTTATATAACATGGCTTTAGGATCAAGAAATCTAAATGTCTGATCTGGACTAGGTCGAGGATGCCCTCATGCTCCTCTTCATCTAGCCCTGGTGACAATGAAGACCCACTTGATTTCATGGCCAGGGTCACCTGCATCTCTGAATATACACACTCCATCCCGACCATGCCGTCGGGCACTTCTCCCAAGAAGCAGGTATGAGAACTCTCCCTGTCACCCCCTTCCACTACAGCTGCGACTCCAGCCCCTCAAGCAAAGTCGCCACTCACTCAGAATACCATAGCAGCACTCCTGGCACTCTCAGACAACCCCAAGATTGGTTCCATGCGCACCCACAGAGACATGAATCATATGGATGCTGAAGTGGCCTTGGTAATGGTCAACAAGCTGAGCTCCTGGCTTTCCCTTCCAGAGTCTCAAACTTACCTGAATTCACATCCAAACATTGCATGAAAACCTAAACAGAAGTTTTCCACCATCTCACCTCCACCTCGCTCATCCGGTGAAGACCCAGCAGGATCGCGACAAGATCCCATTCTCCCAACCACCCCATGTCTACCCCCCACCACTGCCGCCATCAAAGCGGACAAGCTACCCCGTTCTCTGTTCCAGGACGGAATGCCTCTGTTAGTCATGACACGGCATATCTCTTCCGCTCCGAAGCTGTCGGAGCAGGACTTGCATGTACTTGGAAATCTACCTGTTACATGGCCAACCGAGGCGCATCCTCTAAGAGACTGCTGCTGCCTTTTCCCCCACCCACTGTACCCTGACACACCAGACCGGGGATACATCACATGCAGAACTCGCCAGTGAGTTTTGCACGTGACCCTACTTTGGCTAATGCCATCCTCACTCCAGTTAGCTTGGTGCACCTCGCACAAGCACTGCCACACTATGCTGCTGAGGACATTGTTCGTATTCATGAATGCACCCTCCACCCTGCTCCCGGACATTGTCATCCCTTCAATACTTCTAG
>Ga0307516_10007450_pt1 | contig 12584 bp, 16 predicted proteins | sample 19_EM_MG_FD_203310 | JGI IMG/M metagenome (GOLD analysis project Ga0307516, IMG submission 203310) | Populus trichocarpa ectomycorrhiza microbial communities from riparian zone in the Pacific Northwest, United States - 19_EM | ecosystem: Host-associated > Plants > Roots > Unclassified | place...
GCGCGCGGGGCCGCCCCCCCCCCGCCCCCCCCCCCCCCCCCCCCCCCCCCCCCCCCCCCCCCCCCCCCCCCCCCCCCCGGGCGGCGAGACACGTGAGGGAACGGGAGCGGTCGAGCTGGAGTCGGTTCGATGGGGTTCCTGGCGGCGAGTGCGGGAATCGCGCGGATGTGGGGGGGGTCTGCGGGGGGGGGGGGGCCGTCGTATGTAAGGGAACAGCGCAGCGCGAGCAGAGCGCCGTGGTGGAGCAGTACCGAGTGAAGATAAAAAACAAAAAAAATGTTGAGAAAAAGGAAAAAAAAAGGGGGGGGGGAAGAAAATAAAATCGTAAAATTAAAAAAATAAAAAAAAAAAAAAAAAAGTGTATGCAAGTACGCAAAGAAAAAGAGCCGCAGGGCTGTCGGGTTCGTCGTCTCGAAGCCGTTAGGATTCGCGATTGGCGGCGCAGGGGCAGAACGCAATGCGCTGCAATGCAGGCCGGAACGCAGATGAGATGGCGAGATGGCAAGAGGAGTCGAGTCGAGCGGAGTGCGGAGTGCGAGAGGATGACGCTCGGTTTGTTGGTTAAGTACATAATGTAAGTACTTACTTAGTTACTTGCGGCTTTGGGGTTAGATAAATCTGATGCTAAAAAATAACGGAAATAAAAATAAAAATAAAAAAGAAAAGAAAAGGAAGAAGAAAGAAAGAAAGAAATATATTTATGAAGTCTCCGACACATGTTAGTTACCGCTCTCCAGCACTCTGCCCGCTGCTCGCTGCTCTCCCCCCCCCCCCCCAATCCGCGCGATGGAGCACCTGTTCCGGCGGTCCTGGTACCCCCCCCGGATCCGGCAGCTCCAGCCCCTGGGTCTCCGTTCGTGTGGATCCCCACCGCCGGCTGGAGCACTCTCTCCGGCGATCCGCAGAATTCTGCTCCGAACAGCCGTTTGTGTATGATGTATCTCTGTATGCACGCATTCTACTGCTCCATTCGGCGTTTATTCCTGTTCTAGATACGCCAACTAACTACATGGCACACTGTGCGTGTAGAGTAGCTATGCGGCTGACTGCGGACGGAGGGATGAAGCTGCTGCCTGCCTGCCCGCCTGTCTATGTACATATCTACTCTGTGAAGATATATTGTCTATGCACTCTGTGAAGATATACAGAGTATGGATGTACGCAGCGGATGGAACGCCCCCACTCCGCCAAAGTGCGACCACGAGGCTCGGAACCCGTCTTCCGCATCCCGCCGCGTCTGCCTATTATGTATGTATCTGGATATTCGTCTGCCTAGACAGATACCCGCCACTGCCACCGACTGTCATGCCGAGCAAAGCTTGGCATGCGGGCCTCCGCTTGTAGAGAATCCTTGTACTCTAGTTATATACATACATAGGCCGACTGCTGGCAGGCTGCGCGCGTTCGATCGGTCAAGCAAGGAACGGCGTGGACTCCCCGCATCGCGAGAAACACGCCCCCGTCTGGACTTTCCCGACGCAGCGCAGCCTCCAGCCGAGCCGAGCCGAGCCGAGCCGAGTCACGCGATCGCGTCGACAACCGAACGTGCAATACACACGCAGCTACATACATATGTAGATACTTAGATATGCACATATCGCACCCGGCAGATAGATAAACACCTTATTGCTCGCTCGCTCGCTTGCACATTCCCACGGCGGGATGATCCTGCTCCGCCATCTCCAGCGCAAAAGGCATCCCTCCGTCGATCTGCAAGCGGGCTCAACCCAGCCATTTCCAGCCGGCCACTTGGCTGTATATATTCTTATCTACATAGATGTTTTCGGTTTGCTGCAGTCGCCTCGTCGTGCCCGCTAGATATGTATCTGCCTGATGTGGCCCTTCCGAGGGAGAGCTGTCGGAGAAAGAAAATGGTGGATGACAAACACCGTTCCACTCTGAACCCTCATACAGTACCGGTAACTATGTGGCGCCCGCCAGACAGAAAAAATGGAAAAGCGTATGTATCTACATACTCTAGATATGGTTGCTTTTCGGTTGGATATGTATTCCGTGCGCCACGGGATTGGCCTGGGGCCCAGGCAGAAAATCGCAGAAAAAAAGAAGAAGAAAAAAAGAAGAAGAGAGACGTCGCGCCGCCGTGGTCCCGGGTCTCGCGTGGCGAAGAGTTTTTTTTTTTTCCCCCTCCCTTCTGGCCACTCACTCTAGATATGATAGATACTTCCGCCACCGGTAACTACATAGGTACATAATAACTCCCGGTGTGGCGTATCTAAGTAGGTATATAGCACAAATTTTTCTTCAACTTTACAAACCAAAATCCACGAACATACCGTATAGCTTCCACCCCCGATGCCGTCAATGCATGCTTGACTTTTCTTTTTCAAGTAGTCGGGGATACACGCCCACAGCTAGGCAACCCATTCTGTAGATAGCACCCAAGGAAGGCCGAAGCAGAGGGGGAGGCGAAAAGTATGCGCGCAATACAGTCAGAGACAATTCGACAAGAGGATAGTAGTAACTCCGCACGGCTGCTGCAAACAGTGTGATAATGTGGGAGGGGGGGATAGTCGCAGTACCTGGGGAAGAATTTAATTCACTGTTCACTACGGGCTTTAACATTATTATTGCATGCACATACATACGTACATAGATACATATATCTAGATGTGCAGTTGGAGCTGTTGATCGACGGGTTACATAAACAGAGAATTTGTGCTACATAGACTACGTCGTACATACGGGACTCTGCATTGCGTTGCTGCGACAACACCAAAAGTTTGCCGGTGGCAAAAGTAAGGTAGACTAGACCAGACTACCATCTAAGCGGCCAAAAAGTAAGTAGTTACGGCATCTTACATACATACATAGACTTTTTTTTTTTTTTTTTTTTTTTTAATGTCGTCAGGTAAGTAAGCGAAGACAAGAGGGATTTATGTATGTAGTTATCCGGAGAGCCCCGAGTATGTACGTCGAACAGGGCTGTCCGTCCCGGGCGGGCAACTGGCCGCTGACTCTGGGCGGACGGACAGGACAGGCACAGGAAGCGGCCGCGGGGACAGGCAGCAGCAACCCGCCGACTCGGGCATCCGTTTGCACCTCCCGCCGCTCACCCGGAACAGCCCATCGCGGCGCAGGGCTGCCGATTGGCTGCGGCTGGCCGACGCGCGCACATCCTGCTGCTCGCTGACGTAACCACGTGCGCTGTCCACAGCCTTGCGCTGCCCAGGCTTGCCCGCTCGCTAGCGGTATGTGGGCCCGGAGTTCTGGCGGAGAGAGCACATAACGCTGGCTGGAGCAGACAGCCGCCCAGTCCGGCGCGTTGAGCCGAGCGCAGGAGCGACTGCTGCTGGCTCCTGGAGGCTGTCGCTGGCGATTCGCGCGAGACTACGCTGCTGCCCCGCGCTGGCATTCGATCACCACCTGCATCAGGCATGTTGCGACACCTCACTCGTTGCTTAGTCATGGGCGAGCGCTCCGGTTCGTGAGCGGTGCGGCGTAGGATCGCCCACGATGTGCGCCTGGCCCCTGTGCTGGCTGCGACGCATGGGGGCGCACTCGGCCCCGCTGCCGGAAGGGAGGACGACCATCCTCTGGATCGCGCCCATCTAGATCATGGCGATAACAGCCTGTCCACCGACCGGCCCCGACCCCCGTTGGTCTGCAGGCGGCTCGTTGTACACAGCTCTCCTTTGCCCTCCGCCCAGGCCTGCAGAGGCCGGAAGCGTGGAACCCGCGTCCAGACTGTTGTCATATGTCATGTGCACGCTCAGCCAGTGCACGTGACTGTCCCGCCCATATCTACAGCGGGGGTGGCGTCGGCCCTGGAACAGGTAGCCATCTCCCTTTCCCATCATATCTGCCAACACAGACGGCTCGTAGGATGGCCGAGTGGCCTAGAGCGTAGCGAACCGGATGGCCCAAAGACAACAGTGGCGAGACCCTCGCGCAGCGACTGGAGTGCGTGTATGGGCGTGGCCGGGCTCGCGGGATGGCGGCTCGACGACAACGGGAAGAGCCGCGATCGAACGATGGGATCGGAGGTGGAGCAGAAGCAGGAGCAGGAGAGGTTCGTGCCATAGCCGTCACGTCTCCGGTGTTGGGAGTGTAAATTTGGCACTGCCTGAAGGACAGCGAAAACGCTGCTCGGGATCGCCATTCTTCCGCATTCGGGAGGCTGCATGCAAGGCCAGATAATGAAGATGGTCCAGCAGGAGGAGGAGGGATGGACGAGGCGCTGTTTGCGTACTGCCTCCTACCACCCACCCACTGTCCTCAGCTCGTCCTGTCGTTCGAGCGAAGTGGAAAGGTGGTAGTTGTCCTTACACTGCAAGACGCTATGTACTGGTTACGTTATTAGTATGGGTGGGACGGTCACATGCACTGACTAAGCGTGCCCGGACGGCGTCCGTCTTGCCGGCACGAGCACCGGAGCAGCCGTCGGTTCGGTCCGCGAACTCTTGCAGGGAGATACCCAGCCGTGCGGCGTCGGGCGGACGGTCACAGCTGCTCACTCGCTGCAGTTGTGTATTGGATGTGTCATAGCCATCTGTGGGGATGGCATCTGCGCGCTTCGCGTTTGCAACTCCGGCTGCGCAGCGGCCCGACTCCTCGAGTCTCACGAGCCCGCAATCGGCGCTTCAAGCCGTCCGACAAGCACCTATCCGCCGTCAACTGCATCTCCCTGTGCATAGCGGATGGTTTCCACCGCTTTCCCGCCACCCCTGTGGCCCGTCCGCCAACTGGGCGTGGGTCAACAGCAGTGGCGCCCGACTCCTCGTCGGCGTCCTCGTCCGCGCGGATACGTATCCGAGAACGCAAGCGCCGCGCAATGCGACTCCCCCGAGCACCCACCGCGGCGTCCCACGATCTCGACGCTCGAACGAATCTCCGCCGAGTGATGCGCCCATCGACCGGACTGGACCGGCGCGTATGGCACCGCCTGGTGGAAGGAACCATTTCGAGATCACGGCAAGCCCACCGCACCGCACGAATACACATCCGCGGAGGCCGCAGCCGCAGCCACAAGCGCCCACACATCCGCCATCCGCCATCCCTCTCGGTGGCGGAGGAAACGGCAGCAGAAAGCACCGGCTACTGCCCGGCAACCAACCGCCGAACGAATATCCGGCGATATCCAGCACCCTCCCACACTCCAGCCACGCCGGACGGATGCGGAGATCTTTGTACTGCACGCAGTCGGCCGGCCAGTGTCTGCATTTGCGGCCCCGGGAAAGGGCTCCGCCGTGGGTTCGCAAAACGACCGTACCTAGATGCGACATCCAGTTGACCAGTTCCCGCTGACCTGGGGGGAGATATCCTGTGCTGGTCGCGTGTTGGCTGGCTGCGAGAGCTTCTCCCACCAAGCAGCTCGTCGCACCGGGATTCGGATCGTCAGGGACAACTGTCATCGTAGCGTAACCAAGTAGGTGATTCTTACTGACCGAACGACGAACGGCAATCGCTTCGACCGCACCAAAAATGCTACGCTGCTGTACATACATCCAAAAAGTGAGCACCCTCATCGAGCGCAGCGACACGTACGACTGCGGCCCTAGACGCAAGCCACATACTCTCCCGGAAACAAGCCCCCCACCCCCGAATAGCTCCCCCAGAACCACTCCACCCGTCCGTCCTCGCTCACGAACGCGCTTACTACGTCCAACACCTCCGCGCCCACCGGAAAACACAGCCACTGGCCCCTCCCCCACTTGCGCGTGTCCTCGCCGTCGCACGGCGCGTCTTCCTCTTCCGGCCAGTGTCCGCGCACGGCGACCGCCTTGGCGCGGCTGCCCCCACGGATCCACTCGGGCGCGCGCGGCCGCGGCGAATGCGCGAAGACGCCGCGGTGGAGCACTCGCTTTCCGTGCTGCGCGAGCACACCCATTGCGTGCCCACGCGGACACATGTAGAAGCTGTGGAGGCTGCGTGTGGCCGACGGGAACGTGCGGTGGAGGTTGTAGAAGCAGATTGTGCACAGGTCGCCGTGGGGCTCCGGACAGCCGAAGCAGTGGAGCCACTGCGCGCTCTGCTCGCCGATCGCGAGCTTGCAGAGCGTACAGGCGACGGCGCTAGGGAAAAGAAAGGGCGTGTAGCCGCTGGCGAGCAGTCCCGAGGCGGCGCCGATGGGATCGAGCGAGGGCGTCGGCAGCCGCGGGCTCCCCCGGGTGAGCGTCCCCGAGGAAGTTGTGCGGTTGTTGCTCCACATCTCGAGCTCGTGCGTGCAGTTCCACCCGCGCTGGACGCACCGTGTGCAGTAGGACCATCCCCGACCGTCGTTGCAGGAATCGCAGCGCCAGAACATGGCGTCCGCTCGTGCTCCGCCGTTGCGGTCCTCGTCAAGCCAGGAATCACAGACATCGCAGAATATTCCGACTTGGAGGTACCGCCGAGGCCAGGAGGAGATGAGTTTTTGCCGCGTGAGGCAGTGGCTGGGTGAGGGACACGTACGTCCGGCGCGGAAACAGCGGAGGCAGAGGTGGAAGAGAGGACACGTTGAGCACTCCATGTGCACGGCGGTGTCAAGCCGCCGGGAGCAGTGATCGCAGGTGATGATGATGGGGGAGACTCCCCGGTGGAGGATCTCCAACACGGTCGACAAGGGCGCCGACGGCGTGAGGGAGGGACGCCTCGCGGCCGGCGGCAGTGGCGCTCGTGCGGGCGATCTCGGACGGCGCCGTGGCGGGTTGTGACACTGCATCTGTGTCGGCAGCAGCTCCTCGGGCAGTGGCAACGACAGCCGTGCCAGTGGCCTCGGACTCGGCGGCGGCATCGGATGTGTCACCCTCGCGCCGCCGGGCCGCAGCGATATCGAGTTTAGCGGAGGGTCGCTATTGCTCCGCGGCGGCCGCACCCTCTGCATGGCCACATTCGCGTTATTCCTTACGGAGGCCCTCCTCCCCGGCATCCCCTCACCGTCCGCCGCGCGCACCGAGGGTGGCAGCAGTTCGTCCCCGGGCTTCCACACCGCCCGCATCTCGTCCATCTCCTCCGGCGTCCGCCCACGCTCCGGAAAGCGCTCCAAAAAGTCGGCAAGGATACTGACTACGATGGGCGACACGCCCGCGCTCTTGACCAGTCGACGACATACCGGACATGTCGGTGGATTGTGCGCTTGCGAGCCGAACCAGCGCTTCGCGCAGGCGCCACAGTTGTGATGTAGACAATTGAGAAACGTGACCGGGTCAAAGAGGAGTTCTGTGCAGATCTGTTCGTTCTCGGGTCAGCGCGGATAGGGCAGGATGCAAGTGGAAAGGGAGGGTTGGATTTGCGGGTACTTTAGGTAGGTAAGAATGGCAGGCAAGTAAGTGCAGGTAAGCGAGTGAGTACTCACAGAACATGTTAGCTCTTTTTCGATGACAGACGTAGTCATTGGGAAGTATGGAAGGCAGAATCTCTCTTTTTTTTTCTTCTTCTTTTCCTAACCCGCTTCTCCCCGACGATGCTTGCTTTGCTGGTAGATAGGGTTGAGCCAAGTGTTTTGGAGGGAAGAAAAGAAGCAAGAGGACCTGAAACAACAGAAACGTGGTCGGCTGCGAGCCGTCGATCTTTACCTAGACGAGTTTTCAGAGGAGGAGCTGGGGAAAGCACATGGCGACGGCGAACGCTCTGGAAGGACGGAGGCCTTGGGGTCTGTTGCGGCCGCGCTGATGCTATGATATATCCAAAACGAAAGGCGTATTGAAGATCATATAAAGTGGGGCGGCAGTGATTCGATTTGCGGGGGGGGGAGACGGGGAAGGAAAGGAGAAGCGTGAAGTGAGGAGTTTCTCTCGTGCGGGAGAAACAGAAGACGGGGATGAAGAAGAGGAAGAAGGCGGAAGCAAAGAAAAAACACAGTCGGAACGATTGTTGCTTCGTTTGAGACCAGCAGGGGAACAGCTGTAGATCTCGCGATGTGTAATCTGCAGGTACCAGTTGTGTGTGTCCGAGCTTTCCGTAACTCCACAACGCGCGTAGATGTACGATTTGAACACCGTGTAGTTACAATGAGCAGAGCCGTAGTATGTGGTTGATCGCTATGAAGTATAACTGACTACCTGACGTTTCCGGGTGGGGGTGTGTGGCAAGTTCCTTTTTTTTCTTCTTTCCTTTCTCGTTCGTCCGTTCGCGAAGAAATATCTTTTGTGGGGTGGGAAAGTTCCTGCTTCTCTGGCTTCCAACTAAGACGTCGGTAGTTGTGCTTTTTTGAAGCTGTCGCTGCGATAGATGGGTGTCGAGAGGACGGAGAGACAGGGACGATCTCCTACTTTTTCGGGACAAGCGGGGCGGACCGAGGGAGAGGCGAGTCGAGTCGAGTCTGAGGACTGTGGTGTTGTCGTGGATGTTCGTTCGTCCCTGGATCCCTAACGACAAGAGTAGAAGGAAAAGTCGGGCGTGGAAGAGGAAAGGAAGGGAGAAGAAGGGAGGAAGGGAGGAAGGGAGGAAGGGTCCCTTGAGGCTCTGTTCGCGGGAGAGGGAGAGGGGTCTGGAACGATTCCGCCATGCGAGTAACTACCAGCCAGGGACCTCCCAGGCTAACACCAGACTGGCTGTCCTGTGGTCCTGTGGTCCGCTTCTGTTCGTCTGGCTTGTCTCCGATCTCGGCGACCGGAACATGGCGACTGAACGACGGCTGAGAACGGATATACGAGTAACACCACGTTTTCCTTGGCGATATGTGCAGCAACTACCACCACCAACACATGCATCATCAGGTGGGACAGGCCTGGGCGGAGGGCAAAGGGGAGCTTGCAACGAGCCGCCGCGCGCGGACTGCGGACAGGAAAACTGGGCAAAAGGTACGCCGCCATGATCTCTATAGGTCGCATGCGAGTATGAATAAACAAAAAAAAACAAAAAAAAACAAAAAAAAAACATGCATCGTCAGGGCTCGCGACGCGCGAATACGAGCCGGATTACATACATACATACGTGCGTATGGATATACGATGCGTGCACACGGAAATAGTGATCATATGCATGCATCTGCCACGTGTGCTGTCTAGCTGCGCAGATGGACAGGTGCACAGATGGCACGAACGTTGTTCGTCGTGAGGAACTCGTCATGGTTACAGGGGAGACAGGTGGGCCGCCACACGAGCTGGTATAGATGCTGCAGAATAGCTGTCTCATTCGTTCTCGTCGACTATTCTCTGCTCCGGACGAACACCTACGACTGGGGCTTAGCGGATTCTGGTCTACATGCTCTCGGTGATGGCTTCGACGACGAACAGACTCTTGCGGCCCTCGATCCACGAGCACATCGGCTCCTTCTCGCTCTCGCCTCTCTGGATGGCGACCAGACCCCTGAGCTGGCAGGTGAATGGCGGGATGTCGTCGAGCCCGCTCTGGAGACTGTCGTCGCCCTCGAGCGGCGTCAACCACAGGCCCTGGCCCGCTTGGCCGTCGTAGAGCCGCTGCCGCAGCTCGGGCGCCACCATCGAACCGCGCGTTCCCGTGACGGCGTGCAAGGCCGGGCCCGTCTTCGGGATCAGCGGGTTCCTGCCGGCCGTGGACTTCCAGTGGTGCGCCGAGGCCGCGGGCCCCGGCGCCGCACTCGACGTAGACGCACTCGACACCGCCGAAGAGGAATCGAAGATTGTCGGTCTGTGCTGATTAGGATCGGCCCGCCGGGCCCTTCCGCTTGCGCCACTCGTCGCCGAAGTACGGCAGAGGTCCTTCAGCAGTGTCCGCGAGCCCGAGGACGCGACAACCCGCCCGACACCCTACTCGACACCGCTTTCTTTGCCGCGCGGGGGGGTACGGGTTCTGTCGCCGGTGGTGTCCGGCCAGGACGTGGGCGTTGGATCCGCGCAGGAGAGAGATCGCGGATGCGCCGTCGATGGATACGGGATCCAGAGTGAAAGCGCGAGTAGATTTCTGTTCCGCCCGCGGGGCGAACCATTAAGCGGAGGCATCAGCAGTGGCGGTGGCCCGACGAACCTGTCCGCAGCACTCTGCTTGCCAGTCATCGGTATAGAACAGTAACTGCTGTTCGCATGTGTCTGGCCATCGGTTTCGGCCGTATGCTGCTAGATATTGGTCTTACCAGGGGTCTGTCAGCAATTTTTCCCCCGAGAGCCGGTTCTCGTTTCATACCAGGACAGGTATGTATGACGGGGGACGATTCTTCGTGGCGGGCCTGACTCCCACTGGTTACCTCCATCCTCACACAATGCCCATCAAACGCTCGGCCGCCTGGGGTTGTGGGCAATTTCCCCTGAGGTTTGGATTTTTGTATGTGGCGCGGATGCGGAGGAGGGCGGATCAACATCGATGTGGAACACTATCTAGCCCGCCCACATTGACCGGCCAGTTTCCCGGATCAACGGTGACATTCCCCACAACTTCGTCTCGATGAAGGTTTCTCCACATGACCCTCCCGAAGAGTGCTTATATATATGGAAAGATTTTGCCATAACGATCCAGCGTGCATACCTATGGATTGAAGCTCCTCCTCCTGCTTGCTTCCTCCTGCTCTGTGTCCTCGCCCCAACCCGATCTCCCCCCAGACACAGCATCACCGATCAGAAGGCTAGAGTCGAAGACCAGCCGACAACTCAGAATGTCCACAATTGGAGAGTCTTCTTTTCCGCTGTGGCTACCTTCGCCGCCGTAACCATCATCGGCCACGACTCCGCCTCCATCGGCGAAACCATCGCCTTGTCCTCGTTCCGGCGCGAGTTCGGCCTCGGCCGTATGCCGCGGACTGAAGTCAACTTCCTGTCGGCCAACATTGTCTCGGCCTACCAGACCGGATGCGTCCCCGGCGCCCTGATGGGTTATCCGGTCGGTCAGCCGTGGGGCGCAAGAAGGGCCTCATGTTCGCCGGTCTCATTCTTTCGTCGTCGGTGTGGCGGCGATGCTGTGCAACAGCTCCGCCCGCGGTCTCGGCCTCATATACGGCGGTCGTGACATCGCTAGTCCTGGCATCGGTTGCGCTTCCAACGTGACGCCCATCTACATCGCTGAGATCTCTCCCCCCGCCACCGTGATCGCCTAGTCGGTCTCTACAAGCTTGGATGGCAGATCGGCGGTCTCGTCGATTTCTGGACCAACCACGGTTTACCCCCCCCTCCGGATGAACAATCCACAACCTTCGGGGCGCTGGCTCGGAGATCAATAGTTGTCAACGAAGGCCTGCCTTCCAACCGCTCCCAATGGCTCGTGCCCTTCGCTGTCCAGTTGATCCCCGGTGGTCTCATTGCCTTCGGTTGCTTCGTGCTCCGAGTCGCCCCGTTGGCTCCTGAACAATTGCACCGCGAGGAGGCCCTCCGGAACCCGTCCCGGATCCGCGACCTTGCCATCGACCATGAGTACCTGACCAAGGAGGTCGCCGCCATGGACAAGTGACACGAGGAGCAGCTCGCCACCGTCGGCGACGGATTCTGGGCGCCCTTCAAGGGGCTGTCTTCGGCAACTCCCAGCCCATCAAGCGTCTTCTCTCCCTGGAGGCTCCTCTTCAACTCGCAGAACGGTTCCGGCATCAACGCCACCAACGCACGCATCCTCCGCACTCCAATCGGCCCACCCAATGCAGAGAACCAACCCCGTGTGATAGTAGGACTCCCCCACCGCTTCCAGGTCCATCGGTGTCGGCGCCTCCGTGGGTCTGCTCACAGGCGGCATCTTCGGTGTCGTCAAGGCCGCCATCGCCCTCATCTGGCTGTTGTTCCTGGTCGGCAGTGCTGGCCGCAAGACCATGCCTCTGATCGAATCTTTCGGAATCGGTCTCTACATGTACGCCGCGCCGTCGGAGCCTCCGAGCCCTCCGACAACCCGACCAACAAGCTCGGCGCCGGCGGCAGTGTCGCCGCGTTTCTTCTTCTACCAGTGTACGGCGTGCACCTCTTCTTCGCGTAGTTATCTAGTACATAGTTGGCGGCGACGATGAGATGCAGCAACCCCCGATATTGCTCGCTTGATGACACGAGTATGTATCCGGGCAACACTCCGTGGCAAACGGAAGCCCCGCTTCTCGCTTGCCCTCGCACACGCGACCGGAGGATGCCGAAGATGGCCTTGTGTTAGATACATATGTAGTGTGATATATATATAGTCTATGGTTGGTTTCGCGTAAAATGGGAGTACATAGAAACTCCACCACTCAATCCTCTTCCCAATGCACTGCGGCAGGCAATAGAGATACGGTACTCTCTACAGGGCCTAGCCAAACTCCTTCCTCTGTTTTCATCATCTGGCCGGGCTTTCAGCACTTCAGACAACGATAGCTCCAAGCCGTGTCGTCGCCGAGGCTTGCACTGCTTCTCGAGTCTCATCGCTGCCATTTTCCTCTTCGTTTCTTGAAGGTGCACCCATTGATGGCGCCAGACCCGGGCGGGAAGTAATAAGACCGATGGGGTAAGCGCAGTCGTGCGATCCAGGGGGGAGTGTTTGGTCGAAGAAAACGGGCCGAAATATCGTGATTTTCGGTCCTGGTGGAGCTCTGGAGCTCTGGAGAATGGGCGGTCAACGGCGGCGTCGGACCAGTGGAAACAATGGTACCGATAGATAGAATGAGCGCGCTCGTGTAATAAATATCTATGGGATAGTAGAAACGATGAAGAACTGGATGAGATATGTAGGTGGGGGGGGGGGGGGGGGGGGCGGTGTGAGGAGCAATTCATTTTGCGAGCGATCCG